>OHAS01000015.1_pt1 | contig 99027 bp, 89 predicted proteins | sample 1577131 | NCBI WGS metagenome assembly OHAS01 (sample SAMEA3541566, study PRJEB24748) | human gut metagenome | biome: human gut; feature: human-associated habitat; material: faeces | place: China | collected 2012 | reverse complement strand
AGTCCGCATTTGCAGACGCCTGCCGTCCCGGCAATCCCCGCGACACCAGCGTGGAGTCGCCGACTTCGTTCATTGTATATGTACCAGCAAGACATTCATATGTCATACCATCAAGTACGTCTCTAACTGCAACAGGGTCAGCTGTGCCAGCTTCTTCTATAGCTGTTGCAAGCTGCATAACTACGTCGTATGTCTGCATTACAAATGCATCACCTGTTTTACCTGTACGCTCCTCATATGCGCCAATAACTTCTTTAAATCTGTCAGTACCGATATCAGGTGTGTAGCAGTTCATTAAGAAACATCCGTTTGCAAGATCGCCTGCAAGGTCAAGAAGTTCCTGTTTAAGTGTTGAGCTTGAAAGAATCATCTGTACATCAAAGTCAAGGCTGTCAGCCTGTTTAAGAATATTTGCTGAATCCTGATAGTATGCTACAGGGAAGAATGCTTCAGGCTCTAAAGTTTTAGCTTTAGAAATCATAGGAGTGAAGTCTGTTGTCTGGTTAGGAAGGTATGACTCTGTGCTGAGAACCTGTCCGCCGAGTTCTTCAAATCTTTCTGTAAAAATCTTAGCTATATTGTTGCCCCAGTCGTCATTAACATTAAGTATGCAAACTGTTTTAATTCCAAGGTCTGTGTAAACATAGTCAGCATAAGCTGTTGTCTCAAGAGACTGTGTAGGCGTATTTCTGAAAATAAAGTCGCCAAGTGATGAATAGTCTGCATGAGATGATGTAGGTGAATAGTTGATTATTTGAGCTTCCTCGTAGATAGGAGCTGCAGCCATTGAAGGTGTTGAACCGAATCCGCCGACAACTGCTGTATATTTGCCCTCACCAACAATTTTGTTTGCGATTGTAACAGCCTCTTTTGCATCGTTCTTATCATCATAGAAATCTACAATGAGCTCACGTCCGCCAAGAAGTCCGCCGTTTTCTCCGTTGATTTTTTCAAGTGCAAGCTCTACAGCTACTTTCTCTGTATCACCGTACTGCTTACTGTCGCCTGTCATAGGTCCGTACCAAGCGAAATATATAGGGTCTGTAGAGCCCTCATCGCTTTGGGTCTGCTCTTCCTTGTCGTCAGCAGGTGCATTGGAGCTGCTGTTGCCGCATCCAGCTAATACTCCAACGAGCATAGCAGTAGCCAGCACACATGATAGAAATTTTTTCATAATATTGCCTCCCTTTAAATAGTTTATTATATAAAATACGCCCTGTATTCTATAACAAATATTTTTCTTTAGTTGCCAATCATAATGTTTAGAATTTCAAGGTCTGTGGACTTCATTCCGTCACGACCCATTCTTCCGATATTACTGATTGTCTCTTCAATATCCACTCCGACAAGTCCCTCTCCGGGGCCGTAGACCTTGCCATCCTTAGCCATGCTGTACGCAAGTATCCCCGCTTCCACCGCTGATGCAATTTTACCTGCACAGGAGCTTTTGGCGCCATCGCATACCATTCCTCCTATAGTACATATGGAGTTAATAATTGTATTGCAAATAACCTCATATGAACTGTGGTCAAGATAAGCTATGCCGCATGCAGCCGCACATCCCGCACTGGTTGCGCCGCAGTATGCTGATAGGTTTCCTATATAGCGTTTCTGATGAAGTGAAATAAGGTTAGATACAACAAGTGCCCTATAAAGTTCCTCATTGGAGAAATTTTTTTCCCTCGCGTATACGATAACAGGTATAGAAACAGTTAATCCCTGATTACCGCTTCCCGAATTAATTACCACAGGCATTGCGCAGCCGCTCATACGTGCATCACTGCCAGCAGCTGCCATTGCTTTTGCTTTTATCCTAACATCTTGAGAATCATTGTACTTTAAAATTGTACGTCCGACCTCAGCGCCGAATTTTTCCTCCAGTCCCTTATCAGAAATAGCCAAGTTAACCTCTATCTGTCGTTTTATAATGGGTTCAATATCTTCAATTTTGACTTCATCAGCAAAGGCAAGAATATCCTTTACATTTAATCTGCTTTTATCAACAGTCTTTTTATTATCCAAAGTATCCTCTTTTGAATAAATAATCTTGCCGTTTTTCTCAATCCGTACAATGTTTGTATGATAAGATTTAATCTCAACCAAAGCCGTTTCGTTTCCAGATTTTGCTTCTGCTATAATATCAAGATTTTCTTCTCCGTCTAATATTCCACAGCTGCAATAGTTTTGGGAAACGAGTTCCTTTGTTTTTTCTATATCATTCTTGGTTACAGAATTGAGAACCTCGAGCTTTTTGTCTGCATCTCCGCCTACTACGCCTAACACGGCAGCTACATCAATCCCCTTAAGTCCTCCTGAATTTGGTACAGTAACACCCTTAACATTCTTAATGATGTTACCGCTGCAGGCAATATGAATTGATTGAGGCATACATCCAAGTATTTCACGGACTTTTGCCGCTGCATATGCTATCGCAATAGGCTCAGTACAGCCCAGCGCTGGTATAAGCTCGCTCGAGAGAATTTCTAAATAATTCTCATAGAGACTTCTGTCCACAAAGAACCCCTCCTAACAATAGCACTTATAGATTGCTTCGAAAATAAGCTTTCCTACAACCGAGCCTCCGTCAAGAGTACCTATGCTCTTTTCTGCATAATAGGCAGCTCTGCCATGTACAGAACGCATATTCTTTGTATTTTCACTTCCCTGTGCGGCAGCTTCGGCAGCTAATTTCAAGGCTGTAACCTTGTCTCCGCCTGCATTGGCCTTTAAAGCTTCAATTGCGGGATAAAGCGCATCAAGGATAGTTTTTTCTCCCGGTTTGGAGTTGGCCTTTTCCATAATTTTATTTAATCCGGCGTCAAGAGCGTCAGCACACTCAACAAGATCTGCTTCTTCTTTTCCCTTAAGAGCCTTTGCCATTCCCATAAAACCAAATGATGTTATTGTACCAAGAGACGAAGGCGCGGCCTCGTTAAATACAGATGAACATTTCATAAGCAGTTTACCTAAATCACGCTCGTCTGTCTCATCAACGTAATCTTTAACAGCTTTGTAGCCTGAAGCCATCGAAATTCCTAAGTCTCCGTCACCGTTCTGCTGGTCAAGTGACACAAGATAGTCCTTATTTTCAGCCATAATATCGCTGATGCCTGTTATTATTTTTTTTAAAGAGTCGTAGTTCATATATTTCCTCCTACCTCTTATTTAAATTTGTATAAAATGGTGAAGCCGCAGGGCTGACAAGCAGTTCCTTAAGTTCTTCATCAAGTTTAAACAAAGTGAGTGAAAGTCCCGACATCTCCATTGATGTTGCATATTCGCCTATATGAGGCATAACTACCTTAACTCCCTTATCCTGAAGAAGCATATGAACCTTGCGGTATACAATAAGAAGCTCTTCCAAAGGAGTTGCCCCAAGTCCGTTAATGAGAACTGAAACCTCATCGCCCTCATTTAAAGGCATTTCTTCTGTAATCTTATTAAATGTAAGCTCAGCTATTTCGTCAGCTGTCATCATTTCTCTTATTTCAATACCCGGCTCACCATGAATACCCATGCCAATCTCAATCTTGTCCTCATCAATTGAGAAAGTAGGCTTTCCTACCTCTGGAACAATACATGGGCTTGTAGCTACACCCATAGTCTTTATATTCGAAAGAGCCTTTTCAGTAACTGCAACAACCTCTTCAAGGGACATCATTTTTTCAGCCGCTGCTCCTGCAATCTTAAAAGCATATAGTAATCCGGCTACGCCGCGTCGCTTATCGGAATTTTCAACTGGGCTTGACGCCACGTCGTCATATACTCTAACCTGAGCAGTTTTTACATCATCAAAATCAACGGTTTCGCAAGCCATTTCAAAATTCATTTTATCTCCGCCGTAATTTCCATAGAGACAAAGGACTCCGCTGCCGTAGTCACACGCTTTAATCATATCAGCCATTTTCTGTGCTGAAGGAGAAGCAAATACATTTCCTACTGCACAGCCGTCGATAAGACCCTGTCCAACATATCCTAAAAACGTAGGAAGATGTCCGCTGCCTCCGGCAGTAACAATACCTACCTTACCTTTATTTACAGGCTGATTTGTCAAAAGAATTCTTTTATCATCGTTAAGTAATTTTACTTTGTCACCATAGGCAAGTATGATACCTTCCATAGTCTCGTCTACAAAATTTTCAGGTTTATTAATTATTTTTTTCATGGCTTACCTCCCTTAATATTTGCTTTTTCAGCATAAAATTATTTATGTAAGATTATTTTTTCTTTCTGAAATTAACCTCACAGATAGGGTCACCCTTAGCTATTGTTTTTCCAAGCTCAAAGTCATATCCCATTGCTTTAGCAATATTTCTGTCTCCATCCATTGCGATATCGCAAAGCTTAGCGCATGTTTCGTCATCAAATCCCAGCTTCTGCCATGCTGCAAGAAGTGGACAGTAATGGAATTCAATTTCAAGGTTCTCAGCGTCGTTCTTTACTACATCCATCTCAAATGTTTTAAGTCCAAGTTCAGGAAGGAAGGCTTTGGCAAAGCTGCAGACTTCTTCAGGTTTTTCTGTGGAAGCAAGATAGCCTGCGCCATGGAATGCGCCTGTTTTAGCAACAGCATCTCTTATTACGCCCTCAATGGGAAGTCCAGCCTTAATACCTTCTACATATGTAAGTCCAGTCCATGTTGCTCTGTGCTCAATGGCGTTTCTGTTGATATTTACTTTTTCCTCATTAATTTTAGCTTCATTCTTAATCTTTGACATTATAAAATCCTCCTTAAAAATTTATATTATTCGACATCTTTTTTGTCGAATCTAATCTGGCAAACATCGTGTCCCTGGGCAATAGTTTTGCCAAGGGTAAATTTAAATGCGCTGAAAGTATCACCGATTGCCCTGTCGCCTTCCATTGCTATTTCACATAAAACGGGCATTTCCTCAGGAGTTCTTCCCTGTTTAATCCATTCAGCTACGTATGGACAGTAATGGAAATCTATATAGAGCTTATTTTCATCGCTTGCAACTGTTTCCATCTCATATATGTCTGTGTGATGACCAGTTCCAAAATGCTTTGAAAATTCAACCATATCGGTAGGGTCCTTCATTTCAGCATACATTTCCTTACCAAGGTCCTCTCCATATTTATAAATAGCATCCCTAGCAAAGCTGTCGTCAGTTAATCCTCTTTTTTTAGCCTCGTCAATCATGTAGCTAATTGTTGAAGCACGTCTGGCACAGATGTCTCTAAGGCCGTTCACAACAGGATTATCAATTTTTGCGTTATTTTTGTATTCCATTTATTTATCCCCCTTTATTCTAGGCCTCCGAAGTAAGCATCAATTACTTTAGGGTCGGCCAAAAGTTTTTTAGATTCGTTCGTAAGAACTATTTTGCCCGTCTCCAGTACATATCCCCTGTCTGAAATACTCAAAGCCATTCTTGCATTCTGCTCTACAAGCAGTACCGTAGTTCCCATTTTACGAATTCTGAGTATAAGTCTGAATATGTCCTCAACTACTATAGGCGCAAGTCCCAATGATGGCTCATCAAGCATAAGAAGCTTAGGCTTAGACATAAGGGCTCTTGCAACGGCAAGCATCTGCTGTTCTCCGCCGGAAAGCGTTCCTGCTATCTGCTTTTCTCTTTCCTGGAGTCTTGGAAAAAGGCTGTATGCCTGTTCTATACCTTCTTTAATGTACTTTTTATTTATAGAATAAGCTCCCATTTCTAGATTTTCATATACGGTCATTCTCGGAAAAATCTGCCTTCCCTCGGGAGAAAGTGCAATTCCGCTTTTAACTATGGCCGAAGAGCTGAGCTTGCTTATATCTTTGCCTTCAAAAAGTATTTCTCCATTCGCAGCCTTAACAATACCGATAATAGTATTCATGGTAGTCGTTTTTCCAGCTCCATTGGCGCCTATAAGTGTTACTATTTCACCTTCATTAATGTGAAAGTCAATTCCCTGAACAGCTTTTATGGCTCCATAATTTACTTCAAGATTTTTGACCTCAAGCATCTTCATCGGTAATCACACCTCCTGCTCCAAGATATGCTTCAATAACCCTAGTGTTTGCCTTAATATCTTCAGGCAGGCCCTCGGCTATCAGATTGCCGTGATCAAGCACATAAAGACGCTCACAAATGTTCATAACAAGCCTCATATCATGCTCAATAAGAAGTATAGAATAGCCCAAATCCTTCAGTCTGCGGATAAATGCCATAAGGTCGCTTGTCTCCTGCTCATTCATACCGGCAGCAGGCTCGTCAAATAGAAGCACCTCTGGATTAGTAGCCATAGCTCTTGCTATTTCCAATCTTCTTTGAAGTCCGTATGGAAGAGATGTGGCGTAATTGTATCTGTAATCCAAAAGCCCAGTCATCTCCAGCACTTCCATTGCTCTTTCTTCAGCCTGTTTTTCAGTTGTTCTGTGTTTTGGAGTACGCAGTACACAATCAACCAGATTGGCATTAGTCCTTGTATGCATTCCCACCATAACGTTTTCAAGAACAGTCATTCTGTAAAAAAGCCTTATATTCTGAAAAGTTCTTGCCATTCCAAGGCTAGTTATCTCATAAGGATTTTTTCCTGTTATATTTTCATCTTTAAATATAATTTTACCTTCAGTAGGTGGATAAACACCGGTTATATTATTAAAAAATGTTGTTTTGCCCGCGCCGTTTGGTCCGATTATGCCAACAATTTCACCTTTTCTAAGCTCAAAATTTACTGCATTTACAGCAACCAATCCGCCGAAGCGCTGGGTAACATTTTCTGCTTTTAAAATCACATCAGACATTATCCTCCGCCCCCTTTTCTTTTGAACTTGCGGCTTTCTCTTTCTCAAGCTCAATTCTCTGCTTGATATGCTTAAGATTAAAACCGCCGAGCAGACCATTAGGCTTCCAGACAACCATTATAGCCAAAAGAAGGCCATATACAATCTGTCTGTAATCGTTAACAGCACGAAGAGCCTCTGGAAGAATACTCAATACGCTGGCACCGAAAATACTTCCGGGTATACTAGCCATACCACCCATGATAGTCATAGAAAGAATAAGTATTGACTGGTCAAAGTTAAAGGCGTTAGGGTCAATAAATCCCATGTAGTGTGCATAGTAGGCACCTACAAGACCAGCAAGGCCTGATGATATAGAAAATACCATGATTTTGTATTTAAATACATTGATTCCCATTGCATCAGCAGCAATCTCGTCATCCCTTATAGCGCTGATTGCACGTCCCATACGTGAGTTCATGATTGCCTTGATAATTAGTACTGTAATAATCAGCAGAATCAGTACAACATAATACTTATGTATTGGCTTTGAACAGACAAAGCCGAAAAAGCTTATTTTTGGTATTCCTGATATACCCTGGGGTCCTCTTGTGAGGCTCATCCAGTTAAGTTCTATAATACGCATAATTTCACAAAAGCCAAGTGTAACTATTGCCAAATATCTTCCCTTTATACGGAGGGTCGGTATACCAAGCATTACGCCAAATATAGCTGCCACTATAGTTCCAAGTATTGCCGTCTGAACAAAGCCAAGACCCATTCTTGTGGAAAGTATAGCCGCGGTATAAGCGCCTACGCCAAAGAAGGCAGCATGTCCCAAAGATGTTATTCCCATATATCCAGTAATCAAGTTTAATGAAAGCGAAAGTGTTGCAAACATTAAACAGTTAATTGCAACTGTAATTAAATACTGTTTATTAAATAATATAGGAAATATTATAGCCAATATAATAAAAATAACTGATATAATAAGGCTGTGCATAGCCCAAAATTCTAAAATTCCTGAGAAAAAACCTTTTTTCTCTTTCTTGGGAGCTGTAGTCATATCCCCTTCACCCCCTTAGACTTTATTGATGGACTTCTGACCGAAGAAGCCTGAAGGCCTAACGACCAAAACAACCATCAAGATAACAAAGGCTACGGCATCCCTGTATCCCGAACTTACATAAGCAGCAAATAAAGTTTCAAGAATACCGATAACAAATCCGCCAAACATTGCTCCTGGTATAGAGCCCATACCGCCGAGTACAGCAGCGGCAAAGGATTTAAGACCTACGCTCGCGCCCATAAGGGTATCGACACGCTGATAGTAAATACCAACCATTGTACCAGATACAGCGGCTATAGCGGTTCCAATAAAGAATGTGAGAGTAATAATATGGTTTACATTAACACCCATAATCTTAGCAGCGGTAGAGTTTTGAGATATTGACCTCATCCCGGCACCAAGCTTTGTTTTATAAACTAAAAGACTTAAAAATACCATAAGCAAGATAGCAAGAATAAATATAGCTATCTGTATTCTTTGTACAACCGTATTTTCTCCTATGTAAAATTTTCCAAGATTGAATACATCAGGGAATTCAACAGGAACTGTACCGAATATTAAAAGAACCGAGTTGTTTATTGCTGTCTGAATACCAACCGTACTCAAAAGTGCGGTTATATCTGCACCCTTACGTTTTCGTATGGGTTCAAGTGCAACCTTATCCATAAACGCACCCAGACATCCCGTTATAATTATACTACAAATAAGTCCAACAAAAAAGCCTTGAATACTTACCCTGCCCCATAACGATGTCATGGTAAAAAGTGAAATATACGCGCCAAGCATATAAAACGAGCTGTGCGCAAAATTCGTGAGCTCCAGTACACCATAAACCATATTAAAACCTATAGTTACAAGTGCGTAGGTGCTGCCTATTGTCAATCCATTGACAATTTGCTGTAAAAACATACCCCGTCCTCCCTTTCAGGCCAACCTTAATAATTATGGCAGCCTTTGTTGATTTTCTTTAAAATAGAATATAAATATATTCTTTTTTACTTTATATGTCATAACACAGTTTCATCTTACTGTGCTAATTGTATATAAAAACAGACAAATATCCCCTGTTTTCTACTATATATGTTGTACATACATGTTGTCAAGGAATAAAAATGCGCGTTTTATATACAAATCGCTCAAATCCCCATATTTTCAACGATTTTCTACTAATATTTTTTTTCGTAAAAATAAAATAATAACGTGTTGTTCTACATCAATTTTAATCCATTTAATACATTTTATATTATTTTTTTTATTTATTGTAATCGCTCTAATTTATTTCAGTTGACACAAAAAAACATTTCATTGTATCATTTAATAAAACTAATATATGGATAAATAACGAAATATGAAAGCCGGTAAAAATATGAAAACTGCCTCTCTTGAAGAACAACTCCAAACGACATCGGTTACAAGGCTACTTGTAAGACTTTCACTGCCAGCAACAGCCGCCCAGATGGTCAGCGCACTGTACAGTGTGGTAGACAGAATCTATATAAGCCATATACCTGACATAGGTACCGATGCCCTTGCAGGCCTTGGCCTCTGTTTTCCGTTAATAATGCTTAATACCGCAATCAGCCTGCTTATTGCCAGCGGCAGCTCCGCCTTGTCCACAATAAAAATGGGAGAAGGAAAAAATGATGAAGCTTCCCGACTTTTGAACGGCGGGTTTACTCTGCTTGTTGTAACAGGCGTTATGCTGATGGTTCTTCTTTATGCTTTTCTCAGGCCAATGCTGATGTTTTTTGGCGGCAGTGCGAATACTCTTCCATATGCAGTGGAATATATGAAAATTTATATTGCCGGAACGATTGCCGGACAGGTAAGTCTAGGAATGAACTACTTTATCAACTCACAGGGCTATACACGCACTGGCATGATTTCGGTTGTCTGTGGCGCAGTTGCAAATATAATACTTGACCCTATACTGATTTTCGGTTTTAATATGGGCATAAAGGGAGCCGCAATAGCAACCGTCATATCGCAGATAATATCCGCAATATGGGTTATGGCTTTCCTGTGCAGTAAAACTCCTGTATTGAGAATGCGAAAGAAAGAACTTAAGCCTGACGCGGTTTTAATGAAAAGAGGCTGTGCCTTAGGGCTTTCAAACTTTATATTTCAGATTAATGAAAGCGTTGTAGTCATTGTTTTAAACAGACTGCTTCTTAAATACAGCCCCGCGGGCCTTGGAGACATTCATATTGCTGCGCTTTCTATAGTAGCTACACTACAGCAGTTCTTCTTTATGCCTCTTAAAGGCCTAGTACAAGGCTCTCAGCCTATTATCAGCTACAGCGTAGGTGCTAGAGATTACCCGAAAATACATAAAACAATAATATCTGCACGAGCTCTATCCATAGCCTGTGCTTCAATATTATGGTTTATTTTTATATTTTTCCCCAAGCCAATAGCCGAAATGTTTACGCCTAACGCACAGCTTGCCGAAATAGCCGCCACAGCTGTCAGAGTATCCTTCTCGACAGTATTTGTAATAGGAATGCAGATGATAAATCAGAATTCCTTCATCGCTATGGGGAATGTCAAATATTCCTTCATATTCGGCCTTATGAGAAAGATTTTTCTGCTTATACCATTTGCATTGATACTGCCTCATTTTATCGGCGTATGGGGCGTATACGGAGCAGAAGCCGTGTCAAACGTAATCACGACTATCGTTACATATTTCGTATTTAACAACTATATGGCTAAGCTTAAGGCTGACTTTTCAAATCAGGCGTAGCTTGTCCATAGTATGCGTTTTTTCCATGTTTTCTGAGAAAATGCTTGTCCAGAATATGAGTTGGCGCTTCGGAGGCATCCGGGTTTATCATTTTTGTAACAGCCGCCATTTTTGCTGTCTCCTCAAGAACAGCCGCGTGATAAACTGCCTCATCAGCATTTTCCCCCCATGCGAAAGGCCCATGGTTTTTGCATATAACTCCCGGAACATAGATTGGATTTTTATCTTTGAAGGCCTCCTTTATAGCGAGGCCTGTATTTTTTTCATAGGCTTCCTCAGTTTCTTTTTCTGTCAAAGCTCTTGTGCATGGGATTGCTCCGTAAAAATAATCGGCATGTGTTGTTCCATAGCACGGTATGTCAAGTCCGGCCTGTGCCCAAGCAACCGCCCACGTTGAATGTGTGTGCACTATTCCGCCAACTTCACTGAAGGCCTTGTAAAGCTCTATATGCGTTGCAGTATCGGATGATGGGTTCAATTCACCCTCTATTTTGTTTCCCTCCAGGTCTACAACAACCATGTCTTCAGCTGTCATTACATTGTAATCAACTCCGCTTGGCTTTATTACTAATAGTCCGCTTTTCCGATCAATAGCGCTGGCATTTCCCCATGTGTACATGACAAGGCCTCTATTAACCAGCTCCAGGTTCGCCTTTAAAACACTTTCCTTCAGTTCCTCAAGCATTCTCATCTTCTCCTTTCTGCTTTTCAGCGCTCTTTTTTATAGCCTTAAGCCTTTTCATTACATCATTTTCTCCCCGGCCAAAATAATCATGGAGTTTCACAAATTCCCTGTACAGCTTTTCATATATGGCTGCATTCTGGGGATTCGGAACATAAGTGTAATCCTCAACATGCCCCATCTTTTCGGCAGCCTCATAAATTGACGAATATCCGCCCTTTTCTTTTCCTGCCGCAACGGCGGCGAACATCGCGGCTCCCAACGCCGGAGTCTGGTCTGAAGCACCTATAAATATTTCTCTTCCAGTTACATCTGCGTAAATCTGCATCATAAGAGGATTTTTCTTTGCTATACCTCCGCAGGCATACAATTCTTTTATAGGTACGCCGCTTTCCTCAAATGTATCAATAATAAGTCTCTTCCCATATGCTGTAGCCTCAATAAGAGCCCTGTACATTTCCTCCGGTCGTGTAAGCAGTGTCATCCCTAGCATTAATCCGGTCAGGTCGGCATCTACAAGACATGAACGGTTTCCATTCCACCAGTCAAGAGCTATAAGTCCACTTTCTCCAGCCCTAAGCCTGGAAGCCTTTTCAGTTAAATACTGATGTATATTAAGTCCCATTTCCTCTGCTGATTTTTTGTATTCATATGGTACGCAGTTTTTAACAAACCAGTCAAAGTGATCGCCCACACATGACTGCCCTGACTCATATCCAAAATATCCCGGAAGCACCCCGTCCTCAACAACACCGCACATTCCCGGCACCATTTTCTCTTCTTCCCCCAAAAGTATGTCACATGTTGAGGTTCCCATAATCATAAGCATTTTTCCTGGCTTATTTACCCCTACCGCTGGAAGAGAGACGTGGGCATCTACATTTCCTACAGCTACTGCGGTCCCCTCGCAAAGACCTATACGCTCCGCCATATCTTTTTTAAGGCTTCCAGCCTTGTCTCCGACATTCAGTATCTCACCCTTAAATTTATCTGTGACATTTTCCAGCCCTTCATTCAGAGATTTGAAAAATTCCTTAGACGGATATCCTTCTTTTTTGTGCCAAATCGCCTTATATCCTGCCGTGCAGCTGTTTCTGACCCAGTTTCCCGTCATCATCATCGTTACCCAATCAGTGCCCTCCATGATTGCATAAGTATTTTCATAGATTTCAGGAGACTCCTCCAATATCTGCATTGTCTTTGGAAGAACCCATTCAGACGATATTTTCCCGCCATATCGTTTTAAAAACTTTTCTCCTCTTTCCTCAGCCTTGTTATTAAGCCTGTTTGCCTGGTCCTGCGCGGCGTGATGTTTCCAAAGCTTCACCCAGCTGTTAGGATTAGACTCAAACTCTTTTCTCAGACACAAAGGAGTTCCATTCTCGTCAAGCGGCATAATTGTGCATGACGTAAAATCAATTGATATTCCAATAACAGCTTCCTTGGGAATATTAGATTTGCGCAAAACCTCCGGAACTGTTTCCTCAAGTACTTCTATATAATCCATCGGATGCTGCAAAGCCCAGTCTATTCCAAGCTTTGTCCCGTCCGGCAAATATTTGTCCATTACTCCGTGTGTATATTCCTTTACAGCTGAGGCAACAACCTCCCCATTAGTGACATCAACAAGAACACTTCTTCCGGAAAGTGTACCAAAGTCAACCCCTATTGTGTAACGCTTCATAAAGCTCCCCCTTATCTGAATGATGCACTGTTCCACCTTAACTCATTTTTTAAGCCGTGAATTGTTGTGCTATTGTTTATATATATTACTTCAATTCCCATTTCCTCAGCCCAATCCCCAAGCTGCTCTGCACTGAGGTCATATGTGAACGCTGTGTGATGTGCCCCTCCGGCCAATATCCACGCCTCTGCACCTGTAATCAGGTTTGGTTCCGGTCTCCAAAACGCACATGCTACAGGCAGTTTTGGCATAGGTTTTTCTAACGGCAGACAGTCAACATCACTAATAATAAGACGAAATCTTGTTCCCAGGTCCACAAGTGATGCTGCTATTCCATGTCCCTGCTTTGCTGTGAATACCAGTCTGGCAGGGTCTTCGCGTTCTCCCATAGACAGAGGGCATACATTTATTGAAGGTTTTTCGCAGGCAATAGACGGGCATACCTCCAGCATATGCGCCTGAAGTATACCATCCCTTCCGGGTATAAAACTATATGTATAGTCCTCCATAAATGATGTTCCCATATTTTTCTCACAGCCAGTCGTCATTATTTTCATAAGGCGTACAAGCGCTGCTGTTTTCCAATCTCCTTCTGCGCCAAAGCCATATCCTTTCTCCATCAGTCTTTGTATCGCAAGCCCTGGCAGCTGCTTTAATCCTGACAGCATTCCAAAATGAGTTACAATGGCATTATAATCCATTTCTTTCATAAATTTTTCAAATCCAAGCTCTATTCTTGCCTGTTCGGTTACATGGCGTCTGAATTCCTTTGGAGACTGTCCTTCAAGCAAAATATCATACTTTTTATAATACTCATCTGTAAGATTTTCCGCGTCTGCTAAAGGTACTTTACCAACGTAATCCGCTATATCGGTAATACTGTATGAATCAACCTGCCATCCGAATTTTATCTGCGCCTCAACCTTATCGCCTTCAGTTACAGCGACATCTCTCATATTGTCTCCAACCCTCAGCACACGAATATTGCTGCTTTCAATAACGCCAACGGCGGATACCATCCATTCCGATATTCGTCTTTTGACATTAATATCAGACCAGTGTCCGGCAATAACCTTTCTGTGTTTTCCAAGCCTTGTCACCATATGGCCAAATTCCCTGTCACCGTGGGCAGACTGGTTGGTATTCATATAATCCATATCTATAGTGTCATAGGGTATCTCCGCATAAAATTGCGTATGAAGATGCAGCAAAGGCTTGCGAAGCTCCTTAAGACCCGCTATCCAGCTTTTTGCAGGTGAAAATGTATGCATCCAGGTTACAATACCCGCACATAGCTCATCTGAATTTGCGTCATTCATTGTTTTTCTGATGCTTGAAGAATCTATAAGTGTAGGCTTAAGCACTATCTCATATGGCAGAACTCCACTTTTGTTTAGATTATCTACTATAACAGCAGAATGTTGTGCTACCTCCTCTAAGCATTTATCTCCATACAGGTTCTGAGACCCCGGTGCAAACCAAAATTTATATTCCTTTTTTGTAAGCATGCATATCCCCCTTAATTATATTTTTCTGGTTGATCTTCTCACAACAAGCTCTGTTTTCATTATCTCATGCTCCTGAACCTTCTCGCCGTTCATAAGCTTTATTAGAACTTCGGCAGACTTCTTGCCAAGCTCATCCTTAGGATGTGTAACGGTTGTAAGACCAACCTCTTTAGCAATAGCTGAATCATCAAAGCCCGTTACAGATATATCATCAGGAACACTGAGACCCATTTTATCTAATTCCTTAATAACCTGCATTGCAATTTGGTCGTTATAGCAGGCCACAGCTGTTATATCTTTATTTTCATCAAGAAGCCCTTTAAGTATTGACGCCGGCTTATATTTTCTGTCCTCAGTATGGTACCAGATTATCAGCTCTGGATTATACTGCATGCCAAATTCATTCAGTCCTTTTACGAAGCCTTTATGCCTCTCAGCTCCTTGGGAGTCATCCGCCTTAAAAATCCCTACAATTTTTCTGTGCCCAAGTTCTATAAGGTGTCTTGCAACAAGATATCCTCCCTGCTCGTCATCCATCAGAATATGCGGCTTATTTTTCATCTGCGGATAGTACCCCTGTATAAAAACATATGGTATTCCAGCCTCGTCCAGTCTATTATATAACTCAGCATTTCTGCAAAAAATCTGGCTTTTGCTCGGTTCAATAATAAGTCCGTCTATTCCTGCCTCCAGTATATCCTCCAGGCATTTTTTCTCTGCGGATATGCTGTTTCCCGTATTTTTAAGCAAAATGTTATAGCCGTTTTTAGTCATTTCATCATATATGCCGTTGATAACTCTAGGAAAGATATAGTCAGATATGTATGTGGTAACAGTAGCAATAGTCTTTGTCTGGCTTCTCCCCTTTAATTTAAGAGTACAAAACCTACCCCTGCCGTGTTCCGCCGTAATGTACCCTTCATTTTCTAAAATAGCGAAGGCTTTACGCACCGTATGTCTGCTCATGCAAAATTTTTCGGCCAAATTATTTTCAGAAGGCAACCTATCTCCCCGTTTTATTTTCCCCTCTTTTATATCATTTTTTATATACTCTGATAAAATTATATATTTCGGCCCGTCGTTTTTACCCAAAATACCACCTCCCGCACGCTGCTTTTTAACCAATTATACAACTTGTCTATATGTATATACAAGTTGTTTCTTTATTAAGAGCAGGTATTTTTCATTCTAAAAATAAGTATTGAAATTTTTAGGAGACCAAATGCTCCATTTTTCATATAGTAAATTAAAACAATAAATTTAGGAGACCAAAAATTGAAAAGTGAAAATAGCTATCTAACTAATTCAGCCAGAAACTATCTTAAAGAATTTTATGATATTCTAGATGAAATGATTGAGGAAATGACTGAAGTCAAGCTGACAGACAGTATTTCACATAATTTTATTATGCAGATGATACCGCATCATATGGCGGCAATTGAAATGTCAGTTAACATTCTTCAGTATACAACTGATATGCCTTTGCGAAATATTGCTCTTAGCATTATAAACGAGCAGACGCAAAGTATTAAAAACATGAGAGATATATTGGATAGTTGCAGTAAATTAAAAAATAAAGATACTCAGCTCAGTATTTATCAAAGCCAATTCAGACAAATAACGCAGGTTATGTTTCATGAAATGAGAAGCGCCTCCGCAACAAACAATATAGACGCTGACTTTCTAAATGAAATGATACCCCACCATGAAGGAGCCATCAGAATGTCTGAAAACGCCTTATATTTCTCTATTTGCCCTGAGCTTGTCCCTATCCTTCAAGCAATTATCACATCCCAAAGGGCAGGAGTACGCCAAATGAAGGAACTGCTTAACAGTATCTAAATAAAAGGCCATAGATAACTATGGCCTTTTATTTGTTAAAATTTTCTTCCGCCTCCGCCGTGTATTCTTCCGCTGGATGCCCTATGGGTTGAGCTTCCCCCTGAGCTCCCGCTTCCTGAGTTGTTTTTAGGCTTTGGTCTTATTCTGGTTGTTATAAATGAATTAACAAGCTTGTCACTGTTAACTGTAAGATTAACTCTGCTTTTTGAGCTGTATTCGTATATATTTCCTGTTTCTTTAAAGCTGTAGGACTTAATTATTGACACGACCGTTATTACAGCAGCTATAATACCAATAATAACAGCCGCCGCAACAACAGTTATTTTGGCTGCCGCCGCAGCCTGATCTATCGGAATTCCTGCATTAAAATAGTCAGACGTCATTGATATCTGCACAGACATTGCCTGATAGTAGCTTCTTTGCGCTGCAAAATCTGCTGCTGTGTCAAATATATTGTTCAGTCTGCTGTCTGTAAGATAGTCTGTAGCTGCTCCGGATGTTGAAATATATATTTCCCTGTTATCCATATCAAGAAGATATATGATTCCATTGTCTCCAAAGCCTATCTGCGCATAATAATCATCAGCATAAACAACAGCAGACTTGCCTTGAGCATCGTCTGTTGTCACTACAGCAACATCCCAGCCGGTTAAAGCTGAAAGGTCTTCAAGCTCCATATTCAAAGAAGTTGTTTCTGTTTCATAGAACAAACCTGCATCATCGTATACGCCAGAGGCTGCATAAACAGAAAAAGATGGAATCATTAAAATGACAGTTACTAGAAGAAATAAGAGTTTTTTTCTTATCACAGTATTATTCCTCCTATTCCATAGACAATCAAAAATACCGCAGCAAATACAAGAATTGCAAATATACTTATTTTCAGTTTGCTGATTGGCAGCTCACCTACCGCTTTTCCTGTCTGTCCATTCAACGCGTAATAATATGTCTTACCATTTGAAAAATATGTAAGCACCCACACCGGTAAAAGAACATAATCCCATTTAGAGCTGATTATGTCAGTATTTATTTTTTTGTCTGAAAGCATATTATATCCGCTTATACTGTCTTCAAAAATCCTTGCGGAATATGTTCTGACCTGCTCTTTGACCTTATCGTTAACATCTTTTGTTTCAAGATTTCTTTTTTCAGCCATAAAGCCTGAAAGATACGACATCTTAAAATCTTCAATCTCTTCGTCTTTAAATGGCTGTACAGCTGTGGCGAGTTTAAGCTGTTTACCTGTCATAGCAAAATTTTTGATATTATCAAAGTTAATTGTCCCCGCACGTCTTATGTCATATATTTTTGTTTCCGTGTACTCTAAATCACCGGCTATCCATACTCTTAGATTTTTTCCAGTAGCTGTATACATTCCGCTGACGGTACAGTCTGTCATCCAGTACGGATAATAAACTCCGCATAAATTTCCCACAGACTTTTCATTTACAAAGTCCTTTGGGAGAAATTTCTTTGTTTTAACCCACTTAAAAAAGCGCTTTTCAGCCTCTTCCCGGTCAATTTTAAACGGAATAATAAAGCCCGGCTCTAAGTCGCCTGACAGTCTTCCGCTTAACACCACCGGATTGTGGCAGTAATAGCAAAATGTCGCCGCGGTGTTCTCATCAGTCATTATTTCCGCACCGCAGCTTGGGCAGCTGTATAGTACGGCATGTTCACCAAACTCATTGTCATTCTGCTTATTATGACTGTCCATGAGAATTTCTTCTCTTTTACGTTTATTTTCCTCCAGTTCCTCCGCAGTAAAATCGCTGCGGCAGTAGTCGCAGTGGAAAATATGAGTTTTAGCGTCATATTCCAATCCGCTGTCACAGTTCGGACATTTATATATATAGGTATCCATTATGGTGCCTCCAAATATCACTTATAGTCCTGTTCATTAATAGGATCTCCGCATTCAGGACAGAACTTTGGTATATTTTCAGTTTCCTTCCACTCATATCCGCATTTATCACATATAATTTTGCTTGGACGACGGTTTCCGCATTCCGAACAAAATTTCCCTGTATTCACAGCCCCGCACTCACATTTCCATGTACCGTCAGCAGATTTTACTTTACCACACTCTGAACAGAATTTACCTGTATTTACAGAACCGCACTCGCATTTCCACTCGTTACTTTTTATGCGTTCAAGATTTTTATTTTCCATTTGTTTGGCGTTTGCTGCTGACGCAGCCCCCATAAAGCCTCCTGAAGCACTCATACCGACTCCCATACCCATAAATCCGGCCATAGAGCCATTGGCATTGCTTCCTGCTGCCTCCATTCCTCTGGCGATAGAGCCCTGAACATAACCTTCCCTTACGGCAGGGTCGCCAAGCATTGCTCCCTGATTTCTCAGATTTATCAGCTTAGTACTTTCATCGTCATATGAGATACTTGCAATTCCCACAGACTGGACTTCCATTCCTCGGTTGGACTTCCATTCTCCGTCTAAAATATCTGCCATATATTTTGACAGTTCTCTTCCCTTACTCGGGACAAATGAAATTCTTACTCCGTCAGCCGACATCTGATTAATAGCAGCCTGAAGAGCCTCAAGAAATTCACTGAGATACTGCTCATTGATGTCATTGATGTCTACTGTATTGTCATTTCTCGGTATTACCTCACGGAAAAACAATAAAGGGTCAGTTATTTTAATACTGTATGTTCCGTGAGCTCTTAAAAACAGCTCTGCATTATAGAAATTATCAAAGTAATTAACAGGTGTTCTTGTTCCAAATTTTATCCCTTTTATTTCCTGTAAATTTATATAATATACCTTTTGTTTCTGAGGTGTTACTCCAGCATATTTTATACGTGAAAATGATTCTTTAAGAGCATCTCCAAAATTTCCGTTAAAAAGAGACGGCATTGATGAATTGCTTACCGTATAATATCCCTCTTCGGCAGTATAATCTATTACCTTGCCGCCATCCGTAAGTATCATAAACTGATTAGGATTTACATGTATAACCGAACCGTCAGTTATAATATCGGCTGTCCCTTTTGTGTTGCTGTTTCTCCTGTCATCCCTTCTCACCTTCACACCTGATGTAAATACAGTTGTATCAGTCATATTATCAGGCTCGATTACCTCAAGCCACTGGTCAGCGAGTCCGCCGCCAACAGCTCCGGTTAAAGCTTTAATAATTCCCATTACATATACACCTCTTCTATACAAAATTAATTAAATGCGTATTTATAGACGGCATGAGCAAATCCGTCTTCATTGTTTCCTTTTGAAACATATGTAACGTTTTCTTTCAATGTGTTGTCCGCATTAGCCATTGCTATACTTATTCCTGCACGGCGCAGCATATCTCTGTCATTGTCATTATCCCCAAGGCACATTACCTTTCCCATGTCAATACTAAGCTTTTTAGCAAGAGCTTCAAGAGCTTCCCCCTTTGAGCAGCCTTTTGCACCAACCTCAAGATTATATCCGAGAGAGTTTGTAACTTCTACTTCAAGATTTCTTGTCAAATAACTATGCGTCTCCACTCTCTTGCTTAAATCTGTATAAATCATATTTATATTCTCCACTGTGGTTCCATTTTTTAATATTTCTTCAAATTTATTCACCACAGTTCTCGTATCTTCCATCCAATCTGTAAATTTAGGATTAACTCCGTATTCAACTAGCCTAGCCATAAATTTTTTTAGGGTATATGCTCTGCCATTTACAAATATTTCAACCATAATTCCCATATCCAGTCCATATTCTATAACCTGTTGAGCCGTATTTATGTCAAGCTGTTTCTTATAAATAATCTCTTTTGATTTCAAATCTGTAACAGCGGCTCCATTTGATGTTATGACGTATTTAACACCTTCAAGACTTAAAACATTTTCCGGTATGGTATAAAGAGCCCTTCCTGTAGAGGGCACAAAATATATTCCAGCATCAACAGCATCATTGATAGCTTTCAAATTTACCTTTGATATACGCTTATCATCAGTTAGTAATGTTCCGTCAAGGTCTGTTGCAATCAACTCAATTTTTTTCACTGTACTACCTCCGGGTAATAAAATTCCAATATAAACTACTTTACCACAAAAGATGCTATTAAAAAAGAGAAAATACTTTCAGTACATCTTTTTAATTTTTTATTATTAAAATCAACATGGTGATTTTTAATAGACAAGATGCTTGACTATCATATAGCAAATATAGTAAGATTTTATATGTATTGACTTTTCTAAAATGGAGGTTATAAGAATGGCCATCAGGATACTAACCGATTCAGGTTCGGATTATGAACAAGACGAGATAAAAGAGAAAAATATAGATGTTATACCAATTCCAATTGCATTTAATGACGCTGAATACCTAGACGGCGTCAATTTAAGTAAAGATCAGTTCTTTACTCTGCTTGAAGACGGGACCTCTTTTCCAAAAACAGCCCAGCCCTCTCCCCAAATCTTTATTGATTATTTCAAAGACGCGAAAAAAAACGGTGATGATGTAATCGCTATTATGCTTTCCGGATCATTAAGCGGAATGCTCCAGACAATTCACCTGTGTAAGGATACAGTAGGCTACGACAGAATATATATTATAGATTCATTAAATGCCACAGCCGGTATCAGGCTTCTTGTTGATAATGCTGTAAAAATGAGAAAAGACGGTAAGACCGCGGAAGAAATCGTTTCTTTAACTAATACTTTAAAAAAGCAAATCCGTCTTTATGCAACCTTTCCCACACTCAGGTACTTAGTCAAGGGCGGAAGGCTATCAAAATTTGAGGCCAGCGCCGCCGCAATAGCCAGAATAAAGCCTGTATTGACAATAGGAAATGAAGGCGAAGTTTTAGTATGCCATAAAGGCGTCGGAATCAAGCGCAGCCTGGATTATATGGCGGATAAGGTAGCAGAAGAACAGATAGACGACAGCTATCCTGTTTTTCCTATATACTCCGGCAATCCGGTCAATTGTATTCTAATGTTAAAAAAAATTGCCGAAAGAGGAATTGACATTAGCGAAAAGCTTATTACAAATATAGGGCCTACAATCGGAACCTATGTTGGCGTCGCAGCTGCGGGAATAGTCTATGTAAAAAAACAAATTCCTTGTGACTGCTGAGCTTTAAAATACCCCCGCATTAAAAATGCAGGGGTATTTTTTATCTGTCCCATTCGTCACAGATTTCATTAATCCGTTTAAGAAGCTTCTCAAGGTCAGAATTAGCTCCTCCTTTATTATGAGATATAACAGATTTAAGTCTGGCGGCGGCCGTCTCAAGGTCTTTATAAAGCGCCTCTCCTCTGGCTGCTCCTCTTGATTTAGCAGCATATTCAGGCTGCTCCACAAGCTTTCTAACGCCTTCGCTTAAAATTGAGTTTGTTAAAAGGTCAAATTCCGCACCGCTGTACGGAGCAAAGGTTTCATATCCATATTCATCGGCAAGGCACTTCGCAAACTCATCGGTTACTTCGTCCTGCCCATGTACTATAAATACTCTTTTTGGTTTAACTTTAAATCCGTTTATCCAATCAATAAGCCCCTGCTTATCTGCATGTCCGCTTACTCCATCCAATATTTCGATATGCGCCTTCACGCCTATTTTTTCTCCGAAAAGCTTTACAGAGTCAGCTCCGTCTATAAGCATGCGTCCTAAGGTACCCTCTGCCTGATATCCCACAAATAAAATTGTCGACTCTTCTCTCCAAAGATTATGCTTCAAATGGTGTCTTATCCTGCCTGCCTCGCACATTCCTGATGCTGAAATAATTACTTTAGGCTCCTTGTCAAAGTTTATAGCTCTTGAATCATCACTTGTTACAGAAGTCTCAAGTCCGTCGAAGGCTATAGGGTTTATCCCCTTCTCAATCAAAGACAGCGCTTCTTCGTCATAAAAGGCAAGTGTGTTTTTATTAAATACCCTAGTAGCCTCAACCGCCAGCGGGCTGTCTACATATACCTTAAACCCATCGTGCCCCTTTATCATTTTATCTTCCTTTATTTTACGTATGAAATAAAGCATTTCCTGAGTTCTTCCAACCGCAAAAGCAGGAATTACAAGATTCCCTCCCCGGTCAAATGTGGTTTGTATATGGGTGGCAAGGGCTGTATAATAGTCCGGTCTTTCACCATGGTACCTGTCTCCGTATGTCGATTCCATTATTACATAATCGGCCTCATCTGTATATTTAGGGTCTTCTATTAACGGCTGATTAGTATTTCCTATATCTCCTGAAAATACAATAGTCTTCGTAATTCCGTTCTCTGTCAGCCATACCTTAATGCTTGACGAGCCAAGAAGATGACCAATATCTGTAAATTCTATATCTATGCCATCACAAATTTCTATTCTTTCATTATAATTGCATGGAACAAGAAGCTGTACCGCACCTTCCGCATCATTCATTGTATATAATGGTTCATAAGGTTTTTCCAGCGAACGTTTTGCCTTTCTGTTTCTCCATTCGGCCTCAAACTCCTGGATATGTGCGCTGTCTCTCAGCATTATATCACATAAGTCAGCTGTGGCTACCGTTGTAAAGATTTTTCCTCTGAATCCGTTTTTATAAATAAGTGGAAGATATCCGGAGTGGTCTATATGTGCATGGGATAAAAAAACATAATCTATGTCAGACGGTGCCACCGGCACTTCCTGATTTTCATAAATATCGCGTCCCTGCTCCATGCCGCAGTCTAAAAGAATATTCTTGCCGCAAGCGTTTATATAATGACAGCTTCCTGTCACTTCATGAGCCGCACCTGAAAAAACTAATTTCATAATAAGCACCTCCAACTATAATATACAGTTAAGTATATCATTAATTTCACCAAAAAGAAACTTACAAAAAGCCCTTTTTGGATAAAAATATACAAATAAAAATCTATACTTCCTATTTGCTTTATATTATCCTATTTATGATTTTCCTATATTTTTTATAGGCAATAATACACAAATTACTGTTTTACGATATGTCTATATTGTACTTAAAATTGATTTAACATTTGATTTTTTTATTTACAATTTGTTCACAACTTATATATATACAGTTCACAAGGTTACTTTACAATATAACTATCAGCAGAAAAACTGATAAAAATTTCTTCATAAATCCTTCCATCTTCGTATCCTGCCCGGCCAAGGCAGGATATTTGCTTTTAAAGTATTTTAAAGCATATAAAAACACGGTGGTATCACCGTGTTTTTATATTATCCAATTTGATTAAATGCAGGCTGCTCCTGTGCGGCAGGAAGTTCACTAACGTCTTCATAATCAACTACATCCACCGTACCATCGTTTCTGACTATCCTATATTTATTAAACAAATCTCCCGTAAGCACATAAGGTGATGCTCCGAAATCTTTTATAACTGCAACCTTTTCACCTGTTGCGTTTTCTAATTTTTCTCCTACTATAAACCGCTGCCATTCGTCATTCCAGCGGAATACCTCCTCAACAGTCCTCCTGTTTCTCTCCTGAAATTCCTCATCAGCAGGCCTTGATTTACTATTTGTGTTTTCTGCTACACTATAAACCTGAGTCTTTGTTGCATCTATCTGTTTATTGTCATCGCTGTTTTGTATATTACTGGTTTGTGTAACCTTATGCCATACCGGCTCTGTACTGCTTCCTGTAAATGTGTCATTCCACCATGACTCTATATTCTCATCTATATTAATTACATTTCTAAAGGCTCCGCCTCCATAGCCGTAGCCCCTTATAAAGCTGCTTCTTTCCAAGCCGCCTATCGACTGGTTGTTTCTCTCTCTGAATGTTATAACATCAAGTCCATTTAGATTTGGCTTAATAAACGTTATATTATCGACATCATAGAAATATCCAACCTCTCCGGCATACTCATATCCATTCTCAGTAGGAGTGTAAACGGCCATAATGGTTGCTTCCGGACCGAAATCAACCGTTACAAGGGCATCCTGAACCCCTTTCTTAGTCAGTTCGCCATAGTTTACTCTTATATCCCTTGCTTCTTCAGGCGTGAACATGTCTGTTCTTCCCGTAGAAACCAAAACTTTTTCTGCAATTCTTACTCTGTTCTCCGGTTCATTAGCGTTTGCAAATTCATCCATAGATATGCTTCCCGGTATGCCAAACACCTTTATAGTCAGTCCAAAAAAAATCACTGCAAGACCAAGAATAAGGGATGTTTTTATTTTACGCATACCCTCTCCTCCATAATATAATCGTTATATTATATTCGTAGAATTTCAAAATATAATCTTCTACATTGCATACAGCCTGGCAGATGAAATTTTCCTATATAAAACAACCGCTGCCGTAATGGCCGCAGCCGATGATGAATACATAAGAATACTGCTGTACCGGCTGAATGATATACAGAGCATTAATGGTATCAGGCTGCTTGCAATGCCTATTATAGTCGTAAGAAGTACAGAAACAGAGCCTTTAACAGCGTAATATTCGCTTTTCCAGTCATATTTAGGAAATTTATAGTTAATATATATGCCTAGTACGGAAATGTATAGTCCATATGACCCTGCAACAGCTATTGTTGAAATTATTTTAAACATATCCATCCTAAGTCCTATGCCGGCAGCGGCTGAACTTATAAGCAACAGTGGAATTATTATTGTTAGGTTCAGCGCAATCTTTGATTTTATAATTTCTGAGGATGCGACTGGCAGTGAACACATAATCCATCGTTTGTCTCCCTCTAATGACAAAGAAGATGTTGTTGTTGATGACATCGAAACAAATACTGCTCCAATTAATGGAACCAGCTGCAGTATAATTTGATGCGATATTCCCAGACTTTCGATAGGTATAAAAATAACAGCAAGAGATGTTACAGCCATTAATACCATTCCTACAGAAGAATTTAAAGCATAAATTGTACAAGAAAAAAACATTTTTAATTCTTTCATATACATTGCCTTAAAAGGTGTCGACGGTCTAATATTATTTTGCTGCAAATTATTATCTGCGCTGTGTGAAAGTGCGGCTGTATTTATCCTTTTAAAACAGTGCGCCAATATAAAAATAAATACCGACGCAGACATAACAGAAAAAAAGGAAAATACTAAAAGCATCAGCCAGCTGCTTTCAGACACAGCCTTTGCCAGCATTCCGGCAGGAAGATATAAGTTTTCTGCTGCAACAGATATATTTTGGCCTAAAGCAGTCATACTATTCAAGCCTATATTTTGTATTATAAATGAAAACACTACTATTATAATTACCGCAGTCATACTCAATATAAGCGAAACAGCATTTCTATGTTTTGAATGCAGGGAAAGTGCGTTTATTACGACACCGGCTATCAGAGAAACCGTCATTGGTATTACCGGTATAAAAAACAGCGCTGTACTAAATATCATCCATGAGCTTATATTTGCCGAAGCAGTTACCGCATATATAACAGCTGCAGGAATTCCAACTGCAAGGGTTATTGAAACATTTATTATATATATAAAGATAAAGCGGCTTATTACAATATCTATTTCTTTTACCGGCAGAGACATAATCATGTCATAATCCTTCATTCCTACAAATACTCCATGGCTTTTTAAAAAAGTCAAAATAATGGATATTGATGAACTTATAAGTATTGCTAAGGACGGTAAGCAATCTGCCATATCAGATTTTGCAAGACTTAAATAAAACATTGTCTCATATGAAATAAAAACTGTCATTATTACTATCAATCCGGCTATTATGCAAATTCCTTTTTTCTTATCAGAATGGATAAGCCTGTTAATTCCACAAAAGCTATATAGATAATTTTTCAGCAGCAAATATCTATTTGTCATTTTCAATAACCTCCATGAATACGTCCTCAAGACTTTGTTTTCCTGCTATTTCATCTGTTTTTCCTGAAGATATCAGTTTTCCATGTTTAATTATACTTATCCTGTCACAAAGCTTTTGCGCCACCTCAAGTACATGTGTGGAAAAAAATATCCCGCTACCCTTTGAGCACATTTCCCTCATGATATTTTTCAAATGAAATGACGCCTCAGGGTCAAGCCCTACAAACGGTTCATCAAGTATCAGAAGTTTAGGATTATGTATAAGGGCTCCGACAATTGCCGTTTTCTGCTTCATACCATGTGAATATGAACCTATTACGTCCCCCAAGTTATTGCTTATTGAGAATATATCCGAATACATGGATATTCTCTCTTCTCTGTCCGCCTTGGTTACGCGGAAAATATCAGCCATATAGTTTAAATACTGCAGGCCTGTAATATATTCGTATAAATCAGGATTGTCCGGTATATATGCAGTAAGCTCCTTACATAAAACAGGCTCTGTTTTTACCGAATGCCCGTCTATCAAAATATCTCCCTCATCAAAATCCATAATTCCTGCTACAGAACGAATAACAGTTGTTTTGCCCGCTCCGTTATGGCCGATAAATCCATGAATTTCTCCTTGCGACACATTAAGATTAAGGCTCTCTACAGCCTTTTTGCCTTTAGAATAGGACTTGGAGTAATTTTTTATTTCTAAAACATATTTCATCACTTAGCACCTCCATATATATTATCTTTTTGATAATATTATCATAATGATAATATATAGTCAAGAAAAATCCGCTTTTGACAAAAAGCGGACTTTCTAAATTTTCTTCGGTGGTGATATTATGAAGCCTATTGACCTAAGCTTCCGTTCCTCTGACGGTTTATTATTACTTAATGGCTTCAGTATTTCAGAAATACTTATCATTGCATCTTTCAATTCCGTATCCGAAGCATATACAGGTGCAATCGAAAACCCGGACATGTCCTTTATTATATCAATATCATCCTGAATACAGTAATCCTGAAACTGTTTCATAAATCCCAAAATATACTGCATAAACATCTGCATATACGCCTGTCCGGAGTTTTTATCAAGCATCTCTCCTGCTTGGCTGTTAATGTCAATCGCAAGGCTATATGTCTTTTCAACTGCGCCTCTTATAGGAGTTTCCTCAACTATTTTAAGAATTCCATCGTCCGTCATCCTTTTAAGGTATCTGTAAAGAGTTGCCTGCGGAATATCATTATAAATGTCTGCCAGCTGTTTTGCAGTTGAATGTCCTGATGAATATATTTCAAGAAGAAGCTTGCATTTGACTGGATTTGTCAGACATTCCATCAGTTTTTTATCCATATAACACCTCCCAATATTTTATGATAATATTATCATTTTGATATTATTGTGTCAAACCAAGTTTTTTAGTAAGCTTTTCAAAGCTTCTCTCATTTAAAATTTCATTTGTAATAAATCTTCCATCATAGAAAACAGAATAAGTTGTAAATGGAGTTGGGGCACTTTGTGCTTGGGCAGTGCTTTCGATCTTTACTGCGGTAATCTCGACGCCCTTTTCTTTTTCCTTTTCTATAAGTAAAGGAACATATTTTTCAGTATGAGGACACTGGTTTGTATAATAAATTACCCACCCGTCCGAAGAAATTGTTCCATTTTTAGCACACTCTTTAAATTTCGGGGCAGCAGTATTTTTTTCAAAAGGCAGATATAAAAGTTCAAAGTAAGGATTAGCTGTGTCGGCAGTCTCAAATCCTTTGTATTTTAAATATTTAGGATCAGATAAAAAAGGAACCTTTTTCTTTGAGGACAAAACAGCCAAGCCGCACCTATTTTTAGCTTTAGCGTCATTTATACATCTTTCCAGAAGCTCATTCGAATATCCATGCCCCTTAAACTGTCCTGAAACCCAAAAGCAGTTGATAAACATATAGTTGTCGGCCTCTATCGGGCACCATGCATATTCTGCAGGGATATATTCAATAAAAGCTTTTCCTCTTACATCAAGCTTTAAAAATACAAGCCCTTCGTTTATCCTTTCCTTCATCCATTCCTTTTTAGATGAAACACAGTTTTCACCTTTTTTATCAGATATAGCACAGCAAATATGTTCACTGTCGATATTTTCAAGTGTAATTTGTTTAAAGTCCATTTTAATTTTCCTCTCTATTAGTTAAAAAGCCCGCCAGAAGCGGGCAAAAGATTAATATTTCTGAAGTCTGGCCATTATAAATCCGTTTTTCTTAATCAATGAAAAAACTATACAGCCTATAAGCGTAATACAAATAAGCTCCCCAGCCATTACCGAAAGAGTTGACACAACAAAGGGCGCACTGTATGCGATATACAGCTCGAGTCCGATTATAAAAGAAAAAATCGTAGGCCAAAGTGATGCCAGATACATATTCTTTGTTCTTTTAATCATCATTACAGAACAAAAAGTATGAAATGTCCCGAACAAAACATCAATAATGCCAAGTGGGCTGAACATGTTAGCTAACGCACAGCCAAGCACAAGTCCCGGTGCAAAGGCAGGATTTATCCATGCCAGCAGCACCATTACCTCCGACAGCCTGAACTGTACAGCTCCAAATGCAATGGGTGAGACAGCAAGCGTTGCTACCATATAAACGGCGGCAGTAACCCCTGTTAAAGCAATAGTTTCGGTATTAATTTTTCTCATATTTAATTCCCCCTGTTTTTTATTTTGGAGATGGTTAGGCAAGGAACATCTCCCTTATGATTAATAAATACCGCTGACAGTATACACCATAAAATACTCCAATGCAACATTTATTTCAGCGTTATAATATCCGTAAACAGCTCTTTTTCATTTTTTATATTATCGCCGTTACCTATAACGCAGACGTACTGGCTGTCAGCCATTGTTTTAAGCATAGGCGCATATGCCCTTATATCCTCTGACGTACAGGAAAGCACCTCGTCTCTTTCTTTTTGATGAAGCTCTGGGGTTATTCCCGCAATGTGCCTTATTAACGCAGTCTTTAGCTTCTGTTCCCTGTTAAGCGGTCTGTCAAGGCTGTTTACGGCTCCAATTATATAGTTTGCCATAGCCTCAGCGTCAACATTAAAATCACTTATAAACTCCGACGCTGCATCAAATATTTCCAGTGTTTTTCTAAGGTTCGGGTCTCTGTATGAATACATATACATACTTCCGCTTCTCAAAAAGTTACATCCACAGCCATATGCTCCGCCCTGAACTCTTACTGTATTCCATAGGTATTCCAAATCTATAATATTTTTCAGTACCAGAAGTTTTCCGCTGTATTTGTAGCCAGCCTTTTTATAATCTGCTGATTTAGCCACATACTGAATTTTTCCTGATGTAATAATTCCCTCTGATACTGTATCTGATTTCAAATAAATTTGTTTTTTTAATAGCTGTTTTCCTTCGTATACAACATCTTTAATCCCTTTAGCTTTATTAAAATCACACTCGTCACAGCTAATTCCGACTGTCAGCCTCTCTTGGCTTAACACTTCAATGGCTAAAGCTCTTAGTTTTTCAGCTTCGTCATCTTTAAAATTTTTATCAAGTGAATATAAAAACTTCAGATAACCTATTCCGCTCGTTTCATCCTTAAATTTATAGGCAGGATTAGAATAACTCAGCGCCCTGTTCACTGCAGTCGTATGTCCGTTTTGAGTAAGATAGCTTTCCAGTTTAGAAATTCTGTCTTTTATAATCAATTTTATGCTATCTTTTTTATCAAAAAGCATCCTGTTTACTGTTTGCTCAACAATATCGAAAAGTTCTTTTACATTTCTGGAAAGTGCCTTTGTCCCTATATTTAAAGCTCTTTTAATGTTTCCGTCAGTTCCAAAATACGCTGAACAAGACGCCGAAATCCCTCCTGTATATAAATCTATTTTAGTTGGAATTTCATTGAACCCATATTTTTCGGTATCAAGCTTTCCTATCAGCTCGCATAAGAGTCCTAAATAATTATAGTCCTCTTCGGATATACCATCTAAATCAAACGAAAGCTCTGCATAAATCACTCCATTTGTGTCTCCCGGAACATAAAATATTCCGTCAAGCAATTCATTTTCTATATTTTCTGCCTTTTTATCTATATCAGAAAGCATCAGAGACGGTACAACAGACAAATCTTCGGGTTGAGCCTGAAACAAAAGAAGATTTTTGGTTTCATTCACTATTTTCTCTTTTTCTGTCAGAGACAGGCTATTCTTATACTGTTCAAGCTTTTTCCGTTCTTCTTCGTCAAGCTTTTCCTGCATACCTTCCTTTGGCTGAAGTGATACAAATACCTGAGTATCATTATTTACCATACCGTCTGATATTAGTTTTTCAAAATACCTATTTTCAGATTTTAATCGTATCTCATTTATGTGCTTTTTAAATCTAAAGCTATCAAACGGATTATCCTTATGGAGCCAGCTGTTCATCATTTTAAGCCCATAATAAAGGCCCCTTGGCTTGTATCCGAAATTCTCTTCACTTAGCATAAATTCAAACGCGTTTACCGCCGAATCTACAAGCGCTTTATCAATTCCGCTTTCTGCCAGACTTTTAAGCTCGTTCATAACTATATTCTCAAATTCATCTGCGGCGTTTTCCTTTGCGCCCTTAGCTGCTATTGTAAATACTGTATCCAATATTGACGAGTCAAACCAGCCGTCAGCATCGGAACAGAATCCACTTTCTGTCAGCGCCTTTCTCACGGGTGAAGCATTTGTATCCATTAAAATATAAGACAGTATGGAATATCCTAAACTCTTTTCCTCATCATAAGAGCTTCCGGTTATAAAGCCGGCGGCATACATAGCCTCGTTTTCGTTCTTTTCTACAACAGGATAAAAATCTTCTTTTCTAATTACAGCATTCAGGCTATTCTGGTGATGTATTTCATTCTCAAACTGTTGTCTGTCAAAATGTGACAGATACTCAGCATCAAGATATTTCAGTCTTTCCTCAATATCCATATTACCAAAAAGATAAATATAGCTGTTTGAGGGATGATAATTCTTTTTATAGAACTCTATAAACTTTTCGTAGGTCAGCTCCGGTATTTTATCCGGGTCTCCTCCGCTTTCAAATCTATATGGAGAATCAGGAAACAATGCGGTATTTATTGCTCCGTCCATATATCTGTCGGGGTCCGAAAAAGCTCCTTTCATTTCATTATATACTACGCCCTTTATCTCAAGGGGATTATCTATATCCTCCATATGCAGATGATGTCCTTCCTGCATGAATATTTCCTTTTGTTTTAGAATTAACGGGTTAAATACCGCGTCAAGATATACATCCATCAAATTTTTGAAATCCTTAGAGTTTCTGCTGGCGATTGGATATACTGTTTTATCGCTGTAGGTTAGTGCATTAAGATATGTGTTTAATGACCTCTTAGACATCTCGTTAAAAGGATCCTTTACAGGATATTTCTCCGAACCGCACAGGACGGAGTGCTCAATTATATGGGGTGTTCCGCAGTCATCTTCCGGGGGAGTCTTAAATGAAATAAAAAAAACCTTGTTGTCATCATCATTTTCCATAAATATAAGTCTTGCACCGCTTTTTTTATGTTCAAATAAATATCCGACAGACTTTATATCCTCTATCTTCTCCTTATTTATAAGAAGAAATCCGTTTAGTGTATCTCCTATGTTTAAATTCATTTCTATACCTCCAATCAGAGATATTATAGTTTATACCCGCCATAATAGCAAATTTAAAAAAATCAAAATTTTTTACAAAAAAGTATTGACAAATTAAGCACCCTAAATTATAATCATTATCAGATAAAACAAATTATCAAACAATAAATTAAACTAGATTACATATTCAAGGAGGAAATTAATATGAAAAAATTTGTATGTTCAGTTTGTGGTTATGTTCATGAAGGTAACGAGGCTCCCGAATTCTGTCCAGTATGTAAGGCACCTAAAGATAAATTCAAAGAAATGAGCGGAGACCGTCAGTGGGCTGCAGAGCACGTTGTAGGCGTAGCTCAGGGCGCTAGCGAAGACATCATGAAAGATTTAAGAGCTAATTTTGAAGGTGAATGCACAGAGGTAGGTATGTATCTTGCAATGGCCAGAGTTGCTCATAGAGAAGGTTATCCTGAAATCGGACTTTACTGGGAAAAAGCTGCTTACGAGGAAGCAGAGCATGCATCTAAATTCGCAGAGCTCCTTGGCGAGGTAGTAACAGATTCTACAAAGAAAAACCTTGAAATGCGTATTGACGCTGAAAACGGCGCTACAGCAGGTAAATTTGATCTTGCAAAACGTGCTAAAGCTGCTAACCTTGACGCTATTCATGATACAGTTCATGAAATGGCTAGAGATGAAGCTAGACACGGAAAAGCATTTGAGGGACTTTACAACAGATATTTTGCAAAATAATTTATATTCATTTTGAATATTGTCTGTAATACTTAAATAATAAAAACACGGCTTAATATAATTAAGCCGTGTTTTTATATATTGTCTATGTAGCGTTTTCTTAAATAAATATAATCCTCTTTTATATTCCAATATTTATCAAGTATAGGCTGGCACATTATTCTTGTGGAATTCATAATATCGTCATAGTTACAGTTTATCACGTCTACAATTTTTCCATCAATTTTATTCTCATCTTTCAATTCACTGATAATCTTCTGTACCCTTTCCTTGGAATAAGCATTTTTATAACTGCGTGTTCCTGAAAGAGCGCTGACAATATCAGCCACCGCAACAATACGCTCGCCAATCGTCAAATCTTCACCTTTAAGCTCTAGAGGATATCCTGAACCATCAAGCTTTTCGTGATGGCGAAGAGCAATATTTTGAATTGTCTCCTCAATTTGTCCGCCGAATATCTGTTTTGTAATGTCTACATGTCCTCTCATTATTTTCATGGCCTGAGGACTAAGCTTCCCCGGATATTCAAGGATTTCAACAGGCACGCCTATTTTTCCGACATCATGCAGAAGTGCTCCGCATACGATTTTATCCAAATATTCCTTATTTAAATTTAATCTTTTACCAATCTCATAGCTGATATTTGTAGTAGTTACCGTGTGAGTAACAGTGTGCCTGCTTCTAAAGTCTATAATATATATAAGCATTTTTAAATAACCGGTAACTTCCTCCTGAGAAAGTTGATTTCCCCACTCAGTAAATCCAAAATTCTTGCCGTTTTCAATGTATGCCTGTAGATTATATTCAACCCCAATATCAAGTACTAAATCTACTAACACTGGTGAAAACCTCTCCCCACGCCCTTCTTCAATTTTTTTTGAGCAGTTCTCCCATGTTCCGTGATTATCACACATAAAAACATCTATTCTGTCTGCTATATGAATAACCTGCGATATCAGCTTAATTTCATCACTAATATAGCTCTCGTCTTTTATCTCTTTCCAAGGTGTATGGTGATATAAAACGGCAGGAGCAATATCCTGCAAAGGAGAAAAATATTTTAAAAACAGATAGCCATAGATAGAATGGTTCCACATATCCTCTGTTTCAAAAACAAGCATGCTGGATATTTCTTCTGTTTTGTATGCTCCAATATCATGCAGCATAGTTAAAAAGCATATGTCCCTAAGCTTATCCGTGTTTTGTTTTCCAATTTTTCTCATTATAATTGATACGATATATGCCACTCTTAAGCCATGGTCCATCAGCCGTTTATCTACACAGTTGCATGTCCGTCTTATAATTTCAAAGAGGCTCTTATTTTCAATATGGTCTGTATACTGGAGCATTCAAACACTTCCCTAGTTTTTTATATATTCTAACATAGTCACAGTTAAAAAGAAAATTAAATTGCTGAAATCTCTTTGAAATGAATATAAAGATCTTCTAAATTCAGTACAGTTAAGACTTGAAAGGCCATCTAATGTTTCCTAAAAAGCCCCGGAAAATCCGGGGCTTTTTCTTACAGCTCAATAATCTCATATTCTTTTGTTCCCAAGCCTATTTTTTGGGCATGATCAGTGCAGTACTTCCAGTCCGTTATAGGATGAGTGTCAGTAAAATGGTCGTGATGAGAATGGTCTCTCTCAGCCAATGCGCTGTTTGGCATTATCGGCTGTGCATTTACCGCATCAGCGCAGGCAACGTCAATTGCTACAGGGTCAAATGAAGCAAACATTCCTATATCGGGAACAATTGGAACATCATTTTCTGCATGGCAATCGCAGAATGGTGATACGTTGTTGACAATATTTATATGGAAATTAGGTCTTCCGTCAAGTACAGCCATTGCGTATTCTGCTATTTTTTTGCTTGTTATCTCCGTTGAACTGTCACCTATATATGCCATGGCATCAAATGGACAGGCACCGATACATCTGCCGCAGCCTGCGCATTTATCCCTGTCAATAACGGCCTTTTTATCAACTATTGAAATGGCCTCATGCGCGCAGTTCTTTTTACATGAACCGCAGCCCACACATTTTTTTGTTTTAACCTTTGGACCGCTTGATGAATGCATATCCATCTTTCCAGCACGAGAACCGCTTCCCATTCCAATATTTTTAAGCGTTCCGCCAAAGCCTGTCATCTCATGTCCCTTAAAATGAGTAAGCGATATTATTATATCAGCTTCCATTATCTCCTTGCCTATTATAGCCTTTTCACAAAGCTCTCCGTTTCTTACAGGAACATATACCTCGCTCAGTCCCTTAATTCCGTCACCTATTATTACATTACATCCGGTTGAAAATGGAGTAAAACCGTTTTCATATGCCGCGTCAATATGCTCTAAGGCATTCTTGCGTCTACCAACATAAAGGGTATTACAGTCTGTAAGGAACGGGTATCCGCCTTTTTCTTTTACTATATCAGCAATAACCTTCGCATAATTCGGCCTTAAAAAGGCAAGGTTTCCAGGCTCTCCAAAATGAATTTTTATAGCTACAAATTTATTCTTAAAATCAATTTTGTCTATCCCGGCTTCTCTTACGAGCTTGTCCAGCTTCTGTAAAAGGTTCATACCAGGTTTTGCTCTGAAATCCGTAAAATAAACTTTAGATTTTTCCATAACGTCCTCCTAATATTTATAGTTAAATTATTATATCATAGTGAATTGCAATAGACAATGTATATAGTACTGGATATTTGCCAAATAAATATATATTGTTGTAAAAACAAGCAAATACAAACGTATATTCGTATATATCCTTGACAAACAATACGTTTTCATTTATCATTAAATGGTTATGATTACTAATAATAATAAATTTAGCAGGTGTATATATGGCTTCCAGTAATTCAAAAAATCAATATAATGACGAAAGTATATCATCTCTAAAGGGTGCTGACAGAGTCCGGTTAAGGCCAAGCGTAATATTTGGTTCAGACGGCCTTGAAGGCTGCGAGCACACTGTTTTTGAGATACTTTCCAACTCAATAGACGAGGCTAGAGAAGGCTTCGGCAATAAAATAGAAGTTACAAGATATAAGGATCATTCTGTAAAAGTTAAGGATTATGGGCGCGGTATTCCTGTAGACTACAACCAAAAAGAAGAACGCTATAACTGGGAACTTGTTTTCTGTGAGCTTTATGCAGGCGGAAAATATAATAACAATTCCGGAGAAAATTATGAGTTCAGTCTTGGCCTTAACGGCCTTGGAACCTGCGCGACACAGTATTCATCGGAATATATGGATGCCGTTGTCTATAGAGACGGCTTTAAATACACACTTCACTTTGAAAAAGGAGAAAACATATCCGGTCTTTTAAAGGAGGAGTGCAGTAAGAAAATTACAGGTACAGAAATTAAATGGCGGCCTGATACAGATGTATTTACCGATATTAATATACCTTCTGAGTATTTTAAAGATGTACTTAAAAGGCAGGCCATAGTAAACGCCGGCCTTACCTTCGAGTACTATGATGAAGAAACGAACGAACATGAAATTTTCGTATATGAAAACGGTATAAAGGACTATATTAAAGAGCTTAACGGAGGGAAAGGCTTTACTGACGTATACTATCTGGAAAATGAGACCAGAGGCCGCGACCGTGAGGATAAGCCGGAATATAAACTTAAATTTGAGGCGGCTTTCTGCTTTAACAACGAAATAAATTCGCTTCAGTATTATCACAACAGCTCATATCTGGAGCATGGCGGTTCTCCTGACAAAGCTGTAAGAAGTGCCTTTGTTACAGCAATCGACAAGTATATTAAAAGCAGCAATCTTTATAAGAAGAATGAGAAAAAAATCACTTTTGCGGATATTGAGGACAGCCTGATACTTGTTATAAATTCCTTTTCTACAATAACGAGCTACGAAAATCAGACTAAGAAATCTATTACGAATAAATTTATACAGGATGCAATGACAGACTATTTCAAACAGCGTCTGGAAATCTATTTTATTGAGAATAAAATGGAAGCTGACAAAATAGCCAATCAAATTCTTGTAAATAAGCGAAGCCGTGAAACCGCGGAAAATACCCGTGTTAATATCAGAAAAAAGCTAACTGGCAGCATTGATATGAACAATCGTGTTGAAAAATTCGTAAACTGCCGCTCCAAAGATATAACCCGCAGGGAAATATATATAGTAGAGGGCGATTCCGCCCTTGGCTCATGCAAATTAGGGCGAGACGCAGAATTTCAGGCTATAATACCAATACGAGGAAAAATATTAAACTGTTTGAAGTCCGATTATGAAAAAATATTTAAAAATGACATTATTACAGACCTTCTAAAGGTGCTTGGCTGCGGTGTGGAAATCAAGTCGAAGCATAGCTCAAATATAAACTCGTTTGATATGAGCCAGCTTCGCTGGAATAAAATTATTATTTGTACCGATGCCGATGTAGATGGTTACCAGATTAGAACTCTGATTCTTACAATGCTTTACCGCCTTGTGCCTACGCTCATATCTGAAAAGAAGGTATATATTGCTGAGTCCCCTCTTTATGAGATAAACGCCGGTAAGAAAACCTATTTTGCATATACGGAAAATGAAAAGGCTCAGATTATATCTGATATTAAAGGTAAATATACAATTCAGCGTTCAAAGGGCCTTGGTGAAAACCAGCCTGAAATGATGTGGGAAACTACAATGAATCCTGAAACACGGCGTCTTATACTTGTAACTCCCGATATTGCGGAGCTTACACAGCAGAAATTTGAACTGCTTTTAGGTGAAAACCTAAAGGGCAGAAAAGAATTTATAGAGAGTGACGGATACAGATATCTTGATTTGGCTGACATATCATAAAATTTGTGTATAAAGAGGTAAAAAATGGCCAGAAAAACTAAAGATACAAATGAACCAAAAAATATAGTTATAACAGAGCAAAAAATCACTGATACCCTTGAGGTTAACTATATGCCCTATGCAATGAGCGTTATTGTTTCACGTGCCATTCCTGAAATAGACGGATTTAAGCCATCCCATCGCAAGCTTCTTTATACAATGTATAAAATGGGGCTGTTGAACGGCGCAAGAACAAAATCCTCTAATATTGTAGGACAGACCATGAGACTTAATCCACATGGTGATATTACAATATATGAAACTATGGTGAGGTTAACCGAGGGAAACGGCTCTCTTCTACTGCCCTTTGTAGACTCAAAGGGTAACTTTGGCAAACAGTATTCCCGAGATATGGCATATGCTGCCGCCAGATATACAGAAGCAAAGCTGGCCCCAATCTGTGAGGAGATTTTTGGAGACATAGATAAAAATTCTGTTGAATTTATTGATAACTTTGACTCCACAACAAAGGAGCCAATACTTCTTCCAACCAGCTTCCCCAACATACTTGTAAATCCAAACCAGGGTATAGCGGTTGGAATGGCAAGCTCATTCTGCAGCTTTAACCTTATAGAAATATGCGAGGCAACATCTGCTTTCATGAGTGATGAGGACTGTGATATAACGGACTATATAAAAGGTCCTGATTTTCCAGGCGGCGGAGAACTGATTTATAACGACGCTGAAATGAGAAACATTTACGAGACCGGTCGTGGGAGCTTTAAGGTAAGGGCTAAATATAGATTTGATAAGAAAAACAGCTGCATTGAAATCTATGAAATACCTTATACAACAAATATAGAAACAATTATTGATAAGGTTATAATGCTTGTAAAAAGCGGTAAAATCAGAGATATAACTGATATACGCGATGAAACTGACCTTAAAGGTCTTAAAATTGCTATTGATATTAAGAAGAGCTCTGACCCTGATATGATTATGGCGAAGCTTTTCAGCATGACCTCACTATGCGACTCTTTCAGCTGCAACTTTAATCTGCTTATTGACGGCAGGCCAAAAACACTTGGCATGAAGGGAATAATGAAGGAATGGGTTCGTTTTAGAATGAACTGCGTAAAGCGTCGCATAAAATATGATCTTGATAAAAAAAGCGCTAAGCTTCATCTGCTTCAAGGCCTGTCTAAAATACTGCTTGATATTGACAGGGCTATAGAAATAATAAGGAACACTGAAATTGACGCAATGGTAGTTCCTAACCTTATTACAGGCTTTGACATTGACCAGAAACAGGCTGAGTATGTAGCTGAAATTAAGCTTCGAAATATAAATAAGGAATACATTTTAAACCGTATTCAGGAAATTAGCGAATTGGTTGAGGATATAGCAGACCTTAACTCAATACTTGAAAGCGATACTAAGGTCAAGCGGCTTATTGCTAAGGAGCTTAAAACAGTGGCTAAGAAATACGGAAGCCCTAGACGCACAGCGATTATTGCCGATACTGAAGCTGAACAGCTTCAAGCTGAGGACCTAGTTGAGGATTTTGGAATAAAGCTTTTCCTCACGGAGCATAACTACTTCAAAAAAATCCCTCTTACTTCTCTTAGAACAAGCCCCGAACAGAAGCTTAAAGAGGAGGACCGCATAATCAGCGAGATGGAATGTACAAACCGCTCGGATATAATATTCTTCTCCGACAGGCATAATGTATATAAAATGAAAGCAAACGATATTGCGGAATGTAAAGCAAGCGGCTTCGGCGAATATCTTGCAAATATTCTTACACTTGAGGAAAATGAAAAAATACTATACTTTACAGCTACAACCGATTATTCAGGATTTATGATATACGCATTTGAAAATGGAAAAGTGGCCAAAGTTCTTCTTGACAGCTATGCCACAAAGACCAACAGAAGAAAACTTGTAAACGCCTATTCTGCAAAATCGTCTGTTATCGGAATGAAAGCTGTAGATACAGATAAGGATATGGTACTTATAAGGGACAGAGATAAGGCTCTCCTCTTTAACACCGAGCTTATACCGCTTAACGCCAATAAGACATCCGGCGGCGTCCAGGTTTTTACCATGAAAAAGAAAAGCTCAGTTACTATGCTGTTTTTGGCTGAAGAATTTATAAGTGATGATATTGAAAAATACAGAACAAAAAAGCTTACCTCTTCAGGAGCTAGTATAACTGAGATTGATATTGAAAACAACAATATTCCCGGACAAATAAAGCTTTAGCAAAAAGGCCTGAATTTTATTCAGGCCTTTGCTTTTATAAATAGAATATGACTTTTATTTCGGTTCCTTTACCCTCTTCGCTTTCAAGGCTTATCTGGGCATTATGGCTAGCGGCGATATGTTTAACAATAGCAAGTCCCAAGCCTGTTCCTCCGCTCCTTTTTGAACGGCTTTTATCGACCCTGTAAAAACGCTCGAAAACCCTTTCCCTGTGCTTTTCAGGTATACCTATACCATTATCCTTTACAGTCAGTACAACACGCTGCTCTTCTTTTTTAACCGCAATTTTCACGTATCCCCCGGCCCTGTTATAGCTTATAGCATTATTAGCCAGATTAGTTACAAGTTCTTCAAGCATTGGCCTGCTGCCTTTTATAACCGCGTTCTTATCGCAGTCATTATCAATGGTTAGGTCATGCTGAACGGCATTCTCCCTTAGTATGCGCATACAATCTTCAACAACATCTGAGAGGTCAATATCTTCATATATAACCTCAATACTGTCAGAATCAAGCTCTGAAAGTTTAATAATATCATTGATAAGGCTTAACAGACGATCCGAGTGATGATGTATCTCGCCTGCAAAACGTACAACTGAGTTCTCATCTACCATTTTATTTTCAATAAGCTCCGCATATCCTGAAATAACCGTAAGCGGGGTTTTCAGCTCATGTGAAACATTAGCTGAAAACTCCTGTCGTACCCTCGCATTATTTAAAATATTTTCATGCTGCTCCTTAAGCATGTTTACTACAGGTATCAGCTCATCATACTCAGGAATTTCCTTAAAGCTTATATCATCAGCCATTTTTTCTATGGGCTTGATTATTTTCTGCGTAAGCACCCGCGTTATCAGGAAGCATAAAACAGCCATAATAATTATAATTCCTGCAATGACTGGTAGAAGGTTTCCAAAAAGGCTGAAAATGTTGTCAGAGTCCATTGCAACGCGCATAACTCCCCCATTATCAAGCTTCATGGCATAGTAATACGTATCCTCATTAAGAGTATCGGATTTTCTTATCGCATATCCTTCTCCATTTTTAAACGCATTTATTATTTCCGGCCTATTTTTATGGCCGCTCATTACCCCGACATCGGCATAGCTGTCAAATAGCACTTTGCCGTCGTCATCTATCCAGGTAATTCTCAGATTTTCCGAGTCTAAATCTGCCAGCTTGTCAAATTTTCCAACACTTTCAATCATTCTGCAGGAAACCCTTAGATCCTCTAAAACCTGCTGACGAATTATTCTGTTAAATACAAATGAAACCAATAATGCCGTTGACAAAACGGCAGTTATGGCAACGGCTATCATATACAGATTGATTTTCTTTTTCATTTTAATCACCGGTCCTTACAGTTCGGCAACATAACCCACATTTCTTACTGTTTTAATTATGTTTCCAGCTTCACCGAGTTTCTGGCGCAGAGTCTTTATATGCATGTCTACTGTACGAGACTCACTTTCAAACTCAACTCCCCACACCTTTTCCATTATTATATCACGTGTAAGGACAATTCCCTCATTTAAAACCAAAAGTTTTAACAGCTCGTACTCTTTATATGTAAGCTCACACTTTTCGTCAGCTACAAACACAACACGCCTAACATCATCAATAAAAATGTCCCCTATTCGGATATACTTTTCCTTGCCTGTGACACGTCTCTCCTCTTCTGTTCTTCTAAGAAGCGCCTTTACTCTTGCAATCAGCTCCATCACGCCAAACGGCTTTGTAATATAATCGTCAGCGCCCATCTCAAGACCTCTTACCCTATCCAGCTCTGTAGACTTGGCACTTATAAGTATCACCGGTATTCGCTTGGTGTCAGGTTTAGAACGAAGCTTCCTTAATATTTCAAGACCATCCTCATCAGGCAGCATTATATCTAGTACTACAAGATCGGGTCTGTTAACGGATAGTTTGTCATAAAAAGACCTTCCGTTTTCAAATGTCTCAACATTATGACCGCTGTTATTCAGCGCAATTGTCTCAATCTCACAAATGTTTGCGTCGTCCTCAACGATGTAAATAAGTGCCATATAAATACACCTCTGTATTAATTATTCGATAACATACTTCTTTTTATAGTGCAAATAGCGTTCCTGAAAATCCTTGTTGCCTTCCATTCCGTGCTGAATAAGGAAATTATGGGTGTCCATTTCTTCCTGATCAGACTGAAGGACATATATAGCAATATTTGAACAATGGTCCGCTACTCTTTCAAAGCTTGTCGACATATCGGAAAGTATAAATCCAAGTTCGGTTGTGCACTCGCCCATTCTGAGCCTTTTAATATGTTTTTCTTTGATTACTATATTAAGGTCGTCAATAACATCCTCAAGAGGCTCAACCGTAACGGCAATCTCCTTATCCATATTTTCAAAGGCTTTCATCGTAATGTCAAGTATTTCTTTAACTGCATCAGCATAAACTCTTATTTCATTCAGCCCTTTTTCACTGAATGCAATTCCCTTATCGTAAAGCTCTCTTGAAGCCTCCAATATATTTACCGCATGGTCAGATATTCTCTCAAAGTCATTGAGTGAATGGAGAAGCATTGATACAGTATGTCCTTCTTCAATAGTAAGGTTTTTGCCGCTGATTTTTACAAGATAAGTTCCAAGCTTATCCTCAAATCTGTCTACCTCATCTTCGATTTCTATAACTCTGTCAGCAGTATTTTCGTCAAAGTACTCTATTAGCTCAATGGATTTTCCAACCGCAGTTTTAGCTAAATTTGCCATCTTTGTTGCCGCGTTTTTACACTGCATGATTGCATATCCAGGTGAGTCAAGAAATCTTTCGTCCAGCATCTGAAGGTCTTTTTCAGCTTCCGAAACCGGTATCTGTTTTTCCTTAATGGTTCTTATAGCAAGCTTTTCAAGAATATTGCCAAACGGAAGCAAAACTACCGTAGTAATTATATTAAATGCAGTATGGATTGACGCTATTCCCGCAGCATTTATCGTATCTCCCATGAATGTAAAGTTTAACACTGCGTTTAGGCCGTAAAAAACAGCCATAAATACAGCCGTACCTATAATATTAAAGTAAAGATGCACTGCCGCAGCTCTCTTAGCGTCCCTTCCTGCCCCAACGCTTGAGATAATAGCTGTAATACATGTTCCGATATTCTGTCCCATGATAATTGGAAATGCATTTCCAAATTTTATCGCACCTGTAACGCACAGTGCCTGAAGTATACCAACCGACGCAGAAGAAGACTGAATGATTGCGGTGACACACGCGCCCATAATAAGTCCAAGTACCGGATTAGAAAACTTAGTTAAAATGTTTGTAAATGCAGGAACCTGGGCAAGAGGCTTAACCGCTCCGCTCATAGTCTCCATACCGAACATCAGAACAGCAAATCCTATAAGGATATTTCCGATATTTTTCCTCTTATCTTTCTTAGAAAATAAAATCAAGCCGATACCTATTAAGGCCAATACCGGCGAAAATGATGAAGGCTTCAATAGCTGCATAAAAAAGCCGTCGCCCTCAATTGCCGTAAGGCTGAGCAGCCACGCTGTAACAGTAGTACCTATATTGGCGCCCATTATTATACCGATAGCCTGATTAAGCTTCATTATGCCTGAATTTACAAAGCCGACAACCATAACCGTTGTAGCCGATGATGATTGTATGACAGCCGTTACTCCAGCGCCTAAAAGCACGGCCATTATCCTGTTCTTTGTAAGTTTTTCAAGCACTCTTTCAAGTTTACCGCCTGAAAGCTTCTCAAGCCCTTCCCCCATGATATGCATACCATATAGGAAAAGCGCAAGACCTCCAGCCATAGTTAAAACATCAAAAAAATCCATTAATACCCCGCCTCTGATAATTAGACATATAGTTCTTTAGTTCTATATGTTGAAAGATAATATATGTTTGTAAAATACAAATGCTCCTAAAGTAAAATAAATGTAAAATGAAGATTTACGACGATATTCTACAAATATTGTATTAATTATGTAAAATTCAGTTAAAATTCAAGCACAATGACATATTTGTTTAAAAATAAAAACACTCTTATTCACAGCTGAATATAAATGTGGGTAGAATTACACAATATTACAATATAATATGCCCTTTAAATATAAATTTTATGGCTTCATCAGTCATATTTGTTGAGCATATGCATAAAAATGCGGATTTTATCAGAAAAGCCTTGCAAAAGCTTTAATTTAATAATATACTAACCTAAAATATAATCATTGACAGAGGCGCATCGTATCAAAAGTAAGCGGATTACAGCGGACTTTCGCAAAGTCCTATTCGTATGAAAGGGAACGTTGCCGAAGGCGGCCGAGGCGTAAGGCTGACCTGGGTAAGCGGAATAATATCCGTTTAACTGTCGCAGTTTATGCGGAGTGCTGTCTCAGTTGAATATTTATTAGTTAACTGACAGCCTCGTTAGGTATGAACCTATCTGGCTGTTTTTTTATCGAAATTTACAGTAAAGGAGTTAAAAACATCATGATTTGCAGCAATATCGGAATTAACGAAAAAGGCCATCTTACCTTTGCCGGACAGGATACGGTTGAATTGGCCAAAAAATACTCAACTCCCCTTTATCTTATTGACGAAGAAAAAGTACGCGAAAAAATGCGTATATATGTAAAAGCGATGAAGGATAATTTCCCGGAAGGCTCCATGCCTCTTTATGCCAGCAAGGCTCTTTGTTTTAAAAAAATATATTCTATTGCAGCCGAAGAAAAAATGGGTGTTGATGTGGTTTCCCCCGGAGAGCTTTATACCGCGCTTCATGCAGGCTTTCCTATGGAAAATGTATATTTTCACGGAAACAACAAGACCGATGAGGATATAGAGTTTGCTATTAAAAGCAAAATAGGCTTTTTTGTCTGTGATAATCTTGATGAGCTTGAAACAATAGACCTTACAGCCGCCAAGCACGGCATTGTTCAAAAAATATTGCTTAGGCTTACTCCCGGTATTGATCCCCATACCCATGTAAAAATCTCAACCGGAAAGGTTGATTCTAAATTCGGTATAGCAATTGAAACAGGTCAGGCCGAAGAAGCTATAAAGTCCGCCCTTGATAAGAAAAATGTTGCGCTTTGCGGATATCACTGTCATATAGGTTCACAGACGTTCGATATTAAACCTTTTGAAGACGGTGCCGATATAATGCTTAAATTTATAGCCCACATCAAGGATGTATGCGGTTATGAAGCCAAAATACTTAACCTCGGCGGAGGTATGGGTGTGAAGTATGTTGAGAGCGACCCCGATATTGATTATGAGAAAAATATCAAAGGAATTTCCGATATGATGAGAAGGAAATGCGATGAGCTTGGAATCACTCTTCCAACTGTTCTTATGGAACCCGGAAGAAGTATAGTCGCTGACGCAGGTATGACACTATATACTGTAGGCGGTACCAAAGAAATACCAGGATACAAAAACTATGTTTCAATAGACGGCGGCATGACAGACAATCCAAGATATACCCTTTATGAATCTCCATATACAATTGCCCTTGCAAATAAAGCATCAGAAAAGCCTGCAATGGAATATACTGTTGGCGGCAGATGCTGTGAAAGCGGCGACCTTATTCAGGAAAATGTAAGTCTGCCTCAGGCTCATAAGGGAGATATACTCGCGGTAATGACAACGGGTGCTTATAATTACTCAATGGCCTCACATTACAACCGTATACCAAATCCTCCTGTTATAATGCTTAACAAAGGTGACAGCTATGTAGCTGTAAAGCGCGAGACTTATGCAGACCTTATGAAAAACGATCTTTAATTTAAATATAAAGGAGACTCTTAAAATGTCAGTAAAAGTATTAAAATTCGGAGGAAGCTCGCTTGCGGATGCCGAGCATTTCAAAAAAGTAGCAGCAATTGTAAAAAGTGAGCCGGAAAGAAGATACGTTGTTGCCTCCGCCCCCGGAAAGAGAAATGCCGAAGATGAAAAGGTTACGGATATGCTTTATAAATGTTATGAGCTTACCAGAGACGGCCAGGACATAGACAATGTTTTTATATGCATAATAAGGCGATATGAAAAAATCATTAAAGACCTTGGTCTCAGCCTTTCCCTATCAAAAGAATTTGAAAGGATTAAAATGGCTATACTTCATCATGCCGGCAGAGACTATATTGCAAGCCGCGGTGAATATTTAAATGCAATTGTGCTTGCCAATTTTCTTGGCTTTGACTTTATAGATGCAGAAAAAGGAATATTTTTCTTTGAGGACGGCACTTTTGACGCAGAAAAAACCAACCGGGTCCTGTCAGAAATACTTGATAATCACAAATACGCTGTAATCCCTGGATTTTATGGCTCTATGCCTAACGGTACAATCAAAACCTTTACCAGAGGAGGTTCTGACTTTACAGGCTCTGTTGTTGCCAGAGCAGCCAGAGCAGACATATATGAAAACTGGACTGACGTTTCAGGCTTCCTTATGGCAGACCCCAGATACGTCAAAAATCCAAAGGGAATTGATACTATTACATACAAGGAGCTGAGAGAGCTTTCTTACATGGGTGCAACCGTACTGCATGAGGACGCCATTTTTCCCGTAAGGATTGCAGGCATTCCAATTAATATAAGAAATACAAACAGGCCAAATGACAGGGGTACAATGATTGTTAAAAGTGCCGACAACGCGGCTAATGATAGCATAATTACGGGTGTTGCAGGGAAAAAAGGCTTTTCTACCATTGTACTTGAAAAAGATATGATGAACAGCGAAATTGGTTTCGGAAAAAAAGTTCTTGAGGTTCTTATGAACAATAATGTATCGTTTGAGCACCTTCCTTCAGGCATTGACGCAATGTCAATTATCGTCAGCACAGAAGATGTTAAGGATAAAAGGCTTGTGCTTGCAGATGAAATAACTAAGGCAGTACATCCCGACTTTATCTCAATTGATGACGGCATTGCCCTTATAGCCGTTGTAGGACGCAACATGGTTAATGGAGTAGGTACAGCCTACAGGGTATTTAAAGCTGCCGCTGATGCCGGAGTGAATATTAAAATGATTGACCAGGGCTCAAGCGAGCTGAATATTATTTTAGGAGTAAGGGAAGAAGATTATCAGCCTACCCTACAGGCAATATATTCGGAATTTGTTGAAAATAAGTAATATAATACCCCGGTATAACATTTATACCGGGGTATTTTTAATTTGCAGCAGTATATGCTTTTACATTGCCAACGTGCGCGTCAGCTACTATCCTTCTGCATTTTTCAATATAACTTTCTATTTCTCCGTTCTTTTCCTGATGAAGCCTGTTTTCTATTATATTGAGCTCAATTATGTAATGATAATATTCCTGAATATCCATTTTGCCTTTAGAGAACATTGCCGAAATCTTCAGCGCAGTAGTTTTATATTTGTCTGTAAGATAAGCTATTGTATCTGTCTTATGGCAGTTATTGAGTTTATTAGTTATAAGGCATACAATAGCACAGCCAAGCCCTATATACAGCAGTCTAATTAAACATCTTGTAGCAATTGGCACAAATCCAATTACCCCACCAACGGCTCCGCTGAGAGCTCCAATCGTAGCACATGCATAATTTCCTGTATATCCAACGAAAAATGACGAAAGATATCCAGCAATCATTGTAACCGCAACCCGTCCACCTGAACTTGGTATAAGGGTAAAAGCGGCCACGGCAGCAGCACAGCCGATCAAGGTGGCTGCCATACGTTTTGCTGCTTTTGGCTTTACATCCTCACTATAAGGCAACGTAAGAGAAATAAACGTAAAAATAAGCCATTTTCCGTACTGAAGATTTAACAGCTGAACAGCCAGAGTACCCAATGAAATTATAATTGCAAGGCGCAGTGAACTGTTGAGCTTAACCGGACTTATATCTATGGCCTTTTTGACTCTCTCACTGAACGATATATCAGTATGTACTACAGATTTTTTATTTTCAGGTGCACTCATTTTTTTAAGAGCTTCCTGCACAAAGATAACAGAATTATAGCAGTCCTTAGTTTTATCGTCTAAAGCTCCGTCATAGCTTATCTGCTCAAGCTTAGCATTATGACCGTCGATATATTCCTCAAATTCATATAGTTTTTTATTCAGCCAATTAAGAAATTTTTCGTAATCCAATGAGTCTTTTGCTGATATTTCATCGGCTTTAACCGCTATATTCTCCAGTCCTCTGGCAGCGTCAATCAGGCCGATTCCGGCGCTCGATATTCCAAAATATGCTTTCTTCCTATCAAATACTGCCTTGCTCACAGAGCAGATATACTTTCTCAATTCTGTCAGCTCAGTGCTTCCTATAGGGTTTTCGTCTGTAATATAATGAATAAGCGCCTTAAGAGCTCCTGTAGATATTTTATTAATTCTTTTCCTTCCAAGTATGAATTGATACGCCATAACACACAGTGCGCCAAACAGAACGGCAATTATACGTTTAGGAAGTCCTTCAAAGGTTATTGGTGAAATAAACACCAGAAATGAATATGAAAGCAGATAAATAAAATACTGCGAGGCAGATGTCTCCGACATAAATAGTGTTGAAAGAATAAACACTGTCGCAAAATTAACGACCGCCGCCATAAACGGATTTAATGTAACAGTCAGGCATGCCGATACACTCATAAAAACAAGGACAGCTGCCTGCATTAAAAGATTTTTTAATGGAGCACCTGTCATATCCTTTGACATTGATGATGTCATTATCAATGTCATGCATACGCCTGTTATAGAATTTTCAGCGCCGAACATTGCCTGAAATATCATAATATACGATACAATAAAAATAAAAAAAATCGTGTTTCCAACGAAGTTTTTGCGGAATGAGACAGCCCAGTCCTTAATACTTTCAATCATAAAATTCCTCCCATACCACTCTATAAATCTTTCAGATAAACATAGAACAGGATAACAAAATAGTCCAATTAAGTCAACAATACAGTCAGAATTCTTATTTATTTCTAATTTAATACCCCTTGGGCATGCGTCCCAAGGGGTATTTTTCATATATTTTCTTTAAGAGTCTGTTTAAGTATTTCAATATATTTTTCAGCTGTCGGAGTCAGAGTTATATCTTTTATTTTTATCCACCCCAAACGCATAAAATCAGTTGCATCCTCTATTGGTATTGATTTAAGTCTGTCATCACCATATCCCTCTGGAAGAATACCGCTGCCGGTAGAAACGCTGTCCGAATTGACAAGCACATTATAGCATGAAGCTCTGTCATTGACATATATAATTTTCTTAAACTTTTCAACGTCCGGGATAATAGCCTCTTCGGAATAATTAAATGACTCGTTATTTTTCTTAGCAAAGGCCACATATGGATAATCTAACAGGTCACTGACCTTTATGGATGTTTTAGATGCCAACGGATGGTTTACATTAATAAAAACATGTGGTTTTATCCTGATAAGCTCATGAAACTCAATATCATTGGATACCAGCACTCTGTTCATAAATTTTTCAGTCATATCAGACAAAAAAATGACGCCTATCTCGCTTTTTCTGCCGGACACACTTTCAATCACCTTGTCCATTTCAGCCTCCATATAGCTGAAGCTGTACTTTGAAACGTCCTGCTCCTTAATTAAAAGTACAAAGGCCTTGGCACAAAATGGGTATCTCTGTGAAGCAACATTTAATGATGAAAAATCATCATTATTTCTGTCTGCATAATAGCTTTCAACCATTTTCTGCTGTTCTATTATAGGACGTATATATGTTATAAATTCTTTTCCATCCTCTGTAAGCTCAATTCCCTTATTGCTTCGTTTAAAAATTTTTATACCTAATTCCTGCTCCAGCTCTCTTATAGAGCTGCTTAAGCTTGACTGAGATAAAAACAATTTTTGAGCCGCCTTATTTATTGACCCGCAGTTGTATATTTCCATAATGTAGTTCAGCTGCAAAAATGTCATTGCCCTTTCACTCCTCAAGCATAATTTGTATGGTAATAATCACGTTGTTGCTTTCTTAAGTTAATTGCCTGATATAAATTATATCATTTTATGTAAATAATTTCATTAGGTAATATTGATAAACTTAATATCACTTTTAGTAAATGTTTACAGAAAATGGAGGTACCAATTGTTACAATATCCTTAAAGAAAAATAAAAAAGCACCCTTTAGACAATTGTCAGAAGGGTGCCTGACATTATTTATCAGATTTCAATTTTAGCTCCCATGAGCTTAACAAATTCTGCAACAATCGCGGAGTCTCCAGGCCAGGCCGGGGATGTAACAAGATTTCCGTCAACTATAGCCTTATCAGCATCTATCTCAACATATGTTCCGCCTGCAAGTGTAATATCAGGCCCTACTGCAGGATAAGCAGTTGCTTTTCTGCCCTTAAGAACATTGGCAGCAGTAAGTATCTGAGGTCCATGGCAGATAGCGGCAACAGGGATATTATTGTTCATAAAATACTGAACAATTTCAATAACTCTTGGATATAGTCTTAAATATTCAGGAGAACGTCCTCCGGTAACAAAAAGTCCGGCATATTCCTTCTCATCTACAGCGTCAAAGTCAGCTGTAAGCGCGAAGTTATGGCCTCTTTTCTCTGTATATGTCTGTTCGCCTTCAAAATCGTGAATAGCTGTTTTTATTATATCTCCTGCTTTTTTTTCAGGGCAAACAACATCCACTTGGTATCCAAGCATCTGCAGAGACTGAAATGGAACCATCGTCTCATAATCTTCTGTGAAGTCTCCTGCAATCATTAATACTTTCTTTGCCATAAATATTCCTCCTTATTGTATAAATAATCATCGTTGCATGTTTTTATTATAAAACAAATTGGATAAAACTACAAGTTAAAGTATGTTAAAAAACAGAAGAATATTTTTAACATTATTTATTCAGCTTACTGTCTGTTTTTAATTGGAATTTATCCTCATCCACAATAAATCTTTCGTGCTCGCTCTCACCTATTATACCGTCCTCATCGCATACTATTATATGAAATGTAAGCTTTCTGCCCTCTGCAGCGATAAGCTCGCTTTCACAGGTAACCTTCATACCTATGGGAGTTGAGGCCGAATGGGTCAGATTAAGCTTTGTTCCAACTGTGCATTGTCCCTTTTCAAGATGTGGGGCTACACTTTTCCAGGCCGTTTTTTCCATTAAAGCGGCCATTGCCGGGGTTGCAAATACTTTAAGCGTTCCGCTTCCTACAGTCAGTGCGCAATTTTGTTCGTTTACAACTATCTGCTCTGTCCCTTTTGTTCCTATATTAATCATGTTAATCTCTCCTAACTCGTTTTATTAAAAAACGGGGTAATATTTACCCCGTTTCTTTATATTACCATATTAAATTAAATTGTGTCAATATTATTCGTAAAGAGGGTATTTCTTAGTAAGGACATCTACCCTTCTTACCGCCTCTTCCTTAAAACCATCAAAGTCCTTAAGAGTTGAGGCAATTATCGCAGCAATTTCTCTCATATCCTCTTCCTTCATACCTCTTGTTGTAACAGCAGGTGTTCCAAGACGGATACCACTTGTAACAAATGGAGATTTGGGGTCAAAAGGAATTGTATTTTTATTGCATGTAATTCTTACTTCATCAAGAAGCTTTTCTGCCTCTTTGCCCGTAATATCGACCTTTCTTAAATCAACGAGCATAAGATGATTATCAGTTCCGCCTGAGACTATGTCAATTCCCTCATCCATAAGTCCCTGCGCAAGAGCTTTAGCATTATTAACAACCTGTTTGATGTACTTCTTGTACTCAGGAGAAAGCGCCTCTTTAAAGCATACAGCCTTAGCCGCGATTATATGCATAAGAGGTCCGCCCTGTGTACCAGGGAAAATAGCCTTGTCAATCTGGGCGGCGTATTCTGCCTTACACATTATCATACCGCCTCTGGGGCCTCTTAATGTTTTATGTGTAGTTGTTGTTACAAAGTCAGCATAAGGTACGGGTGACGGATGAACTCCTGCCGCAACAAGTCCGGCTATATGTGCGATATCAACCATAAAATATGCGCCTACAGATTTCGCAATCTGAGAAATTCTCTCAAAGTCTATTGTTCTTGCGTAGGCACTTGCTCCGGCCACTATCATCTTAGGTTTAGCTTCCTCAGCTATTTTCTCAAATTCATCGTAGTCAATAAAGCCTGTTTCGTCAACACCGTAAGGAACAACATTAAAATATTTACCAGAAAGATTTACAGGAGAACCATGTGTAAGATGTCCGCCGTGACTTAAATTCATACCAAGAATTGTGTCTCCTGGATTAAGCATTGCAAAATATACTGCAATATTAGCCTGACTTCCTGAATGCGGCTGTACATTTACGTGATCACAGCCAAAAAGCTCTTTAGCTCTTTCGCGCGCAAGATTTTCAATAACATCCACGTTAACACATCCGCCGTAATAACGTTTTCCAGGATAACCTTCAGCGTACTTATTTGTAAGATGTGTTCCCATTGCGTCCATGACTGCCGGCGAAACAAAATTTTCAGATGCGATAAGTTCAATATTATCTCTCTGGCGTTTAAGCTCCGCCTCCATAGCAGCAACGATTTCAGGATCCTCTGCGGCAATTCTTGAAAAATCAAGTATACTCATTTTCTAGTGTCCTCCTTGTAAATACATTTATCCACACATAGTGTAATCAACTATGATTATATAACATTATTCATCCTGTGTCATCATAGTTTTTGAAAAATCTTATCCAATTCTATCTATTTGTAAAATTAGTATTAGTGTCCGCTTAAATAAATAAATTTTTTGTTGACTTTTAGCAGATATGGTTAAATAATTAATAACGAATAGAACATATCTATAAACAATATATATTTTTATTTTTAGAAAAATACACAATATATAGTTATTAGACGATCTATTTGAAACCATTAAAAATAATTTTACAGTAAAGGAGCATAGAAAATTGGACAATAAAGCTGTCCTGGAGTTTGCCGTTTCAACCGGTGAGCGTATGCTTGCCAATGGATGCGGAACACATAGAATCGAGGGACTAATAAACAAAATACTTAAAAACTGCGAATTTAAAAATCATGAGATATTTGTTACCACAACCGGTATTGTTGTTACCGTAGAGTCCGAAGCAGACGGGGTTACCACAATGGTAAAACAGGTTCCCAGAAAAAAAATGCATACGGAACATATCTCACTTATAGAGGACATAGTAAACTCATTTATTGAAGGGGAATTAAGTGCTGATGAGGCGCTGTCTGAGCTGCAGCATATAGAAGCCAGAGCTACATATCCATATTGGGTAACAATAGCTGCATTCGGCTTTGCCGGAGCCTTTAGAACATTAATGTTCGGAGGACAGATAATCGACGGAATAGCCTCGATAATTGCTGGAGTTTGTATGGGCATATTTGTTCAGGCTTTAAATTCCAATAATACGTTTACCTTTCTTGTAAACTGCTGCGGAGGATTTGCAGCTGGATTTATAGCCGTACTTTTAATGCGCTTTGGAATTGGTTCCACACTTGATAAAATAATAATAGGGACCCTAATGCCGATAGCTCCGGGCGTGCCATTTGTCCATTCCGTAAACGATATACTGCACGGAGACTATACTTCAGGTACAACAAGAGCCTATGAAGCCCTGCTTACCGCCGCGGCAATAAGCACTGGAGTGGCCTTTGCGATGATTATATGGAAAGCCTTAGGGGGTGCCACATTATGAAAATAGTATTAATAGAAATGTTTATGGCCTTTATGGCGTGCTTTTTTTTCGCTATTATTTACAATACTCCGAAAAAAGAGCTAATTTTCTGTGGTATCTTTGGCTGTATCGGTTATGGTATTTATTATTATCTTGTTCATTTCCGCGGCTTTGGAACGTCTGCAAATTTCTTTGGAGCACTTATGATAGCCTTACTTGCCAGAATAGTGTCAATGAATAGACAGATACCAGTTATGGTGTATATACTTCCGTCAGTATTCCCGCTCTCACCGGGAGCAAATATGTATAATGCCGCCTATGCGCTTATTAAATCAGATATGTATACAGCTGGAGTGCAGACAATGATATGCATAAAAATAGTTGGCGTCTGTGTAATTGCAATTCTTTTGATTTTGTCACTCCCAGATGGTATATTTCGAATATTAGACAGAAAGAAAGCCGCCGGCTGAACCGGCGGCTTTTTCAAAATCCCTTTCCCGCGACTTCCTTTACTGAATTTACTATAACAAAAGAATCAGGGTCTATACTTTTTATAAGACGTTCAGTTTTTAAAAGCTGTCTGTTTGATACAACGGTCAATATAATCCTGCATTTTTCTCCCATATATCCCGTTTCTCCATACATTAAGGTTACTCCCCTGACCATTTTTTCCATAATCGCTTCTTTTATTTCATCAGATTTTTCACTTATTACCTGCAGCTGTACTCTCTGTTTACCAAGCACCAGTATTTTGTCCAGAACAAGCGCATTTATCATTATAAGCACTACTCCATACAAAATCTTTTCCGTGTCTCTAAACAAAAACTGAAAAGCAAGTATCAGACAGCCAAACGCATACATTGAAACAGATACCGGAACACCAAAACATTTATTCAGTACAAGCGGAGGCACATCCATACCTCCTGTTGATGCACCTGCACGTACTACTATACCAAGTGAGGCACCCATAAAAAGCCCTGCAAAAAATGTATTCAGAAATATATCATCAGTGACGCTGTAGCTTCCTATTATCTTTTGAAACACCTCCAGCATAAACGGATAATAAAACGTGCTTATCGCTGTTGTTACGGCAAATTTTCTTCCCAGCAGCATCGCGCCGAGAATAAACATCGCTATATTAAATATAAGTACAAATAAAGATAACGGAACATTAAAAAAGTGATTGACAGTCAAGGCTATACCAGTGCTGCCTCCCATCGCCAATCCATTAGGCAGAATAAAAAGCGCTACAGCAAAAGCATTAATGGTATTGCCCAATATAATGGCAGTCCAGTCCTTAATTTTTGCATTCATATATAATGTCTCCTTCCAAAAAGCCTCACATAAAATATCCCTCTGCTTATGTATGTAAACAGAGGGTAACACAGGTATTATTATCAGTCAATTTCTTTTTTCAGATAACCAGGTATCTTTTAATCATACTAGTTCATTATAAAAAACATCCAGTATTCCATTATATTTTTCTTTCCATGGCTTATTATCACCATAATAATGTATTATAACCGTATTTTTCTTTACCCAATCCATATCGATAATTTCATTTCCGACAGGGTTAAGGTTATTCAAGGCTATAAGGCGGTCGCTGAGATTATATTTAAATGTATCCGCAAGCTTAACTCTATCTCCATAAAGCGCAGTTATTACATCTTGGTCTGGAAGTATAAAAAACTGTCCTCTTTTTCTGACATAGTCGTAAACTTCTTTTAACGTCTGTTCCTTCCTTAGAATAGGAAGGTTCATAAGCATAACCCCGGAATTTATATAAGGCGCATCGTTTTTTATTCTTAGCCTGATACGATTAATACCGGTAAGGATTTCTTTTGTATGGCTGCATGCAATATAGTAATTATCATCAAAATCCATATTATAAAATTCTTCAAGAGATTTTATAACAATTGTATCAGGGTCAAGATAAAGTACTCTGTCCAGGTTTTCCGGAAGTATGGAGGCGGCGAATATTCGGTAATAAACTACCCTTGAATATTTTATGTTCTCCGGAAAAGAGCTGAACAGTCCTTCGTCCGCCTGCATTATATGTATGCGGACACCGTCGGTTTTGTTCATCTCCTCCGTCATTTTTGCAAACTTCTCTCCAGCTTTCTGAACTATTATATAAATATCCCAGCCTTCTTTTACAGGGAAACGTACAATTGAGCCTATACAGCATTTAAGCTGCTCTATATAATTTTCGTCCAATGTAAACAGCAGGTTCATAATCAGCCCTCCAGCATCTCATTTTTGCTGTAAAGTATTTTCATAAATTCATCTCCTGTTATTGTTTCGTTCTCATAAAGATATTTCGCAATTTCATGCAATTTACCTATATTGTCCTGTAAAAGCTGTCTGGCCTTATCATGCTGGGCATCGACAATATTTATTACCATCTGGTCTATTTTAGTCTGAGTTTCATTTGAGCACGCCAGAGTTGTATCCCCGCCAAGGTACTGGTTTGAAAGAGTTTCCATAGCAACCATTCCAAATTCATCTGTCATTCCAAAGCGTGATACCATTGCTCTGGCGAGCTTGGTCGCCTGTTCAATATCGTTTGAGGCCCCTGTTGTAACATCGCCAAAAATTATTTCCTCGGCGGCGCGTCCGCCTGTAAATGTCGCTATCTTATTTTCCAGCTCTGTTTTAGTCATAAGATAGTGCTCTCCGTCCTCAACCTGCATTGTATATCCAAGAGCCCCGGATGTTCTCGGTATTATAGTTATCTTCTGCACAGGGGCTGACTGGGTTTGGAGTGCTGCGACAAGTGCATGTCCAACCTCATGATAAGCTACAACAAGCTTCTCCTTGTCAGAAAGGATTTTATTCTTTTTCTGATAACCTGCAATAACTACTTCTACGCTTTCCATAAGATCCTGCTGCTGTACTTTATCCCTGCCGTGCCTTACTGCACGAAGAGCAGCCTCATTTATTATATTGGCCAGCTCCGCACCCGATGCTCCGGCCGCAGCTTTCGCGATTGCAGCGTAGTCCACGTTTCCTGAGGTTTTTATTTTTGTTCCATGAACCTTTAGAATATCAATTCTTCCCTGCAGGTCAGGCAGCTCGACTGGTATACGCCTGTCGAAACGTCCGGGCCTTAACAGCGCAGGGTCGAGGGATTCCGGGCGGTTCGTAGCAGCGAGTATAACTACGCCGTTATTTCCGTCAAAGCCGTCCATTTCAGTAAGAAGCTGATTGAGCGTCTGTTCTCTCTCATCATTTCCGCCAATCTGTCCGTCTCGTTTTTTTCCAATTGTATCTATTTCGTCTATAAAGACTATACAGGGAGCCTTTTCTTTTGCCTGCTTAAACAAATCCCTTACCTTAGCGGCGCCCATTCCAACAAACATCTGAACAAACTCTGAGCCTGATATTGAAAAGAAAGGTACATCCGCTTCCCCGGCAACAGCCTTCGCCAAAAGGGTTTTACCTGTTCCCGGAGGGCCGACAAGAAGAGCTCCTTTAGGCAAAGATGCTCCTATTTCGGTATACTTCTGGGGATTGTGCAAATAATCAACTATTTCCTGCAAAAGCTCCTTGGCCTCTTCCTCACCAGCCACATCTTTGAATTTAATGCCGTTATCGCTTTTTACGTAAACCTTTGCGGCATTTTGACCGCTTCCCATACCAAACTGCATCATAGTAGGGTTATTGCCCATTTTATTCATCATCTTTTTAGAGAGCCATCTGGATACAAAAATCATAAGCGCGATGGGTACTATTATACTGATGAGGTAATAAAGTATAGGATTCATCTCCCGTACTACCTCTTTGTCAAATTTCGCTCCCGAAGCATATAGACGGTCGACAAGCTGTGGGTCATTAAGATTTCCTGTTTTATATACATTCTCGCCGCTTTTGTCTGTGAAAACTATTTCGTCTGTATTAACCATTACAGAGCCTATTTCTTTATCCTCCATCATTGACATAAATGTTCCGTAATCTACATCCTTGACTTGGCTTTTCAATGCCGACGGAAATACAAAGGTATTGAGTATTAATAATATAATAAGGGCGGCACACCAATAAAATATCAGCGGCTTCTTATTAGGTTTTACTTCCTGCATATTCTTCTCTCCTTTAAAATGTTACACTTGTAACTAAATGCTTTTTTGTATTATAATATTATAAGTATAGGTTTTCAATTGGATTTTAATTAAAATAAATTAATGTAAGAAATTTGAAAGGAATTACCATGATTAAGAATACGACAAAGGAATGCTTATTTACAGCCCTAATGCTCTTAATGGAGCAAAAAAGCTACGATAAAATAACTGTAACAGATATAACAAGAAAAGCCGGAGTATCCAGAATGAGCTTTTATCGCTGCTATTGTACAAAAGAGGATGTGCTTCTGGATGCGGCTGACAGATTATTAGATGAATTTCAGACTGAGCTTGAAATGTGCAGCAGTATTGAGCCTGAGGACTTTGCTAAAAGATATTTTCAAAAGCTCCAGAAAAATAAAAATTTGATAAAGGGAATAGAAAAGGCCGGGTGCGATGAAAAGCTGTTCAGCATTGAGTTAAAATACAATAAGCTGATAATGGAGAAAAAAATCAAAAGCCGCCCTCTCTCAATTGAGGATACAATGCTGCTGTATTATCATACGGGAGGCATACATGAAATGATAAAGTATTGGTGTTACCTCGATTTTGATATACCAATCGAGGAAATACTTAAAGTTATGTCAAAGGCTACTCCTTATCTGCCCGAATAAATAAAGGCTGATATTTAGTCAGCCTTTATTTTCACTTCTATTTTTTTATCTATCAGCATTGAATTTACATCTGTAATACAGTCATAGGCAAGTATTTTCACTCCAGCCTCAGACGCCCTTTTAAGTTCTTTTGAAAATTCCGGGTCAGTATTATAATTCGGTTCAAAGGATTTAATATTTTTCATCTGAATTACAAAAAGAACAGAGCATTCATAGCCTTCCTCATGAGCCTTAATAAGCTCTCTTACATGCTTCGCTCCCCTTTCAGTTGGTGCGTCAGGAAATCTTGCCGTGCCGTTTACATCAAGCGTAACTCCCTTTACTTCCACAAATCCGCATTGTCCGTTTTTCTCATAATACAAATCGAATCGTGAATTTCCGTATTTTACTTCACGCCTTACTTTATCCGGCTCTCCTATCTCAGTAATTACACCGGAAGCCAGTGCTTCGTATGCCGCTAAATTGGGGGCCTGTGAATCAATATTTACGATTTCTCTCCCTTTATAAACAGCAATCAGCGAGTATTTGGTCTTTCTGGAAGGATTTTTGCTTTTCTCCAGTATGACTCTTACTCCCTCTACTAATAATTCCTTTAGCCTTCCTGTATTTTTAACATGCACGCTTTCCGGTCTGCCATCTATTATAACCTCAGCAATAAAACGGTTAGGCCTCTTTACAAATTTGGCCTCAATAACGTCATTATATCTCATCTCAATATACACTCTTTATATCTGCAATTTCAAACCTGTATTTCTGTTTAGAGTTTGGATACTTTTGATGGTCAACCTCCGAGGTAAACATATCATATGGCCTTATATATAGCTTTTGTTCACCATACAAGGCCCTGTAAACAACATACTTTTCACCGGTTTCGCTGTGAACAGCTATGTCTTCAACCAGATAAAGGTTGCCTTTAAAATGCCTGTAGATTTTATTAAGCTGAAGTTCCATAACATTTCTCCTATAACGTTCTTAATTTATTGGTGGTAAGTGCTTAAGAAATCACCAAGCTCCGAACACGCAAATTCAAGCTGGTCTGTTTCAGCAAGATAAACCATTCTGAAATGGTCAGGTTCATCCCAATGAAAGCCCCTTCCGTGTGTAACGAGTATCTTTTTCTTTTTAAGAAAATCAAGCGCAAACTGTTCGTCATCTTTTAAATTAAATTTCTCTTTATCCAGCTTAGGGAAAATATAAAATGCCGCTTTTGGCTTTACAACGCTTACACCGGGTATATCTTTAAGTGCGTTATATATACATTCCCTTTGTTCGTAAACGCGTCCTCCGGGCATAATGTATTCATCAGAGGTCTGTATTCCTCCCATTGCGGTCTGTATTATCGCCTGTCCTGGGACATTAGAGCATAAGCGCATTGATGAAAGCATATTAAGACCCTCTATATATCCCTTTGCCTTGCTCTTATCACCGCTTAGCGCCATCCAGCCTATTCTCCAGCCGGCCACTCTGTGTGATTTGGAAAGCCCGTTAAGATTAACGCATAAAAGGTCAGGGCACAGCGAACCGAGAGCTACATGCTTAAGTCCGTCCATAACAAGCCTGTCATAAATCTCATCTGCAAATATAATAAGCTCATTTTCTCTTGCAACCTCAACTATTTCCTCAAGAACTTCTTTAGGATAAAGAGCGCCTGTTGGATTGTTAGGGTTTATAACAACAATTCCCTTTGTTCTTGAAGTAACCTTGTTTCTTATGTCATCAATGTCAGGATACCATTCAGCCTGTTCATCACACATATAGTGGACAGCTTTTCCTCCTGCAAGCGTTACGGAAGCTGTCCAAAGAGGATAATCAGGCATAGGGACAAGAATTTCGTCACCATTGTTTAACAGACCCTGCATGCACATTGTAATAAGTTCACTGACACCGTTTCCAGTATATATATCAGGTATATCCACATTAGGTATATTTTTAAGCTGGCAGTACTGCATAATAGCCTTTCTTGCAGAAAACATCCCCTTTGAGTCGGAATATCCCTCAGTATCTCTAAGATTATAAATCATATCTCTTATCATCTCGTCAGGTGCTGCAAAGCGGAATGACGCGGGGTTTCCAATATTGAGCTTGAGTATTCTCATGCCCATTGCTTCCATTTTATTAGCCTCGTCAAGGACAGGTCCTCTTATATCATAGCTTACATCGTCTAATTTATTAGATTTTTCAAATATCCTCATAATCCAACACTCCTTCTAAATCATAGTAGAGAAATTTTAATTTGCATAAATAAAGCCCTAAGCATAAAATGCTTAGGGCGAACAATGTCCGTGTTACCACCTAAATTCAAGGCCTAGGCCTTGCTCTCTGCCGGTACTGTCATACCGCTTCCCTATAACGTGGGAATAACGTTGAAGCCTACTAACGCGCGCTGTTTTCGGTTCAAAGCTCAAAGACTGCTTCCCTCAATCCGCATAAGAACTCCCACCGTCCGTTCTCTCTCTGAAATGCTGCAATAAAGGTACTCCTTCTTATCACTGCCTGTATACAGTATTTATGTATATCGATATTATACATCTCTTTTTGATATTGTCAACACAAATTTTAAAAAGAAATTTCAGTAAGCTCCCCATTTTTGAAAACAACAGCCGCATCAAAGCCGCATTTTTTAGCAAGACGTGCAGCCTCGTCAAATTTGTAACATAATCCGTTGGCATCGTGGGCGTCGCCCGAAAAAATAATCCTACCGCCAAGCTTTGCCCATTTCATAAGTATATCCTCTTGGGGATATGGTTCACTTTTATAACCTCTCGAAATAGCTCCTGTATTTATCTCAAGGATTTTATCCTTTGCGGCGAGCCTGTAAAGCGCCTCGTTAACCGCTGATTCATAGCGTTTATTTCTTGTATCAAAAAGCTTACCGCCCTCATTAAACTTAGTCACTAAATCAAAATGTCCTATTATATCGGCATATGACGTATTTGATATTAACGCAACCTCTTTGTAATAGTCCTCACAAAAGGCAAATATATCTCCGTCATAATGCCTTTCAATATTGTCCATAAACACTTTTTCGCTTTCGTCTATACACAAATATATTCCGTCTTTCAGCACATAATGAACTGAACATATTACATAATCAAATCTAGAAATGTCAGTTATATCTGAAAATCTGTCTCTCTCTATTCCCAGATATATCTCAATACGACCTTTATATTTCCTTTTTAACAGCGAAATTTCTCTTATGTACTTCTCAGTATCCTCAGTGCTCATACAGTAGGTTTCGTCAAAAGACGTATGGGAATGCCCTGAAAAACCGATTGCGTCCATTTTTTTAAGAATGGCAGCCTCAGTCATCTCCTCAAGAGAAAGTTTCCCATCGCAGTATGTACTGTGTGTATGAAAGTCTGAATTTATCATTTAGTCATTTTCTCCTGTTTTACTTTATGGTCAATAACATGGCGTGACGCCAGCTCATTTCTAATATCCTCCAGTGATATGCCCATCTGAATCATAAGTACCATGACATGATAACAAAGATCGGATATTTCATAAACAGTTTCTTTTTTGTCGTCCGCCTTAGCCGCAATAATAACCTCTGTAGACTCTTCTCCAACCTTTTTTAGTATCTTATCTATTCCCTTTTGGAATAAATATGTTGTGTACGACCCTTCTATTTCATCTGTTTTTCTTCCTTTTATGAGTTCCATAAGACCATCGTAAGTAAAATAGTCAATCTCATTATTCTCATACACCGTATCATTGAAACACGAATCCGTGCCAAGATGGCAAGCAGGTCCGTCCTTTTTAACCATGACTGTAAGGGCGTCTCTGTCACAGTCCGCGGTAATTTTTACTATATGCTGATAGTTTCCGGATGTTTCTCCCTTTCTCCATAATTCCTGTCTTGAGCGTGACCAAAAGCATGTTTTTCCTTCCTTTATGCTTATTTCAAGGCTCTCTTTGTTCATATACGCCACAGTGAGTACATTCTTGCTTTCGGCGTCAACTACAACAGCCGGAATAAGCCCTTTTTCATCAAACTTAAGTTCGTTTATATCAAGCATAGTATTCTCCCTCATATTCTTACGTTTATATTTTCATTTTTAAGTCTTCTTTTAAGTTCATTTATGCTTACTTCTCCAAAATGGAATATAGAAGCGGCCAGTCCCGCGTCCACCTTAGGAATCGACTTAAACAGCTTTACAAAATCCTCTATTGAGCCTGCTCCGCCGGAGGCTATAACAGGAACTGATACAGCGTCACAAACTGCTTCGAGCATTTCAATATCAAATCCTCCCTTAACTCCATCTGTATCAATACTATTTACAACTACTTCTCCCACTCCGTCAGCGACAGATTTTTTAATCCATTCAATAGCGTCCATTCCGGTATTGTCACGTCCGCCTCTTGCAAACACTGTAAACCTTCCGTCCACACGTTTTACATCTGCCGAAAGAACAACGCACTGGTCGCCGTATTTTTTTGCGGCTTCGCGTATTAAAGAAGGATTTTTTATGGCTCCTGAGTTTACGCTGACCTTATCAGCACCGCACTTTAAAACACGGTCAAAATCGTCTACCGTATTTATTCCTCCGCCTACTGTAAGCGGTATAAAAATTTCGGCTGCCGCTTCCTTAAGTATTCCGGTAAAAAGGCTCCTTCCCTCAGCAGAAGCGGTTATATCATAAAAAACAAGCTCATCGGCTCCGCCGTCACTGTAAAGCCTGGCCAGCTCAACCGGAGAAGAAACATCGTTTAGTCCAGAAAAATTTATTCCCTTTACAACTCGTCCGTCTTTTACATCCAGACACGGTATAATTCTTTTGGTAATCATATTTATTCCCCCTTAGCCGCCTGTACTGCTTCCTTAAGGTCTAAAGCCCCTTCATACAGCGCCTTGCCCAAAATTGCCCCATACATATTCATACCGGCAAGTTTTTTTATGTCCTCTATTGTAGATACTCCGCCTGAGGCTATTATATTTAAGTCAAACAATTCATTTAGTTCTTTATAAAGCTCAATATTTGTTCCGCTGAGCATACCATCCTTTGATATGTCAGTGCATATAACAGTTTTTATACCTATCTTTTCCAATCCACGGCAGAAATCAAAGCATTTTACATCCGTAACTTCAAGCCATCCTTTGACTGCAACAAAACCGTCTTTTATATCCACTCCAACGGCTATTTTGTCTCCATAGTTGGCAGCCGCCCTCTTTAGAAAGAGACTGTCCTTCACTGCGGCTGTACCAAGAATTACCCTTGATACTCCGGCATCTATATATTTCTTAATAACATCATCGTTTCTTATTCCGCCGCCAATTTCAACCTTCATGTCGGTTTTATCAATTATGGCCTTAACCGTATTGAAATTTGCCGTTGTTCCATCTTTTGCCCCTTCCAAATCCACTACATGCAAATATTGCGCACCGCTTTCAGCAAATTTTTCGGCAAATTCAGGCGGATTATTGCTGTAAATCTTCATCTGGTTATAATCGCCCTTGGAAAGTCGGACAGCCGAGCCTTTATATAAATCTATAGCAGGAAGTATATACATAATTTTCTCCTTTATATTTCACAGAATGCTTTAAGTATATTCAAGCCGACAGTTCCGCTTTTTTCAGGGTGGAACTGGGTTCCGTATACATTTTTATTCTGAACTGCCGCTGTAAGCATTGCTCCGTACTCGGCCGATGCCGTTACATTTTCCGAGCAATTCGCCGCAAAAAACGAATGGACAAAATATACAAAGTCACCCTCGTCTGTATATTTAAATATCGGACTTTTCTGTTTGCCCTTTGGAAATACAAGTCCATTCCAACCGATGTGTGGTATTTTATATCCCTTTGGCACAGCATCCGCTATTGGTATAATGTTTCCCTTTACAAGTCCAAGTCCGCTATGCTCGCCGTATTCGCAGCTTTTATCAAATAGCAGCTGCATTCCGAGACAAATCCCAAGTATAGGCTTTCCTTTTGCCGCCTCTGACTTTATAACCTCATCAAGGCCTGTATTCCTCAGCTTATTTGCGGCGTCCTCAAAGGCGCCTACCCCTGGAAGTATTATTCTGTCGCATCTGCTAATTATTTCAGAATCTCCTGTCACAACAGCCTCTTTATCAATGAAAGAAAAGGAGCTTTTAAGTGAAAAAAGATTTCCCACACCATAGTCAATTATCGCTATCATCACAGCACCCCTTTTGTTGACGGAACTTCATTGGCAAAACGTCTGTCTATTGACGTTGCCCTGTCTAAAACCCGTCCTAATGCCTTAAATGTCCCCTCAATGATATGATGGGAGTTTTTTCCCTCAAGCTGTTTTATATGGAGTGTCACCGGAAAGCTTCTGACAAACGCCGTAAAAAATTCTTCAGCAAGCTCCGTATCAAAGGTTCCCACTTTTTCTGCCGGAATGTCGAGCTTGCAGTTCAGATAGGACCTTCCGCTTATATCAACAGCACAAAGTATAAGTGTTTCATCCATTGGAAGTATTATATCGCCATAGCGGTTTATACCCTTCATATCACCAATTGCCTGTGAAAAAGCCCTTCCCAGGCATATACCAATGTCCTCAACACTATGGTGGTCATCAACATCAACGTCGCCTTTGCAGTTGATATTAATATCAAATCTGCCATGCCTTGAAAAAAGAGTAAGCATATGGTCAAGAAAGCCAACTCCGGTGTTAATTTCACTAATTCCGCTTCCATCAAGGTTAAGGCTCAAAAAAACATCCGTTTCAGCGGTTTTTCTCTTTATTTCAGCTGTTCTCACCTTTTCTTCTCCTCTCTCTCAAGTATGTATCTGACCTCAGACAAAAATGCTTTCATTTGTTCCATTGTACCAATGGAAACTCTTACATAGTCCTTAATTCTGTCCTTTGAAAAGTGCCTGACTAATATTCCATTTTCCTTTAGCTTTGCAGTAAGGGTTTCTCCGGAAATTTTATCAGATTTCACAAAAACAAAGTTTGTCATAGAAGGAAGCACTTCAAATCCCATTTTAAGAAGCTCTGTACTCGTATATTCCCTGTTTTCTATTATCCTCTGGCAGTTTTCCTTATAATACATCTCATCATAAAGGCATGCCTCCCCTGCCAAAAGTGTAAGACGGTTTATATTATATGGATTTGTCGAATATTTTAATTTCCTTAAATCACCCGTCAGTTCTCTGCTTCCAATAGAAAATCCGAGTCTGCCCCCGGCCAGAGAACGAGACTTTGAATATGTTCTTACAATAAGAATATTGTCGTATTTACGCACAAGATCAACAGCGCTTTCTCCGCCGAAGTCAATATATGCTTCGTCCACGATTACTACATTGTTAGGATTTGTCTTAACAATTTCTTCAATATCTCTTACAGAAAGAATCATGCCTGTAGGAGCGTTGGGATTAGCTAAAAATATTGCTCTGTTTAAGCCTTTATAGTCATTAGGGCAAATGGAAAAATCCTCTCTAAGTGGTATTATTTTAGCGTCTATACCATAAAGCTGAGCAAAAACCTCATAAAATCCATATGTAATATCGGCAAACGCCGCTCCATTTTGACAAAATGCCATAAAGGCCAAATTAAGCACTTCATCCGAACCGTTTCCTAAAAATATATTTTCCTCGTCAAAGCCATAAACGTCTGCCAGTTTTTTTGTAAGCGTTTTGCATTCAGGGTCTGGATAAAGTGAAAGCCTGTTTATTTCCTCTTTTGTTATAGCCTTGGTCACCAACGGAGACGGAGGGAAAGGCGATTCATTTGTATTAAGTTTAATATACTGCATATCCGTTGGCTGTTCACCAGGAACATACTCCTCAAGAGATGAAAATCTGCTGTCCATATATCTGCTCATAATTTAAGTGCCTCCTTAAATACCTGCCTTATTAAACCTAACAAGCGCCGAACGAGCGTGAGCGCTTAGGCCCTCATTCTCGGCAAAATAAGCTATATCCTCACATACAACGGAAAGCGCGTCCTTTGTGTAATATGAGAAGGCCGATTTTTTAACAAAATCGTCGACAGAAAGAGGACTGGAAAACTTAGCTGTTCCGCTTGTAGGAAGCGTATGATTTGGACCGGCAAAATAATCACCAAGAGCCTCAGGGCAGTTTTTACCTAAAAATATAGAACCTGCATTTTTAATTCTGTCAAGATAATCAAATGGATTGTCAACACAAAGCTCCAAATGCTCAGGCGCAATTTCATTGGCAATATCAATAGCCTGAATAATAGATTCGGTTATTATAATTTTACCGTTATTCTCTATAGAAGGTCTTGCGATATTCTCCCTTGGAAGCAGCGCAAGCTGGCGTTCTATCTCAATTGCAGTGTCCTGGGCAAGCTTCGCACTGTCTGTAACAAGTACAGCACTGGCAAGCTTGTCATGCTCCGCCTGAGAAAGCATATCCGCTGCGACAACCTTTGCTTCACAGGTTCCATCGGCAATAACAAGGATTTCACTCGGTCCGGCTATCATATCAATATCCACAAGGCCAAAAACCTGTTTCTTTGCTTCGGCAACAAATGCGTTTCCCGGTCCTACTATTTTATCAACCTTAGGTATTGACTCTGTACCATAGGCAAGGGCAGCGACCGCCTGCGCCCCACCCACCTTAAATATTCTGTCTGCCCCTGCAATTTTTGCAGCGGCAAGTATAACAGGATTTATTTTTCCATCCTTTGCGGGAGATGTCATAATAATCTCTTTAACCCCGGCGATTTTTGCCGGGACAATATTCATTAGCACTGTAGAAGGATATGCCGCAGTGCCTCCTGGTACATATATTCCGGCCCTTTGAAGGGGCGTAACCTTTTGTCCAAGCACAACGCCGTTTTTCTCAGCTATAATAAAGCTGTTTTTTACCTGATGCTTATGATAATCGAAAATATTTTCCTTAGCCTTTTTTATTACTTCAATGAAGTGTTCGTCAACGCTATTAAAGGCTTCCTCCAGCTCTGCTTCCGAAACCTCCAGATTATCAGTAATTGTATTATCGAATTTCTCACAGTATTTATAAAGGGCTTTGTCTTTATTTATCTTTACATCCTCTATAATTCCTGAAACAATATCTTCAACGCCGGTGGCGCTTATCCCTCTTGCAAAAATCTCATCATTGCTTGTTTTGGAATAATCCATTATTTTTATCATCAGTTATCACCCCGAACATTACATATGTCGTTTACTTTATCACATATTTCCATAATTTCACTGTTTTTAAACTTATAGCTTACTTTATTTGAAATTAGTCTTGCACTGATAGGGAGTATCTCCTCAAGTACTTCAAGATTATTTTCCTTAAGCGTCGTTCCTGTTTCAACTATATCAACAATTACATCGCTCATTTTAAGTATAGGAGCTAGCTCTATTGAACCATTGAGCTTTATTATATCTATTTGTCTGCTTTTACCGGAATAATATTCTTTAGCTATATTAGGAAACTTTGTGGCCACCCTAAGGGTTCTTGCCGTGTTATCCCTAAAACCTTTATGTCCAGCAACACACATACGGCATTTTCCCATGTTTAAATCCGCAAGCTCAAAAACATCCGGCTCGTATTCCAAAAGGATATCCTTTCCTGCTACGCCAATATCAGCGGCGCCTCTTTCAACATAAATGGCAACGTCAGATGGTTTGACCCAAAAATATCTAACCTTATTTTCCTCATTTTCAAATATCAGCTTTCTGTTTGTTTCAAGAATTGACGGACAGCTGTATCCAGCCTCGTCAAATATTTTATATACTTTTTCTCCTAGTCTGCCTTTAGGGAGAGCCACATCAATCCACTGCTTCAATGTTTTCAAGCCCCCTTTCACTTATTTTTACAATGCGCCTGTATTTTCCATTCTGAGGCACTTCAGCAAGTGCGGCGACACTTTCGCCTCCTGATGTTATTTCATTTACAGTCTCAGCAATAAGGTCTGCTTCTGTTTTGCTGTCATATAAAATCAGCACATCAGCATCAAAGTCCTCATCATCTGTATTCAGCCAGTCCAGCATATCAAGGTACAGTGCAAAACCTATAGCCCCAGCATCCTTGCCAAGCTTATGCAGAAGCTTGTCATATCTTCCTCCTGACAAAATATTAGATGGTATTCCTCCTACATAGCCCTTAAAAACTATGCCGTTGTAGTAGCTCATGTCGTTGATAATAGAAAAATCAATATTAATATTCCTGTCACAGCCGTATGTTTTTAACATGTTATATACATTTTCAAGCTCGTCTATAACAGCGTCTGTTCTATTGTTTATGCTTAATTTTTTAAGCTCATCAATCACGTCTTCAAATGAGCCATACAGCGAAGCAAGCTTTACCGCCTTTTCCGTTAAGCTTACGCCAAGTCCGAAATCTGCACAGGCCTTTTTTATGCCAACAGCGTTCTTTGCGCTCACATAGCTTAAAAGAACCTCTCTTTTGTTCTCGGGAATATCTTTGAATAGCTCATAAACAAAGCCTGTATGCGATATATCAAGAATATAATTGTCTGATATTTCTTCAAGGCTTTTAGCCGCAAGCATAAGAACCTCTCCAACAGAATAGATGTCTATGTTTCCCATGCACTCCAGACCTGTCTGCATAATCTCCTTAAACTCATTTCCGCCCTTTCTGGCACGGTAAACATTCTCACTGTAATAAACCTTTTGAATGCAGTCTATATTTTTTACATTCTTTGCAATAGAAAGCGTAACATCTGGTTTGAGCGCCATCAATTTTCCATTGAGGTCAGTGAACGTAATAATATTGCTGTTTAAAAGGAAATTTTTGTTTTCGGCATATAGGTCGTATTCTTCGAACTTATTCATCTTATACTGTTTGTATCCAAATTTTTTATAAAGATTTTTAAAGCGGAGAATTGCTTCCTCATCATTTTTTATATATTTTTTTTCGCTCATATCGTAATCTCCTGTAATGTAATGGATTCATTATAGTACACTTTAGTGTGGTAGTCAAGTAAAGCGTTTTATAATTTATTTATTGAATATTTTTCTTATTGACATTATAATGTATGTTAATCGTTAAATCAATCTATGAAAGGGTGACACTATTTATGGAACTATTAAAAAAAGCCCTTGGCGCCTATGTTACTTTTGCCTTCATATTTGTTGTATTAGGCATATGTTTTTTGGCATGGCCCCAAACCTCAATACTCACTATATGTTATATTTTAGGGGCTGTTATACTTGCATGGGGAATTGTAAAAATATCCGGGTTTGTTAAAAATAAAGACAGCAATAAAAGCTTTTCATTTCAGTTTAATCTAGTACTTGGAATTTTTCTTGCTGTGGCCGGAGCTTTGCTTCTTATTTTTCCTAAATTCATTATACCTGTATTTCCTATATTAATTGGCATAATGATAACAGCAGATGGACTGCATAAAATAAAAGCCGGTTTTGACGCAAAATCAATGGATCATAAAAACTGGTGGTTAATAGAAATTGCAGCACTTGTTACAATAATATTTGGCATATGTCTTATATTAAATCCCTTTGAAGCAACCAATGCAATGATATTACTGCTTGGATTTGCCCTTCTTATAGACGGCATACAGAACATAATAGTTATCGTTAGCACCTTTAAGCTTATGAGTCAGATGACTTCTGAAAAAGATTTAAAAGAGACAGGATTTAATGAAGATGATATTCCAAACGCACCTGATGAAAATACTGCCTCTGAGGAAATAAAACCTGAAGATATGATTATAGAAGATAAAGAACAGTAAAAAGACTCCCCTGCTGGGGAGTCTTTAAATTTATACACAATTTTATTACAGCTGTATAGGTTTGAATACATAAGTAGAATTATATCTACAGTTATTTAAATTTATATAGACTTATCTAAAATTCTCTATATATAGACATATATTTGACGTTATATGTATTAAAGGCATTATATAGCGTCTAAATTATCAGTCATATGTCTCAATTTATATAACATCACAATATTTTTGAAAGTTGGCATGCATATTGCTTTATATAAATCCAACAGGCCTGTAACAGATATTTAAATTACTTTAGGAGGATTTATAATGGATAATAAAGCTAAAGGTGCTTCATTCGGAGCTCTGTTCTCAGTAGCTTCCGTATGGTTTGGTTCACATGCAGGCGGAGGCTTTGCTACAGGCAACCAGACTACACAGTACTATGTTCAGTACGGCTGGTTTGCCCCCATCATGGCTCTGCTGTCAATGGCAATACTTGCATGTGTTATAAGAGAATGTGTCATCATGTACAGAAATCATAATTTTACAAATTATAAGGAAATGTTCGAAGAAATGTGGGCTCCGTATACAAAGCTTGAATTGATATACGAACTCTATATGATTCTTATAGTTTTTGTTGCCACTGCGGTATCAATTTCAGGTGCAGCAACTCTTTTTACGGAGTTCGGCCTTTCCTATGGCATATCAATTATAGTCATAGGCGTAATTCTTTTCCTTTTAACTATCTTTGGCGCTAAGCTCGTTGCAAAAGCATCTACTATAATGTCAATAGTAATACTTATTTGCAGTTTCTCAATATTCATCATTGGTATAGCGGTAAAATCAGATGTTATTTCTACTGTGTTTGCAGCTAAACAGATTGAAGGTGTTACAAATAATTTCCCTCAGGCACTTTGGAAGGTATTTGTGTATGCAGGGTATCAGTCTGTATGTATTCCAGCTCTGTGCAGCTGCTCAGTAGTCCTTAAGAAACGCAGCGACGCCTCAAAAGCAATGTTTATTGCCTTTCTTATGAACGGCATTGCTCTTGCCCTTTCCTCAGTTATGCTTATAGGATGGTACAGAGATTTTATGGATGCAGGACAGCTGGCGCTTCCAACTCTGTATGCATGCAAGGCAATTGGAATTCCTGTTCTTTATTACGCTTACAGTATTTCTTTATGTCTTTGCTTCATCTCGACCGGCGTCACCTCCATTTATGGGCTTATACCCCGTTTCGGAAACTTTAAGGCGCTCAAGGGTATGAGCGAAAGAAAAAGAAGTTCTATATTGTCAGCAATTTCAATCATAATAGGTATGCTTCTTGCTCTTACAGGGCTTGTAAATCTGGTTAAATACGGTTACGCATACTGCGGATACATAGGACTTGCGGTTGTTGTAATACCAATGCTCACAATCGGTCATTATAAAAACAAGAAATTTGCTGAAAAAATCCCAGAATGGGAGTCAAATGAATAAGATAGTCTGTAAATGACACACCCCATTTACTTACTATAAATAAAAACCGCAAAGCTAATGCTCTGCGGTTTTTATTCACGCGTCAACTCGTTTATTTTCTGCCTCTTTCATTTCAGCTAGTGTTTTTCTAAAATACTTAATAAAAAGTAATGATGTAGTCAATACTGCCAATGAATCCGCTATAGGTTCAGCCAAATACACCGACATTGCTTTATCAGCGAAAAAGTTAGGAAGTATATATATTAGAGGTATAAGCAGAATTATCTTTCTCAATACAGCAAGAAATAGTGATGTTTTAGCATTTCCGATAGCTATAAAAGTCTGCTGGCATGCAATCTGTATTCCAAAAATACCAGATACCGCAAAATAAATTCTCATTGCCCATGAGGCATAGCTTACAAGCTCAGGCTCTGAGTTAAACATCATAACAAATGTTCCTGGGAACAGCATAATAAGTATCCATAAACCCATTGAATAGCAAAGACATACCTTCAAAAGTAATGTAAATGATTCCTTTACTCTTGATGAGTTACCGGCTCCGTAATTATAGCTGGTTATAGGCTGTGCTCCCTGCGTAAGTCCCTGTAAAGGAAGCATTGAGAACTGCATAACCGTTGATAGGATTGTCATTGCTCCTACAGCAACGTCACCGCCGTATTTAAGCAGTGATGAGTTAAAGCATACACTTATTACACTTTCAGTTGCCTGCATAATAAATGGTGATACACCAAGGGCCAGGCACGGAAGAAGCACTTTAAAATCTATCTTAAAATACTTCTTTTTCAGTTTTATTCCTGTCTTTTTTCCTGATAAGAAGGCTATTACCCAAACAGCAGAAACTGCCTGCGATATTATTGTAGCTAAAGCTGCACCCTTTACTCCCATATTTAAACCGAATATAAGAATAGGGTCAAGCACTATATTCATTACCGCACCGATTATAACCGAAAGCATACTTACCTTTGTAAAGCCCTGGCATGTAATAAACATATTCATTCCAAGAGCCATCTGAACAAAAATAGTTCCCAGAACATAGATTTTCATGTAATCAACCGCATATCCAATTGTATTCTGGCTTGCCCCGAATATAAGCAGAAGTCTTTCACCAAATATGTATAGCAGAACCGTAAGAACTATACTAATCGAAACCAAAAACGTAAGACAGTTGCCCATTATTTTTTCCGCCTTATCGTGTTCTTTCCGTCCCATGCATATGGATACCTGAGGGGCGCCTCCCATTCCAACAAGGCATGCAAACGCTGAAACAAGCATAATTACTGGCATGCAGACTCCAACGCCGGTCAGCGCAAGACTTCCGACATCAGCCATATGACCTATATAAATTCTATCAACCATATTGTACAGCAGATTAACAAGCTGAGCTATAACTGAAGGTACCGCAAGCTTAAAAAGAAGCTTTCCTACCTTTTCTGTCCCCAAAAATTCTTTATTTTCCAAAACCTCTACCCCTTTACAACCTTAATAGCCTTTTGCTTTTATAGATAAATTAAAAAATGACAATTATCAAGGAAACATCTATAAAAAATACCGCAGGTATAGAAAACTCTATCCCGCGGCTAATTCATTATTCAAAAATTATTTTTCGAATTTTTTGACTTTAACACTTTTGTCAACGTCGCTGTCTGTGCAGCAGCACTCTTCATCGCAGCAGCACTCTTCATCGTCGTCATCCCACTCGTCGTCCCAGTCGTCATAGTATTCTTCGTCACATCTGTTTTTAAGAAGATATACTATTCCCGCAACAAGAAGAGCGATTATAACAGAGCCCGCAATTATAAGACAGATAAGCTTATTCTTGTTTTCCTCTTCCTTGAGCCCCGCAATATACGCTTTGAGTTCTGAATTTGTTTCCTGAAGACTTTTCATAATAAAAAACTCCTTTCGTAAGTTTTAATTGCTGTTGTATCCTTTTAATATTACATTTCTAGGCGTTATCCCTTCGGCTTTTTTCATTTCTGTGTATTCGAAAAACGCACGCTTGAGCATTTGTCTTTCGTCGTTGAACTTAAGCAGATGGTATGCCTCATGGAACTTGTAAAACCCTGCGTCTGCAAAAAATTCCTCACTTTGCGGTTTACAGTAAAAAGAGTCCGCTGACATCAGATACCAATGCACTGATTTATTGACCATGTCCTCATTTCCGCGGAAAACATACTGAGTTTTTCCAATGTATTTGATAACATGTCCGCGCGCACCTGATTCCTCGCAGACCTCTCTGAGCGCTGTTTCCTTAAAGCTCTCGCCCTCTTCTACAGTACCTTTAGGTAATACCCAGCCCATATAGCGTCCGTTCTGATTTTTATACAGCAGAAGAATTTTCCACCGGCAGATCACAACGCCTCCGCAACTGACTGCTTCTATCACCTGATTACCTCCGTACAGTTTATAGTGTATCTGTCAATTGTTAATAGTATACCGCTTTTTTAACTTCATTTCAACACGTAGCAAGAAATTTTAACCGTATTCACATAATTGTAAAATATTTCAATAAAAAAAGGACAAACCATACTATCAGTTCGTCCTGCCTATTTATTCACGAGCTTTAACTCATGACCATATTCATCCCTATATTCATTGGGAACGGCGTCTCCGCCGTTCCCTTGTATATCTTCTGTATTTTCTTGGCCTTCATTATTCTGTCCGGTATTTTCTTCTTGGTTTTCCTCACCAAATCCCGGAAGCTGGTCGCTTCCTATTACGTAATCATCCTCCGGCGATACAACATCCTCAACTATTCCTGTATCACTGTTTAAATCGTCTCCGCTTTCTTCTGCAGGTTCGGCAGGAGGAGTATATGTATAGTTATTATTGTTAATTGTGCCGCCGTTCTTTTTATCAAGAACAGCCTGCATTAATTTCGCCCCGATTGGCGTTGCTCTCGCTGAGCCGCTGACGTTCTCGAGTATAACAGCTACAGCAACCTGAGGATTATCAGTTGAAGCAAATCCTACAAACCAGCTGTGGTCATATTCCTTTGCGTTTTCAGCGGTTCCTGTCTTTCCTGCGGCCTGATAGCCTTTAAGCTTTGCCGCAGTTCCTGTTCCCCGGTTTATAACCTCTGTCAGCATCTGAGTAAGCCTTTCTGCTTCGGCTCCCGTCATTACTGTGTCATAAATTTTAGGAATTGTAGTTGACTTTGTATTTCCGTTTCCGTCAGTTATTTTCTCTACCATATATGGCTGCATCATGACTCCATCGTTTGCTACAGAAGATATCAGCATAGCCATATATAAAGGGGTAACAAGAGTCTTTCCCTGTCCTATTGAAGTTTCCGCAAGTTCACTGGAATTTGAAAACCTTGTAAGTGAAACAATGCTGTCTGACAGCGGAAGGTCAAAACTCATATCAGAGTTCATATGCAATGAATCAGCAGTAGCCCTTAAATTTGCAGCTCCTGCTTTTTCGCCTAAAGACGCAAATGTACAGTTGCATGAGTAGGCCATAGCATCATCTATTGAAACTATTCCATGTACTTTTGAATTAAAGCAGTGTATGATTTTATCACCCAGTTTAACCTCGCCCTCACAGTCAAATACAAAACTGTCTAAATCGTCCATATTTCTCATTGAAGTAAGTGCTGTGACTATTTTAAATGTTGAACCGGGAGGATAAAGTCCTTGTGTCGCTCTGTTAAGCATAGGACTGTTTTCATCTGTTGAAAGCTCATTCCAATCCTCGCTTACTGTGTTAGGGTCAAAAGATGGTGTTGATGCCATTGCAATAATACCGCCGGTTGTTGGATCCATAACAACAGCAGCCCCTTTATTTTTTCCTAAAAGCTCATAAGCAAGCTTTTGGATATCCATGTCTATAGTAAGATAAACATCATCGCCTGTAAGCTCATTTCCGGAAAAAAGGTTTTTGACTCTCTGGCTTATTTCACTATCAAGCCCCAGAAGATTAAAGTTTTCCACAGCCTCAATTCCGGAAGCTCCGGCTCCTGTATAGCCTGTTATATGTGCAGCAGCCTTTCCGTATGGGTATTCTCTGTCATATCCATTTTCTGTTTTGACGCTTTCAGCCATTACGTTTCCTTCTGAATCATAAATACTTCCGCGCTTAAAATCTTCATTTCCAAAGCCCAGTCTCGCATTATAGCTGTTGGCAGCTATAGTCTGTCTGTCATAGGCAACAAGTTTGAACATTGTAGCGAGCACAAGGAAAAACAGGACAGCTAATATCCAGAATACCCTTTTCATGCTCGTTTTCATACCGTTGTGCATACCATCACTCCGTTATTACGCCTTTTTTCTAAAGCGGTCAAATATAGAAAATTTATTTTCAAATTCCTCTTCCTCTTCTTCATCCTTTTTCAGTTTTTCAGCCGGCGTTCCGTTTGCCCACTGCAAAAGCCCCATTAGGCCTACACTGACAAGTACAGAGCTTCCTCCGTAGCTTACAAAAGGAAGCGTGACGCCTGTAAGCGGTATAAGCTTTATAACCCCGCCGATAATAAGAAAGGTCTGGAATGAAAACATAATTACTATTCCTGCCGCAAGCATACTGTAAAATCTTCTTTTTGCCCTAACAGCTATGAACATACCTCTCAAAAACAAAAGCATGTATATACATACAATTCCCATTGCAAAGACAGCTCCCATTTCCTCGCATACCGCTGAAAATATAAAATCTCTTTCTACAACCGGTATCTTTCCGGGCATGCCCCTTGTCAGTCCGCTTCCCAAAAATCCCCACGTAGTTATTGCAAAAAGAGACTGTGTTATCTGATATCCTGTATCACCTGCGTCCTTCCACGGATCAATCCATGTTGATACACGGACTCTGACATGCCCAAAAAGCTTATAGGCCAGAAGTGAAGCCAGTCCCATTCCTCCGAAGCCGGCAAGCAAAAGCAGAAAATTGCTCGTCGTTATATAAAGCAGCAGCATGTATGTTACAAAGAATATAAGCGCTCCCCCTAAATCCTTCTGAAGAACAAGGCAAAGAACTATAAAAGCAGCAAATCCTGTAACATAGCAAAGCCGTTTAAAGTCAAGCGGTTTTCTGAATACACAGGCTATATAAAGCAAAAACAGAAACTTTACTATCTCCGACGGCTGAAAACCAATCCCCTTAATCTTAATCCAGTTGAGCGAGCCATTCTTTTCATCGCCAAATATAAACGGAAGAAGTATAAGCGCTACTGACAGAATAAGATAAAATACCTCAAACTTCTCAAGCTTTGGTATGAGCTTAAGCATAGGCGGAATAAGCATTATGAGCGCTGTGCTTACAGTTATCCAAACAAGCTGCTTCCCCGCCAGAGTAGGGTTAAGCCTCTGAAGCATTATAAGTCCTGTATCCATAAGAAAATACATACAGTTCCATATAAGCGGACAGCCGTGCCTGTATATTTTTTTTAGTAAATAGGAGGATACAAATATGTAAACAAGCGCAGCAGCGCCTGAAACAAGAACAGCAGTATCGATGCTTTTATTTTCCTTGTTCCAGCACAAAATCGCATACGCCGTTATATGCATTAGGATTATCACAGTTTTCTGTATTGAGATTGCTCTTGGCAAATTCTCATAGCTGCATTTTCTCTCGCCTATTACATATACAAGTCCCCAGAAAACAAATATTCCTATATATAAAATAAATAAATACCTGCTTATTAAAATTAAAAAATCAAACATTGAGCTATTACTCAACTCCTCGGAAGAAATGCCCTTTAGTTGTGGCCTTCTTTGACATTTTGTTAAGCATATCCGTAGCGGCCTGTCCAGGATGTTTCGGGTCATTTACCATTTCGGCATATGCTCTGATTATATCTGCTGTTTCACCCGGCGTCTCCCTTGTAAAATCCAGCCTCACATATCCTGCCGGATTTTCCAAAACCTCGTCAAAAAATTTAAGCGTAAATAAAGGCTTGCTGTTAAGTATCTGACAAACGCACTGACTGCAGTTCGGAAGAAGAGGAAAAGCCACGTCCTTTCTGTCTTTAAGCACATATTTTGCTTCTGAATATCTTTCTGAGCAGTAAACCCCCGCCGTCTTTCCGCCTGCATAATTTCCTATAGGACACTGAACAGTCGTCATTAGCGGAAGATATCCATATACTACTGTTTCACATTCATCATCAGCCGCTGTATTTAATTCCTTTACGTTAAGCTCTACTGACATAGTTATTCTGTCCGCACCTCTATGTCTAAAATACTCAACCGCCTCATTATTAAAAATATTAATGTTATAATCAAGCGCAACAGGCTTTCCGAACTTTTTTGCCATATCAAACAAGCCCACTGATGTGACAAGAAATCCGTCTATCATACTATTTGACAGCTTAGAAATAAAGTCTCTATAAAGCTTATCGGTATTTTCTCTATATATTCTTGGAAAAGCGGCATAAAGTTTAACCTCTTTATCATGAGCCTTATTTATTATGTGTTCATAATTTTCCTCAAAATCCTCACATATTTCATAATAAACAGTATCCACTGACCCGCATGAAATTGCCGCATTCAGCTGTCCTCTATCTCTTACCTTTACATTCAGCTTTTTATTCATTTTAACTCCGCTGACACTTGTTTCAGGAAAAGCAATAAAATCAGGTTCACTATGCCTGCCTTTGGATATAAGTTTTTCTTCCAAGGCTTCGCATGCCGACCTTCTAAGCTCATTTAATACCTTTATATCAATATATATTCCATTATCCAGCTCAACATCCAGTTTTTTAAGTTCAAAAGGTGTCGAGCCCATTTTACTAATCTGTTTTATAATAATATCCTCACTGATAGGACGCCTTTCGGCCTTAGTGGGTACAGGTCCATCTGTTGATATACTTACTCCTTTATCAAGCCATAGCTTTAACTGCAATGGAGTTCCTTCTTTTGCTATAAGCTTGCCAAATATTTCAGTTTTCCTCGTGTCTTTTTCATAGGACTTTTTCATTTTGTCCATAAGGGATTTGTCATAGGTCTTATAAACCACGTCATTTTTTGCAATGTCTCCCTTTACCATAACGCTTATAACCTGTCCTGCTCTTGATGGCTTGGATATTCCGCAGCCTGCATGAGGCTCCTGCTTTGTCCATACTTCTATTCCATCTCCGGGAACAAGAGGTTCTCTTGTACGTATTGACGCTCTTCCATATTTAGAATCATATACATCTACAATACCAGTCTTAAGCCCCCATGCCTTAGGTCTCTCAACACTCATCATGCTGCTGCCTGACGGAGTGGTAAAATATCCGTTTGTAAAGCCCCCTCTGTTGAAAAGCTGAAGCAAAACCTTTATATCCTCTTTATCAACCACATAGCTCTCAGGCTCGTTAAAATACATATCTATATATTTTCTGTATATGGCAGTTACTCCTGCCACATACTCAGGATTTTTCATTCTTCCTTCTATTTTGAATGAGTTAATTCCAGCCTCAATAAGCTGAGGAAGTATCTCCAGCGTTTCTATATCTTTAGGACTCATCAGATAACCCTCTGAAACCTTATCATAGTCCTTATAAAGCTCATAAGGAAGCCTGCATGTTTGAGCGCAGCAGCCTCTGTTTCCGCTTCTGCCGCCAAGTATACTGCTCATTATACATTGTCCTGAATATGACACGCAGAGAGCTCCATGTACAAAGCATTCTATTTCGGCCTCGGTGTTTTCACTTATATTTTTGATTTCTTCTATTGAAAGCTCACGGCTGAGTATTACCTTATCAAATCCGTTTTTATACAGAAAGTTAACATCATCCGCAGTATTGGCCGTAAGCTGTGTGCTCGCATTTAATTTTATGTCCGGGAACGACCTTTTTATCAGATTTGCCGCACCTGTATCCTGCACGATAAGGGCGTCCACACCGATAACATAAAGCTCCTTTACAAAATCAATAAATCTTTTAAGTTCTGAATCCTTGTACAAAGTGTTTACAGTAACATAAACCTTCACACCGCGTACATGACAGTAATCACACGCTTCTTTAATTTCCTCTGTTGTGAAGTTTCCGGCAGAACGTCTGGCACTAAAGCTTTTGCCGCCAAGATATACCGCGTCCGCTCCATTATTAACTGCGGCCTTCAATGACTCCGGCGATCCGCAGGGTGAAAGCAGTTCAGGTTTTAACATATAGTTATTCCTCCAAAATATTTAAATAGGGCGGGATTACTGCCCCTCTCATAAAAATATTCTCTTATGAGAGCATGCTTAACCCCCGCCCGTATGCTCATTGCTTGTTTCTGTTTTTATGTGCTATATTTTTGCTGGCATCAAGGGCTACAAAGTACTCATCAAGCTGGTCCTCTACCTGAGCCTTTTCCTCAGCAAGCATATTCATATCATCCTTTAAAATATAAATATCACGGTTAAGCTGCTCTATTTCCTTCCGTGCCTCCTCAAGTTCCTTTTCAGATACGGCGAGTTTTTCCTTAAGCAGCTTTAATTCTTCCTCAAGGGAATCTCTCTTTTCCTTTTCCTTAAAATAATCGTCGGCAACATTTATGGATGTAAGTATAGAGGCCATGGCCACGTTCATTCTTTTTCCATTCTCACCGGAACGGATTTCCTTATTTTTATCTTCTATGTACTCGGCTACTTTTTTCATATAATCGGGGCTGTCCGTACCGACTAGGGTCATCAGTTTCCCTTCTATCATAACCTGTACATGATTTTTTTCAGCCATTTATCCGTTCACCTCAAACTACGCATATTAATAGAACAAGTATATCATAGTAAAATAAATTTCACCATAGGTTTTTACAAATCTTAAAGAAAATTAAGAGAATTTTGAAGCTGCTTTTTCATATGCGGGAGTTGGCACACCATACTGTTTCCCAAGACGTACAACCGAAAAAATAAGCGTATCTATCTCTGAATTTTTACCCGCCTCAAGGTCCCTCTGCAGCGACGTTTTTATATCGTCTCCAAAGGAATCCATAGTTTGAATGTCCTCTTCAAAAAGAGTGGGACTTACGTTTACACCCATTGCTTTGCCAATTGATATAATTTCCTTAACAAGGGCTTTATAAAATTCTCTTTCTTCACCTTCCCTGTGGATTGCCCCGGCCGACACATCATAAAATGCCCCAGTAGCCGCAAACGCAGATATAAATGAGAACTTTTTAAATGTATCCCTAAGAATATCATCCGATGTACCTGATAATATACCGGCTGATTTTAAATCAGACTCAACCTGCTCCATAATTCCGTCTTTAATGCTTTCATTATATGGATTTCCAAAAAAAACCTTAAATGTATCACCAGCCTGTACTATCTTTCCGGGACCGTCTATAAAGGCGCTGATATATATACAGCCCTCAAGAAATTTTCCTTCCGGAATATATTCTTTTAATTTTTCACCTGTCTTGAACATATTTAACACAGGAATAACAATTGTATCTTTATGTAATCCAGCCTTTATTACAGGTACGATTTCTTCAAGGGAATAGCTTTTTACACATACAAAAATGACATCATACTTTTCTTTAATTTCTTTGCCTTCAAAGGCTTTTACATTTTCAATATTTAGTTTTCCCTTTATGCCTGAATCAAGCAAAAGTCCATTTTCAACCATTGCAGCCAGATGTGCTCCTCTGGCAACAAAAGACACATCATTTCCATCAGCCGCAAGAAATGCTCCTATGGTGGCTCCTGTTCCCCCAGTTCCGATAATTAAATATTTCATGCTTATCCCTCCTTATAAAATAAGCTGCTCTTAAAACCATCAAGAGCAGCTAAAATAGATGTCATTTTATAAAATTTATTACATTTTCTTTCTTCTAAGGAAGCTTGGAATTTCAATATCGAGGTCAACCTTTTCTCCGTCATTATCAATATAGGAAACAACGTCCGGCTGGCTGGCAGGTCTTTCCTCATGGTCTGCCGCTTTCTCCTCTGCAGCCTTAGCTTCAGGTTTTTCATCGGCCTTTTTAGCAAGCTCCTCATTAACAATTCCGTTGGCATCAAGGCCTGTTGCAATAACTGTAACAATAACCTTATCGTCAAGCTCCTCATTAAGGGTTGTACCAAATATAATTTCCGCATCAGGATCAATGGCCTCAGAAATAAGACTTGCAGCTTCTCCTGCTTCAAGAAGTCCAAGGTTAGCATCACCGCATATATTAATAAGTACATATTTAGCGCCAGAGATTGTAGTCTCAAGAAGAGGGCTTGATATCGCAGATTTAGCAGCCATTTCAGCCTTGTTTTCTCCTGTACCGATACCAATTCCCATGTGGGCTACTCCCTTATCAGACATAATTGTTCTTACGTCAGCAAAATCAAGGTTGATTATACCGGGGCTTGAAATAAGGTCCGTAATACCTGATACACCTTGTCTCAGTATTTCATCGGCTTTTCTGAATGCTTCAACCATAGTTGTTTTTTTATCAATAATGCTTAAAAGCTTCTGGTTAGGGATAATAACAAGGGTATCTACGTTCTTTTTAAGCTCCGCAACACCCTTTTCAGCATTGGCCATTCTTTTTTTACCCTCAAAAAGGAAGGGTTTAGTAACAACGCCTACCGTAAGCTTGCCCATGTCCTTTGCAATCGCAGCCACCTTGGGCGCTGCGCCTGTTCCTGTTCCGCCTCCCATGCCGGCTGTTACGAATATCATATCAGCGTCTTTAAAAGCGTTTGATATTTCTTCCTTTGTTTCATCAACGCTTTTCTCTCCAACCTCGGGATTTCCGCCTGCGCCAAGACCTCTTGTAAGCTTTTCTCCAATCTGAATTTTAGTCTGTGCAAGTGATCTGTCAAGCTGCTGTTTATCAGTATTAATAGAGATGAAATCAACACCGGTCATATTATCTGCGATCATTCTGTCTACCGCATTATTTCCGCCGCCGCCTACACCTACTACTTTTATTTGCGCAACATTAGTATTGTTCATGTCAAATTCAATTCCGGCCATTGTTATCCTCCTAAACTTTATCCCATATATGTAAAAATTTAAATTCTTAGGTTAAATATACATAATTATTCATTCTTAAATTACTCATCTTACATTGTATCTTGTTTTTGCCTAATATTCAATAAAAAAATTAATTTTTAAAGAAATTTTTAAGGTGTTTCGAAATTTACATAATTCTTATGTGGAATACTTAAATATAATAGGTTTACTTAAGTCCTGAAGATCCAAAGTTCCTCTGTCTCCCTCTGGAATTTCTTTCACAGCCTCAGACATTGTTTTGATCTTTTCTTCCATTCTGCTTGTATCTCCCAAAAGCACTCTTATATTTTCAACATAAGCGTAAATATTGTCCTTATCAGCTACATTTATGCTTACCGCCTTATCAAGCATTTCGTATTTTGACATTGCTCTTGATATAACAAGCGCCGCCTCAAAGGCGTCCTTATTTTCAACAGGTATTATTTCACCCTGTTTAAAGGAGCCGAATTTAAGCCCCTCAATTATAGGGATTTTTTCTGTCGCTTCGCTCTTTATGTCAATAACTCTTCCTTCACGGTCGATATACAAATAGCTGCTCAAATACGGTATATACCCGCATATTTTATTTTCTGTAACTGTTATCTTCATCGTATCAGGCAATTGAAAGCTTATTTTTACTGAAGATATGTACTGATTTTTTTCCAATGTTTTCTCTGCCTTGCTCCTGTTAAAGAAAATGCCGTTATCTCCTTGAGACAGTCCTATCATGCTGCATATCTCATCTTTTGTAAAATAGCTCAGTTCGTTTACTTCTATTTTATTTACAGAAAAAATGGGCGAGGCAAGCATTATTAAGGCTATAGCGGCTGCAGCGGCTGCTCCGAGAATTAACTTTCTAATAACTAAAGGTCTCCTTCTTGTCCTTTTATTATTCGAAGTTTTCTTTTTTTCAGTAATTCCGTCCTCCGACTCATAATGGTCGTCATTATATAAAGTTTCTTCATTCGTTTCTTCGGCAGGACTATCTTCCCCGCTCTCATCATTGGCGCAGTTTATTTCTTCATAAAATTCTTCGTTATCAATATCATTTTCGTTATTGTCATTTTTAACATCATCGTCAAATGAAAAACGAATTTCCTTCATTAATATATCACCCTGCTTTTTAAGGTCTGCTGCCTGTCTAACTTATATAGTATAATCTCAAAAATATGTACATGTCAATAAAATAAGCTTTTTTTCAATCACCCATCTGGCTTTTTCTCATATTATATACCATAAAAAAGATATGGGAGGCATTGGATATGTCATGCTGTGAAGCCACTTTAAACAGCTCCGTGCAGTCAAATGCAGTTACAGAAGATTGTATTATCGCTTATAAAATTTTTGATCAGTGCCGTAAGCAAATTTGTTTAACACCTTGTATTTTGGGCCCTGCCCGCAGTGCAAGAAATACTGCGTCATGCAGTGAAATTCTTCAGGAGGGCGACATCATAGTTCCCCCTGTAAACGCAGCGTCAGTTTGTATGGATGACCTTACACTCTGCAAAATACTCATTACTAAGAAAAAAGCTAACGCTTTCAGAACAGGTTACTGGGATGTTGAAATCAAATTTGTTTTCTGCTACACTCTCACATTCCGTGACTCAGACTGCAACTTCATTACTTGCAAGAGAGCTACCAGTGTTTACACAATGCAGCTTACACTTTTCGGTTCAGTCGGAAGCGAAACAGTTATGGCTACAGACCTCATCAACGCAGAGGGCTTATCAACATCATCAGGCCCCTATTTATCAGTTGAAGCTAAGGCAGCCGGCCTTGCCGCAGAGCTTAAGCTTACACCTAAATGCAACTGCAACTGTGACTGCGGATGCGGATGTGAAGACCCTGTTACCGAAATTCCTACAGCTGTATGCGTAACAATCGGATTATTTGCAGTAATCAGACTTTTCCGTCCAGTTAACATGCTTGTTCGCAGCTATGGATGCTGTGTTCCTGAAGAATGTGCTGGTACTGAAAGCGCAACAAACGTATGTGATTTCTTCAACAATCTCTCATTCCCTACAGATATGTTCTGCCCGCCCACATTAAGCGAGCTTGAAAAGAAATGCAATTGCAACAATTCCTGCTGTGATTAAATAAAATAAGGAAAGCGGCTCAATATGAGCCGCTTTTTTTATTTTAGCTTCAAAAAATCCATCGTTACATATGCACTGCCATCAGATGAACTGACGTTTATACCTATTCCAATATTATCCATATAGTCTGTAAGTATATTGCTTCTGCTTCCTGGGCTGTTCATCCATTGTGTATATACATCAACCAGAGTTCCGCCTACATGCGCAATATTCTCAGACGCCATTAGATAATCCAGTTCCTTATCGCTTAGGCGTTCAAATGGATTTGTACCGTCTTTATTTATATAGTCTGAATAATTCCAGTAGCCCATACTCATAGAATGGAGCTTCGCGGTTGTAGAGGCTTTTTTATTTATAGTAAATTCCGCAAGTCCATGTTTTGCTCTTTCAGCACTTATAATGTCATAAAGAAGCGTAATATCATCTGAAACTGTTGAGCTGTTTATATTATGCCTCATGCCCTTATTATCCGATGCAGCATATACATAGCTTATTTTATTATCTCCAGAAAAAGCCCCTATTTCTACAGTTCCATATCCATCCTCATAGGTGGCCTTGTTTCCGTCGGCCTTTGCCCTTGCCCCAAAGTCAATTTCCGTGACCAAATCTCCGGAGGATATGCCTCGGTAGCTAAATGAGCTTCCGTTTGAGAAAATTTCAGATACCTGCTTGTTTCTAATCCCTATATAGAAAAAATTTTTTAGGTCTTTTTTATATACCCATACGCTCATATTTCCCTTGGTATCATTTATTTTATAGTCGGGCTCTCCAAACGATGATACAATCGTTTCCTCTGAATCTCCTATAGAAATATCCCTTCCATTGATATTTATTTTTGAAAGCATAAGCTGGTAATAGGTTTCCACAAGCATAGAGGCGGCCTGCTCATATGTAATATATGACTGTGGATAAAAATATCCGCCATATCCCTTTACAATTCCTATAGATGATAAGTAACTTATTTCATCTCTGTATTCCTCTGACATATCCGCCCTGTCCCTATAAGTGAGCGTATAGTCCTTTTCAGGCTCAATTACATTTCCCCGGCATGCCTTAATTGCATTAACAATAATTTCGCAGACCTCTTCTCTTTTCACATAGTAATCGGGGGCAAATGTTACATCTCCAATGCCCTTAATAATTCCATTCTCATAGCAAAAGACAACCTCATTTGCATCACAGTCGAAAAATGGACTATCTGAAATGGTTATTCCCGAACCTCCCGTTGACGCCCGGTAAAATCTGACTATAAGTCTGCATAAATTTTTTCTTGTAACAACTGCGCTCTTTTCCGTATCCTCCGTAATTATTCCCAACTGCCTGGCTGCCTCCATTGTATCTGTAACAGAGGAATCAAGAAAAAACGGTTTAACCGCATTGTACGTGTCAGCAAATACTGCCGCATTAATTGATAATGATATTACAGCGGCAATAATAAGGGCCGTGGCCTGCTTAATTTTTTTCATGCTGCACCTCTAATTTTCACTGTTTATATTTCAAATCGAAATAGTTTTTTAACATTTGCGTAATATTATTTTACCATAATTTTCTGATTAATCAACCTTTTTATTATTAAAGTGGAGGAAACAAGGCATAACCGGCCCATTTTTAATATTATTTTTAATAATTATGCCGGCAATTTATTAAAAGTGGAGGGCTATTGCATTTATTCAAATAAAAGAACAGGCTCTATAAAATAGAGCCTGTTTTTATTATCATTAGTCTTGCTTTTACCTTTCGGTAAGTACTATAAGCACTACCTCATTTCCATAGGTATAGCCTGTAACATTATACTTGCTTGTGTTCATGGCAGTAGCGAGATTTGTCTGTTCATACTTCTTCGCACCAGTCTTAACATAGCACTGAACATCCTCGCTTACGTCATACTTCTTGCTTCCGCTTGAAGCTGTACCATAGCTGATATTATTCAGTGATACTGATGTAAGCCTGCCAACATAGATAAGCTTATCATTTCTGAACTGGAAGTACGCAGCACCGTTATCACCGCCAAAATCGTTTCCAGATACTGTAGCTGTTCCGGACTGTCCGTTTATAATGTAATTGTATGTTGTAGCAGTAGGCTCTTCCGCTGTTCCGTCTGAACCGTAGATTTCCTCTTTGCTTACAATTATACCGAACTGTTTTCCGTCGCTTGTTACATCATAGAGAATAAGGTCTGTTATCTCTCCGCTTCCGTTTGTCACATAATACAATACATTATCGCTGAGTATCTCTTTGCCCGCAAGCTTAGATGTATATGTCACAGATGCCGAGTAATCCTGATTTACATTGATTATGTTGCAGCCTGTAGCTATTGTCTTAGTTCCAAGCTTAGTTCCGTCAGAATTGAACGTTCCGTTAATTCTCTTTACAGCCTGTTTCTGAACAGTGTTGTTCTGGCCGTCAAATGATATTGATACAACATCTCCAACCTTGAATTTGTCCGTATCAGTCTGGTAAGACCTAATTACACCATCTGTGCAGGTTACGTTTACAACGCTTTCAATTATTCTTGCTCCTGCTTCATTTGTATATGAATCAGAACCAATACTTGAAACTATACCTACATAGCTTCCGCTGAAACGTGATGTAGAAACAACATCCACAACAGTTCCATCCTTTCCAAGAAGAAGTGTAACCGTATCTCCAATTGTATATGAACCAAGGTCTGAAAGCTTATATGCCGCAGCACTTTCAAGTTTATATGTGTTTCCTGCAACAGTAGCTGTTTCAGGATTTGCAGATGAAGGTGAAACCGCAGTATATCTTCCTGTTACACTGTTAGCATAAATCCAAACAGTTTTAAGCGCTTCATTGTAATAGTAAACATCATAAATCTGAACAGCAGAAGATGTACTGATAACGCCGTTTCTGTAAATAACTGCGTCTGCCGCTGCAAACGGAATATTTGAGAATATGCTTCCTGTTTCGAAAACATAGGGCCCTTTAAGGTCTCCTGAAACAAGTGAAGAATAGTTAATATTGCCTGAATTATCCACTGTGTACCCAAGCTTAGTTGCGTAAACAGTTCCGTCTGCCGCTGTAGCCTTCAAGAGGTTATAGAATATATTTACACAGTCATTTCTTGTTATATAGCTTCCTTTTCGAAGATTTGTATTGTCATCAAGGTTAAGTGACTGGAACTTCGAAATCTGTGCTGATGGGAATACACCTGCAAATGATGAAGGGTCGTATCCAAGCAGTTTAAGGAGAGCAGTAGCAGCCTCCTCATATTTTATAAAGCTATTCGGGCGGAATGTTCCGTCTGAATATCCTGTAAGCCAGCCGTTTTCAACAGCAACCCTTATGTACTCTACAGCCCAGTTGTCCTTCTTAACATCAGAATAAAGCGAACTGGCAACCTCTTCTCCCATCTCATCTTTATAAACAGATGCGGAAATCATCATTTTCGCAAACTCCGCACGCGTAACGTTCGATGTTAAGTTCATGCTTCCTGCATTGTCTCCGCTGATTATTCCAAGAGCCCTTACTGTCGACATGGCCGTTTGGCTGTCGGCAGCAGAAACCGGCATAACAAAAGCAGAAACAGAAAGAACCGCCGCGCAGATGAGACTTGTAAATCTTTTAAGTCTTTTCATTGTTTTCCTCCTTTAATAATACCGTTTAAATAAGCATCAAACGGTGTTCCGCCTGCACCCTGACGGAGTGTTAATCATATCTTAAAGCATCTATCGGATTTAAACTTGCAGCCTTTTTAGCAGGCATATATCCAAAGAATATACCTATTGCGGCCGAAATACCAACAGAAACCAAAACAGCATATAATGTAGGCGAAACCGTCAGCGGTTCACTAAACATCGCATATATAACTTTCGAGGCGCCAAATGAAAGTATATACCCAACTATTATACCAATAATTCCGCCCATAGCGCTTGTAACAGCCGCCTCTATTACAAACTGACTCATAATATAGCGTTCCTTTGCTCCAAGTGCCTTTCTTATACCTATCTCTTTTGTACGCTCAGTTACAGATACAAGCATAATATTCATAATTCCAATACCGCCGACAACCAATGATATACCTGCTATAAGTGTAAGCACTGTTATCAGCATGCTTGTAGACTGATTCATCATATCAAGTATTTCAGACATACTCTGAACATAGAATGTATCCGAATCACCGTTAAAATACTCAGTTAGAGATGTTTCAAGCGCCGTCTTGGCAGCAGCAGCCTGGTTTTCATCCTTAAACGTTACCGTAAAGTTGTCAACATCCCTTATATTCAACATTCTTGAAATTGTTGTATATGGTACATATATAACATCGTCCGCTGAATACTCTGTGCTGTCGCCTTTCTCGTCTAAAACTCCGACTATAGTAAAATCACGGCCATTTAATTTTATCTTTTCTCCAATTCCCTGTCCCCCAAAATATTTCAGGTTAATATAGGAACCGATAACGCAGATATTAGAACGCTGTGATATATCCAGGTACTGAATACTTCGTCCCTGTTTCATATCGAGCTTCTTAATTTCTGTAAAGGCCTCACTGACACCTGTTATAGTAGTTGAATTGAGGTTCTCGGTGCCAATTCTTTTTGAACCCTGATAGCTTATTGAAGGAGTCATTTTATCCAGGTACTCTGGATTATCATCCACAATTTTCATCATATCGTCAACAGTTATTTTCTGGTCGCCCCTGCCAAAGACGTATACGCTTAAAGTATCGGTTCCCATACTTTCAAACTGTTCACGCATGTATTTCTCCATACCGCTTCCAAGTCCAGTAATTACAATAACCGCCGCAACACCTATAATTATACCGAGCATAGTAAGAATTGACCTAGTCTTACTTGAACGTATATTTTTCATTGCCATTGAGAAGGATTCATAAAAATTCATTCATTTCCTCCTTCCCCGAAGTCGACATCGTCATCATCGTCATCATCTAATTTAAATGTAGGCTGTACAAATGCGTTGGGGTCGCTTGTGGGGCCGTCATATACCTTTCGGCCGTCTTCAAGTCTTATAACCCTTTCAGCTGTAGCAGCAATTGAGTTATCATGTGTAATAAGAACAACCGTGTTTCCTGCCTTATGAAGCTTTTGAAGGATTTTGAGTACCTCACGGCCTGTTCTTGAATCCAGAGCTCCTGTAGGCTCGTCGGCAAGTATTACCGACGGATTTCCTACAAGGGCCCTGGCTATTGATACACGCTGCTGTTGTCCTCCTGACAGCTGATTCGGCAGATGCTTAGCCTTATCCAAAAGCCCTACCTTCTGCAGGGATTTTTTAGCTCTTTTATGCCTTTCAGATCTTGAAACTCCTGCATACATAAGGGGCATTTCTACATTTTCCACAAGGTTCAGCTTTGGAAGAAGATTATACTGCTGAAATATAAATCCAAGCATTTCATTACGTATTTCTGCAAGCTCATTTTTATTCATCTTGCCGACATTTCTTCCGCCTAAGAAATACTCTCCTTCACTTGGAACATCAAGGCAGCCAATTATATTCATACAAGTAGATTTACCGGAGCCCGATTGTCCTACAATTGCTATAAACTCCCCTTTGTAGATGGAAAAGCTTATATGATCCGCAGCCTTAATGATTTCCTCGCCCATTTTGTATACCTTTGACACATCTCTGAATTCTATTAGAGGATTCATTTATATCTCCTCCTTATCCTACCATTACCATGCCGCCGCCTGGTCCATACATCATCATATCAGAAGATGAGCTGAAAATATAAGCAATCTCGTCACCGTCGTTAATTCCGCTCTTTATCTCAACAAATTCGTCATTGCTTATGCCCGTTTCAACCGGTACATATTCATAGCCTTCAGGTATTGAAGGATCATCAGATGTTTTAGCTCCTGTCTTAACGAGAACCATGTCTCCTCTTACTACAGCGCCAACAGGAATGGCAACTACATCATTAGCTTGGCTAACTATTATTTCCGCGCTTACGTTCATTCCCGGAAGAAGGTCATCTCCTCCTTCAATCTGAACTTCAACCGGATAAGTAGTTACACCGTTAGTCGTTGTTCCGGCCATATTTATCTTTGTTACCTTGCCAGTAAATGTTTTTCCGGAGATAGCATCCGCAGTAATGGTTACTTCCTGACCTACAGAAACCTTTTTAATATCAAGCTCATCTATATTCATTGTCATCTTAAGATATGAGAGGTCATAAATAGTACATAATTTTGCACTGTTATCGTCGATTGTATCTCCCTCTTTAACAAGTTTCTCAATGACGGTACCCTCTATAGGAGATTTTATCGTATAGTTATCAAGGGTATCATACTGGTTATCAAGATTTAACTGTGCGTCCTTAACAGAATCTGAAGCAGACTGAACTGAGTTTGTAACATTGTCGCTCTCAAGTCTAACTATTGTGCTTCCGTTTGATACAGTAGCTCCTTCATCGTTTACAATCGCTACAACCTCGCCGCTTACCTCAGCGTAGATACTTCTGTTTTCTTTATATGTAAATTTACCGCTCTGGGTAGAGCCTGATGAGCCTACCTCAGCTGTTGCAAGCTGTTCATTTGAGATTGCTCCTGGATTGTTTACACTTATTTTAACATTTTTAACTATCATGTTTCCTGCTGCCACCTGCGTTGCTCCGCTTACTGATACAACATTTCCGCTCAATGTTTCAAATGATCCGTACAGCGTTACAGTGGCGCTTTGTCCAGCATAAAACGTATCTGCTTCATCCGCAGGGAAAGGAAGTTCTATTGTCATTACGGAATCATCACGAACTTTTGCTATTTCCTGACCTGCGCTTACGTTATCACCGACTTCTACAAGAACTTCCGTCACGGTACCGGCAACCTTTGATTTTACATTAAGATTATCGAGATCCTTAACGGCAGTCTGGTAATTTCTTTGTGCTGATGAAGCTGAAAGCTCAGCCCTTTCAATAGAAGTTTTGGTATCTGATGAATCTAACTCATACAAAATCTGGTCTTTTTCAACAATGTCGCCTTCTTCAAAATAGTCACTGAGCACATCCCCACGAACGAGTGTTGTAACTGTATATTTATCAGCCGGCTCAAGTGTTCCCGTTGCTGTAAGACTTTCAATAATATTAGTCTTTGTCGCTGTAGCCATAGTATATGTAGAGCTTTGTGATTCTGTATTCTTACTTTTAGTACCGCTGAAAGCCTTAACCGCTACAGCTATAACTGCTATTATTACTATAACCGCAATTATTTTCTTCTTTTTTGATAAACCTGAAAACTTGTTCTTAAAGTCAAACGACTTCTTAGGCTCCTGATTAAGATCGAGCTGCCCTAATTCTTCTTTATCAGTAACCTCAGTCAGCTCCTCAGCCTTGTTTAATTTCTCTTCATCCATATTATTATTCCTTTCATTATCAGCTGAATATTTTTAAATTGGAACTATCCTCCTAAGCAAATCAGTCAATAAAATATATTAACTCTGATTACCCTCCTTTCCATAAAAAAGCAGAATAAATACTATTCCTGCATGCTCTACCAATTATACTATTTCCTCTGGCTGAAAAAGTCAATTAAGCCTTGCTTAAATAATCTTAAATCTTCCTTAAAATTTGCCAGATGTATTAAAAAAAATCATATCATCATTCAAAAACTTTATAGATGTTAACTAAAAATAATTAATGAAATGTTCTTTTCTATCGAATATGTATTTGGAAGTGATTTTTGACTTTAGATAAAATTCTGCAAATATTAATATTTACATATCTCTGTTTGCTTAAAAAACAGGATTATATTTCCTCTTTACAAGAACCTTTATTCGTATTATAATAGATTTACGAACAAATATTCTCAACCAAATATATTCGAGTAGCGGTGATATTTATGTCAGAAAATTTTTATGCTTGTATAGACCTTAAAAGTTTTTATGCATCAGTTGAATGTGTAGAAAGAGGATTAGACCCTTTTAAAGCAAATTTAGTTGTTGCTGACCCTGCCCGGGGCGAAAGGGCGATCTGTCTTGCTGTAAGTCCTGCTCTAAAGGAACTTGGCGTTCCAAACCGCTGCAGAACTTTTCAAATTTCTGATGGAATAGAATACATAACCGCCCTTCCACGTATGAAGCTGTATATGAAGTATTCAGCTGATATTTATTCTATATACCTCAAATATATAAGCAGGGACGATATACATGTATATTCTATTGATGAATGTTTTATTGATTTAACTCCATATCTGGACTTATATAATAAAACAGCTAAGGAAATGGTAGTCCTTCTTATGGATGCTGTATTCAAAGAGACAGGCATATGCGCGACAGCAGGCATTGGTACAAATATGTTTTTAGCCAAAGTTGCATTGGACGTCACAGCCAAGCATGTTGATGACCACATAGGTTTTCTTGACTCAGATGAATTTAAAAAAACAATATGGCATCATAAGCCTATAACCGATATATGGAACATCGGCAGAGGAATTGCCAACAGGCTTCAGAAGTACGGCGTATCTGACTTATATGGCGTCGCCCACATGGACGAAAAAATTCTTTATAAGGAATTTGGCGTTAACGCTGAGTATTTAATTGACCACTCTCATGGAATAGAGCCATGTACTATTAAAGAAATACATGAGTATAAATCAAAAGGAAGTTCAATTTCAAATAGTCAGGTGCTCTTTGAGGACTACTCCTTTGAAGACGCATTAGTGGTTTTAAAAGAAATGGTTGATTTGCTGTCACTTGAACTTACTGAAAAGCATTTAGTTTCAGATTCTATTTCTTTATATATAGGCTACTCTAAATCCTCTGCCAAATCTACCGGTGGTACAAGAAAGCTTTATGAATACACCAACACATACTCAAAATTAGCGGCCTGCTTTGAGGAATTTTATTTATCAACGACTAAACACAATTACCCTATACGCAGGATTACCGTAGGTGTTAATAATGTAGTTGAAGACTGCTATATTCAAATGAATTTATTTGATGAAGCTCTAAGTGAAAAGGAGCGCAAAGCCCAAGAGGCTGTTCTGCAAATAAAAAATAAATTCGGTAAAAATGCTGTGCTTAGAGGGATTAGTCTGGAAGAAAAAGCTACAGGCCGAATGCGAAACAAACTGATTGGAGGGCATAATGGTGAGTGACAGAGCTGTACAATTCATGCCATTTGCAGCCTTAAGAGGCTATTATGACTTGATTCGTGATAAAGAGCGGGTGTCAGAAGAACGTCATGACATATCAGAAGAACGGGCAATTTTATTGACAGACACTCTAATGCGCTCTGACAAAGGAAATATGCTGACTGTTACCTATTATAATACCGATGCATATGAAACTATAGAGGGTATAGTTTCCAAGATAGACTATGATATGAGGGAATTAACAGTTGTCAAAACAAAAATAGCTTTTGATGATATATATGACATAAAAATAAATGATTAGAGCTATGAATCAGGGTGTATAAAAATGCACCCTTTATTTATTTGTCATAAACAAATGACTTTGCTAAATTTAACCGCATATTGCGACATAAAAATAAGTAATATAATTCCATTTTCTATTTTTCGATAATATCTTTTTATTAGAAATTTTTTATGCTATACTTTAAATCAATGTATACAGTATATTAAATTATTTAGTCAGAATGTGTGGTGAAATCAATGGAGTTAAGACAGTTAAGATATTTCAAGGTGCTGTGCGAAGAAAAAAACTTTACCAGAGCTGCCAAACGCCTATTTATAACGCAGCAGGGTTTAAGCCGTTCTATTCAGCTGCTTGAGGACGAGCTTCATACTGTTCTCATTGTAAGGAATACGACACCTCTTTCCATTACAAAGGCTGGACAGTATTTACTTAGAAGATGTACTATAATTCTTTCAGAAATCGATGAGACAGTTGATTATTTTAATGATACGGGTGAGGAAGGAGCAAAAATCACCGTAGCATATAACGGCAACGCTTATTTCATGCTGCCTGATAAAATAAATGCATCGTTTATGGAAGCAAATCCCGATATCAAGTTCAAGCTGTGCGACCTGCCTGAGCTTGAATGTGAGCAGAGGCTTTGCAATGACCTAGTTGATGTGGCCATATCTGCAAACCCCATAGACCACAGCAAATTTGAAGTGTACTTCCTTATGGAAGGACAAATGCATGTACTTGTTAAAAAAGACCATCCGCTCGCCTTTTATTCTGAGGTTACCCTTGAGAATATCTGCAAGTATGACGTCACGACAATTGACAGCAGATATAAAGGCTATCATATTTTCAGAGGCGCCTGCCGTGACAAGGGCGTTGCCCCAAGGTCATTAACCGTCGCCACAAGCACAGTAACAATGCTTCAGCTGTGCAGAGCCAATGATTCGGTCGGCATATCCTACAAACATTTTGAACAGATATTAAATATGAAGGATATGTGCTACGTCCCTATAAAAAAATCAGACATGAGCTATAAAGTATACATGGTACTAAAAAAGGGCCGTGCAAAGACCGACGCCATGGTTAAATACTGTAATCACGTTATAAATACCGTTAAGAAATCAAAAAACGAAGGAAATATTGAACAAACAAAAGCACCGGATTAAGCCCGGTGCCTTATATTATTTTTTGAGTCTTACATGAGTATATTCGTCTTCAACGGTAACAGCGGTTTCCACTGAATAAACAGCTCTTATATTGCTTTCTGTAATAACGCTTTCAGGAGCTCCGCACGAAAAAATTTTAGACTCCTTAAGCATAATTACCTTATCAGCAAATAATGATGTTAGGTTTAAATCGTGTATTGACATTATCACACCTATATTTTTAGTACGGGCAAGCTCTGTAATCAGCTCCAGAGTAAATATTTGATTTTTCAAATCTAGGCTGCTTGTTGGCTCGTCAAGAATTACAATTTGTGGTTCCTGTGCCAAAGCTCTTGCAATAAAAACCCTCTGTCGCTCGCCTCCGCTCATCTCATTTATATTTTTAAAAGCAAAGCTTTCAAGCCCCATCCTTTCAATAATATCAAATACAATATCCTTATCGCTGCTTCGTATTCTATGTCCCGCAAATGCAATTCTTCCCATCATAACAGTTTCAATTACATTCATGGCAAAAACATTATTGTTATACTGCGGAACATATCCTATTTTTTTTGCTCTCATAGATGGCGAAAACTTAGCCACGTCCTCACCATCAACAAGCACCCTTCCCTTTTTAGGCTCTATAATGTGATTTATGCATTTTAAAAGCGTAGTTTTTCCTGTACCGTTAGGCCCCAAAATACACAACACCTCGCCGTTTTCAAGCCCAAATGAAATATCGGACAAAATTTCCGTTTCGGAATTATATCCAAAGCTTATGTTTTCAACCTTTAAGCTCAACATACATTCCTCCTTCTTCTCCTCAAAATAAGGTTTATAAAGAGAGGCACCCCTAAAAAGGAAACCACAATTCCTACAGGGATACTTACGGGAGAAAGTATGGTTTTTCCCACTGCATCTGAAATCATAAGCAGCATTCCGCCTACTACAGCCGAAAACGGTATAAGGAATTTATGATCGTTTCCGACCAGCATACGAGAAATATGCGGAGCCACAAGCCCGACAAAGCCTATGACACCCGTAAAGCTTATTACCGAGGCCGTCATAAATACTGAAGCGACACACATAACCACCCTTATCCTTTTGGGATTTATTCCAAGGCTTGTTACAAGCTCATCGTCTCCGGCAGCCATAACGTTAAGCTTCAGATAACTCGCCATTATTATAACAGAGCATATAAGCACAAAAACTCCTGAAAACAAAACATCACGCCAGACAGTTCCATTAAACGTACCAAAGGTCCACTGAACAACGGCAGCAAGCTTATGCTCCTGAGCAAAAAACTCGATAGTTGAGGTAAGAGCGCTGAAAAAATAATTTAGAGCAATTCCTGTCAGCACAACTGTTTCAGGTCCCATTCCTGCCTTTGACGAGATTGAGTACACAAGCGCAATGCACATTATTGCCGCGGCAAAGGCACACAATATAATGCCAAGCTCGCTTTTAAATAACGCCCCTGTCCCAAAAACTATGCACATAGAAGCACCAAAGGCGGAAGCGGAGGAAATTCCCATTGTAAAAGGACTTACAAGCGGATTTCTTGTAACCGCCTGCATGGCTATGCCTGAAACGGATAGTCCAATACCGGCAATAACAGCCAGCGCAATCCTTGGAAGACGCATAAGCACAATTATTTTATATGAAGCGTTTTCAGCCGAGGAACCTGAATTAAGCCTTCCGCCAATCCAAGCAGAAATTGCCCTCAAAACCTGCGTAATGCTCGTATCAGCTACTCCAATTGTGACAAAATAAACTCCCAAAATAAACATGACAGCTATACTTATAAAAAGGACAGACCATTTCCTTCTGTTTGTGCTTTCGTACCGGCTGCGCACATTTTCCTTCTCCCCCATAATTAATCCTCAAATGTATATGCAGGATAGGTGTGGCCTTCTATGTAATCAAGCTTTTGATATTTTTCAAGCCAATCTCTAAAGACCTGTTCGGGATGAAGGTTGGGAAGAAGATCCGGATAAAGAAATTTTGCTATATACATTGTACCGACTAATTTAGACGCACCGCCGTGAACATAGTGAGAAAGCAAAAGTATGTTATCATTTTTAACAGCGTTTATCTCGTCCCAGCCGGGTCTGCTGATAAGCTCTTTCTTTATCTGCTGATGTTCCTCAATTGTAGGCGGATAATATGAAGAATAAACGTCAGGCGCCGATACCTTTACAATATATTCGGGATTAGCGGCAACAACAGCCTCCGATTCTATCTGTACATTAGCAGCATCCTTAAATATATTATCTGCGCCAGAGTATTCTACCATATAGTAGAAAAAGTTTCCGGGTATGGTTGTATTTCCTTCTGTCCTATACTCAAAATAAACGGTCTTTTTATCCACATTTTTGAGCTGTTCATTTATATAATCAAGCTTGTCCATAAAATAATGCTTAAGCCCATCCGCATTTTCCTGCTTTCCGAAAATCTGTCCGAGCAGGTCGCAGCTCTTTTCAAACTGGTCTGTATAATAAGCGTCGCATACAACGACCTTAATGCCAAAGGGCTCAAGCTGTGCTTCCGCTTCCTCATATGTACCGTTTCCCGTAAGGATGAGCACCTCCGGGTTAAGCTCTATAATTTTTTCGTAGTTAAGGTCTTTCTGGCTTTTTCCGATTACCATATCCTCTGTAAATCTGTTTTTCCATGACTCCTTATCCTGATAGATATTGTAGTCTACACCAATAACGCAGTCTAAAGCGTCGATTGCATTAATTATTTCCGTATTATACGCATTAGCGACAACAGCCTTTGTCACGGGATTAGGAATCTCAACCTCGCGTCCTATGCTGTCAGTAACAGTTTGAACCGCCTGCTCCTCCCGATTTTGTTCGGTATCTGTTTTTGGCTCCGCCGTTTTTTCGGCTGACTGTGAACAGCCAACCGCACTGGCAGCAAGCATTACAGAAGCCAGCAATAAGCTAAATTTTTTCAAATAACCCTTTTTCATTTTTTACCTCCTAATAATAGATGTCTGCAAACAAATAAAATTACTTGATTTTGCTAACGCACTCCCCTCCTTAGGTGAAAACGGGCATAAAAATAACACCTATCTCCATTCCCCGAGATTTGCATTGTTTGTACGCACTAAGGCAGGTCTCCTGACTTCTTTTCATCCGCTATATTCCAAGCCTTCCCAGCATTCAGCCAGTGGCGGGCCATATGGTCCAGAAATATTTTGTCCAAGTTACAGTAGTGGGTGCTGCTGCGGATTTACACCGCATTCCCTATTCTTTTTTCTTTACGAAAAACACCTTAATGCTTTTATTCAGCTTTTAACAATACATAATTATGGTATAACTAATGCCGTAATATGTCAACAATTGTTTTTTACTTTACGTCCCTGAAAAAGTTAAAGCCTCTAAGCTCCTTTATACAATCAACTCCGCTTTCTGAAAATATCTGACGGTATTTTTCCAGCTCCTCATCTGTACATTCAGTCCATTCCCCGTTATTGCAGACGTAGCCCTTCAGCAATATTACTCCCTCGTCACACTGTCCGGCCGCAGCTATTGCTCCATTGTTTTTCATTGTATGAATAATTTTATTCTGTACAGAGGCATATTCAAACGGTGACATAAATCTGTCAAAGTCATTTAAAGGCGTTCTGTAGGCAACTCTCATTCCAGTATCTGTTTTTGTAAAGAAAACAATCTCCTCAGCCCCTCTTATGCGCCTAAGAAGATAGCTAATTCTGTCTAAATAAAATACTTCCTTATTGCTTAATTCCTTTACCATCTCCTTGTTAAGCAGATATTGATAAATTCCGTCTATTTCAAATATTGTGCGCAGTATACATAGCTCGTCCTTTTTTTCATTGGGCACAAGGCTGTCCAAATCAGCATAAGCATCCCAAAAATCCATAAGCTCGTCAAATTCAGGCTTTGTCTTTGAACAGGTATTTACATCAATAAAAAAGGCCTTGTCCAAATCTCCCGGGTCGTCAAAATTGCCAATTCTTTTAATCATTTCATTGTCGCAGACCTCAAGAGCGTTAATTACAGATTTACGGCTGTAATCTCCGTTCAATGTTTTTAAAAACAGTTCTGATAAGTACATATCAAATCCTCCTATAAAATTTTCCATACTTAAATCGAGTATGTTTGCCACATTATGTTAAAGTTTCGACATAAAATATCCTCATACTTATTTAATACAAACATAAAGTGGTGATTTAATGACTAAAAATATTAAACATATAGGGCTAACTATTGATATAGAAACTCACGCTAAACTTAAAAGTCTAGCTAAGTTTAACGGTCGTTCAATTAATCAGGAAATAATTCGTTTAATACAAAAAGCAATAGCATTTCATGAAAATAAATATGGCCCTCTGTCATAACTAATATTGCAGTTAATCTTAGTACATATTAAGTTCTTTTTATAATTAAATGTTTTAAGTATACTCGTTTTAAGTATGAAATATTCTAAATACGAAATTAAAAAAAGCACATGCAAAATGCATATGCTTTTAAATCGTATTTTTTACAATGCGAGGGGGACAACCTCAGTGTTGCGAAGCCCGGATTTCCCCCTCGCGCTCCCCCTA
>OHAS01000012.1_pt1 | contig 104581 bp, 86 predicted proteins | sample 1577131 | NCBI WGS metagenome assembly OHAS01 (sample SAMEA3541566, study PRJEB24748) | human gut metagenome | biome: human gut; feature: human-associated habitat; material: faeces | place: China | collected 2012 | reverse complement strand
TTATAATAGACCATAAAATTTCTTATTATCTGCGCTATTTCAGCCCTGCTGGCAACTCCCTTGGGGTCAAGAACATTTCCTTCCTTGCCGCTGATTATACTATTTTTCAGCGCCCACTGCATTGGTCCGCCTGCATAGCCGCTCACGTCAGCATAATCTTTATAGTTGAGAAGCTCCACACCGTTAGTTTCCAAGTTACTGTAGTTCTTATAAACCGCGTATCTATAAAGTATTGACACAAGCTGTTCTCTTGTAACACTGTCTTCTGGTCCAAACTTCCCTTCTCCGTAGCCCTTCATAACTCCTGTCTCAGAGCACCACGCAACTGCGTTGGCGTACCATGCATCCTCTTTTACATCAAAATATGACCAATACACCTTGTCAGCAACACCTTCCATGTTATTTATTATCATGGCAAGCATTCCTCTTGTCGCAGACTGTTCAGGGCCAAACATATCACCTGATGTACCGTTCATAATACCTCTTGCTGTAACAAAGTTGACTGCATCCGCATACCATTCATCTGCAGCAACGTCTTTAAAAACGCTTTGCTTAGTCTCATTTGGAGTTTTATCGTTATTTTGTTCTTCAGGTTCAGTTGTTACATTTGGAGTTTTATCATTATTTTCTTCTGATGGGCTGTTTTGTTCAGCCTCTCTCTCCGTTGATGTCTTGTTATCTATTTCTTCGGCAAACGCCGTAAACGGCATTACAGCCATAATAATTGCAAGCGACAGACTTAATATCTTCCTTTTCATCTGACCGACCGCCTTTCAAAAATATTAAATTGTGTTTTTTACGCTTAAAGTATACATAAATCGAGCCTAGGGTACAACCAGTTTAATTATTTCTTAAGAAATAAATTATATTGAGCATATATTTTTCCATTATTTTTAGAAAAAATAGCCTTATTATGTAATATACACGGCAACAATGGTATTTAATCCACTATTGTCAAATTTGCAGGCCTTGGCTTTGAAAAACAAAATTAAGCCTGTCCAAGTATGGACAGGCCAATTTTTTACTCTGTTCTGTTTTTAAGATGACCGTACATAAAAATTCCGTAGAGACCTGCAAGGCCGACAACAGCGAAAATTGTTCTTGCAATCCAGCGCATTCCACCGCCAAATAAAGCAGAAACAACATCGTAGTTGAAAAACCCTATAAGGCCCCAGTTAATCGCTCCTATGATAATAAGAGTAAGGCATATAACATCCCATGTTCTTGAGCGCATATAATTCCTCCTATCGTAAGAAATTTACTTCTTCCTACAGGAAGTATTTGCTTATATACATATTTTTATACACCTGAATGACCAAACCCGCCTTCAGAGCGTTCAGTCTCGTCCAGCTGGTCACATTCAGTCCAGTCAATCCGCTCATATTTGTTTATGACCATCTGTGCTATTCTGTCACCTCTTTTAATCAAAAAGCCATTTGCGCCATGATTTATAAGAATTATTCCTATTTCGCCCCTATAGTCAGAATCAATAGTTCCTGGAGAGTTTACCATTGTTATTCCGTTTTTAAGCGCCAAGCCGCTTCTTGGCCGTATCTGGGCCTCATAACCCTCCGGAAGTGAAATTTTAATCCCAGTCGGAATTAGTTTTATTTCTCCTCTCCTGACCATCGTTTCTTCTTTTACGTTAGCATAAAGATCCATTCCCGCAGCGCCTGCAGACATATATTTTGGTAGAGGAAGGTCCTTGGCATCATCAGTTCTCATTATATAAAATTTGTTTTCCATTCGCAATCAACCCCTCAAAATCTATTCCTTCTATATTTCCAACTGCTGAAAAGCTTAAGTTATCGGCTGTAAAAATTTCATCAATTGCGTCTTTTAAAGAAGAATAATTTACTGCCTCCATACGTTCAAGTATTTCCTCCATAGTGAGCAGCTTACCTGTAAGCACCATTCCACCGCCATTGCTGTTAAGTCTGTTTACAGTGCTTTCGCTGCCTATGATATAGTTGCTTATAATCTGTTCCTTTGTAACAGAAATGAGCTTATCCTCTATCCTTTCTGTTTTAAGCCTTTTTATCTCCCTGAAAATGCTTTCTACAACTTCAGCTGCCTTCTGCGGACTTGTACAGGCATAAACAGTCATAACTCCTGTATCGCTGTATGCTGAAGTATAGCTGTAAATTGTATAAACAAGCCCGGCCTCTTCCCTGATTTTCTGAAAAAGCCTTGAACTCATGCCTCCGCCGAAAAGAGTATTCAAAACAGCAAGTGAAAATCTGTGTCTGCTGTCTCTTTTAGGAGCCTTGAACGTAAAGCACATATGTATCTGCTCTACATCTTTACTAATCACAAGTGTTGTAGGAATATATGTTGCCGCGGCATATTTTTCTTCAGCAAATCCCTCACTGCTCCAATTACCAAATACATCTTCAATTCTTTTCAGCATATCAGCCTTATTGAAATTTCCCGTAACGGCTACAACGGCATTTTGAGGCCTGTAGGTACGGTTATAGTAGTCTCTTATTAACCTGCTGTCCATCCTGGCAAGGGTATCCTTAGTGCCGCAGATAGGCATTCCCAGGCTTGTTTCCTTCCATATGGCTTCCTCAAGAGCGTCATGCACAAGCTCCTCCGGTGCATCAAGATACATATCTATCTCTTCTTCAATCACCTTTCGTTCTCTTACTATATCGCTGTTATCAAGCCTGGAATTCAGCAGCATATCACTTAATACATCAAGAGCATGGTCAAAATGCTTATCAAGTGTCCTAGTGTAGTAGCATGTATATTCCTTAGTAGTATAAGCATTTATCTGACCGCCCATGGCGTCCATTTCCTCAGCAATTTCCTTGGCAGACCTTCTGCCTGTCCCCTTAAACATAAGATGCTCTATAAAATGCGATACACCGTTTTCCTCAGGCCTTTCGCACCTAGTACCTGTATTTATCCATATTCCAAACGCTATTGAGCGTACATAAGGAATATCCTCTAATACTATCCTTAATCCATTTTTAAGCGTAACTGTCTCAACCAAAATATCTCCTCACCTTCAGTTATTAATATTAACACTTTTGTTTGTTTTAGTAAACTATTGACGGAATATATTACCACAGCAATTCAATCCAAATTTGTAAACTGCTAAAAATGCCTGTTTTATGGGCTTTTAGGGCAATTATGACATTTAAGGCCCATTTTCATACCATAAAGTTCCATTGAATACAACGAAAGGAAGGGTTATTATATGTATGTAACAGAAATGTAACAGAAATTTAATAATTAAAAGGAGAGATTCGATGAAAAAGAAAATTATATTAGCCTTTACAACAGCAATGGTAGTTTTATCTTCCACAAACGCATTTGCGGCGACAAAAAATTATGCCCGAAGTAAATATGCAAATAATAGCATTGACAGCTTGTACAATAATTATTTAAATAATCTGCAGATAAAATTTGACAAGAACGGTTGTTTAAATAATTCTGACCTTTCAGATTATCTAAATTGCTATTTAAACGGTACTTGTGATAATATTTTTGGCAGCTGCCAGAATGGAAATGACTGCACAGGAGGAAGCGGATGTACTGGCGGTAACAGCTGTACCGGCAACAACGGAAACCAAAATAGACCTAATACAGACAAGCCCGGCAGCAATGACAAGCCTAATATCGAAGAACCTGATATTGAGGAACCTGATATTGAGGAACCCGATATTGACACTCCTGATAATGAAAAGCCTGATACAGATAAACCGGGCAGCAACAATAAACCGGACAGCAACAAGCCCAATACAGATAACGAGCAAAGCGGAAACACATCTGAAAGCGGGTACGCTGCCGAGGTTGTACGTTTGGTTAATGCCGAAAGAGCAAAAGAAGGTCTTTCAGCACTTAAAAGCGACAGTACAGTACAGTCAGCGGCTCAGGTAAGAGCGCAGGAAATCGTTTCGACCTTTTCTCATACAAGACCAAACGGCTCCAGCTGCTTTACAGCACTTGAGGCTGCTGGTGTAAAATATTCAGGAGCCGGCGAAAATATTGCCTATGGTCAGAAATCTCCTGAGGATGTCGTAAATGCATGGATGAACTCACCCGGACATAGGGCCAACATAATGAATAAAAACTTCACTACAATCGGTGTAGGCTGCTATAAAAGCGGAAATACATACTACTGGAGCCAGTTCTTCACTTACTAAAATAATAGTGTTTAAGACGGTACTATTTTAAAAATAGTACCGTCATTTTACTTATTAAACATAACAAAATTAAAAAACCATCAATTCATTTTTACGCTTGTCCACTATTCCGTATTGTGTACGTTTTACTTTTTATTTTCGTTTCCCCATGCTCTCATACATTCCAAAATAGGAATTAAGGTTTTTCCTCGTTCAGTTAGCGAATACTCAACTCTAGGCGGAATTTGCGGATATTCCTTCCTATAAACTAAATCATCGGCTTCTAATTCTTTTAGTGTTGAGCTAAGTGTTTTATAAGAAACTGTTCCAATGTATTTTTTCATTTCATTAAAACGAACTACATTAAATTCATAAAGCGTATAGAGAATAGTCGTTTTGTATTTTCCACTAATCATTGATAATGTATAGTAAAAACCTGTTGTTTCTAAGCATTCCTTTGTAATACTTCTATCATCCATTTTACGCTCTCCTTTATGTAAGTATATATATTAAATGTAAGTATCGCACTTTAATGTGCGTACTTGATATAAGGACTAATTCTGAATATGATTATAGCGTACAAAATATTGGAAGTCAAATTCACAGTAGGAGGACAAACATGAGGTTTAAAGCAAACCATAGCGGATATTCCGTTTTTTATTCAAAATTGTTTTCAATTATATGTCCTATTGCATTACAACAGTTAATGTTAGCAGCAGTTAGTGCTTCAGATGCGCTTATGCTTGGTTTTGTTAATCAAAACTCTCTTTCCGCAGTATCCTTAGCAAGTCAGATTACTTTCGTTTTCAACTTATTTATGGGAGGATTAACAATAGGTACAAGTATATTAGCGGCGCAGTATTATGGAAAAGGTGATATGGATTCGATTGAAAAAATTTGTGCTTATGTTATAAAAATTTCGTTTTTTATTTCGTCTCTTTTTTTTCTTGCCTCACTTTTTATTCCACAAATACTTATGCAGATATTTACAAAAGAAACAACACTAATTGATGGAGGTATTATCTATTTACGCATTGTAGCAGCTTCTTATTTATTTACTGGTATTTCTCAAATCTATTTGTGCATTTTAAAAAATACCGGGTATGCAATAAAAAGTATGGTCATTGGCTCAAGTGCTGTAATTATCAATATTTTCTTAAACGCAGCACTCATTTTCGGTTTATTATTTTTTCCTAAAATGGGCATTGCAGGCGCAGCATTAGCAACTTCTGTTTCTAAATTGATTGAAATGATTTGGACTTATATAGAATCCTTACGGAAAAATCGAGCAAAAATAAAAGTAAAGTATTGTTTTAGAGTAAATAAGATGCTTGTAAAAGATTACTGGAAATATACAATTCCTATGCTTGGAGATTATATAGTATGGGGATGTGGATTCACAATGTATTCTATTATCATGGGACATTTAGGGAGTGACGCGGTTGCTGCTAACTCGATTACTAATATTGTAAAAAATTTGATAGTAAGCTTCTGCACAGGTCTTGCCAATGGAGGAGGAATAATAATTGGTAATGAATTAGGTACAGGCAATTTAAAACAGGCTAAAATTTACGGAAAACTTCTCTGTAAGCTAGCAGTTATTAGTGGCATTTTATCAGGCATATTTTTAGTGATAATGTTACCGTTTATTGTGAGTGTAGTAGATTTAAGCCCACAAGCAACGGAGTATCTAAAATATATGTTAATTCTTTGCGCTTGCTATATGGTTGCAAAGTCAATCAATATGACAACGATTGCTGGAATTTTCCCTGCTGGTGGTGATTCAAAATTTGGATTGATTTGTGATGCTATAACAATGTGGATATTTGCTGTTCCTGTTGGTTTTTTTGCTGCTTTTTATTTACAGCTTCCAGTGGTAATTGTGTTTTTGATTATAAACTTAGATGAAGTTGTAAAAGTTCCTGCGGCAGTACTCCATTATAAAAAGTATAGCTGGCTGAAAAATATTACTCGTTAATTGGTATAAAGATAACAAGAAGTGCTGCTGTCACTCAATATTATTCAGACATGGTGAAACTTCTTTGACCAAGTTAGAATCAAGTCTATACCCTTATTTCATAAAATGCCCTCCTATCCAACGTAATCACTAAACTCCGGATAGAAAGGCAAAATTTTTATACTACTATTATTTCTTTATAGCACATAAGCGAATATTAAGGATATAAAACGTAAATCTATTCTGCTTATTTACAGTCCCTTGAAATATTTAAAAGCAGCCCCATTGAAGCCATCATAACAACCAGCGATGTTCCGCCATAGCTTATAAATGGCATAGGCATACCTGTATTAGGCATTGAATTTGTTACAACGGCAATGTTCATTATGACCTGAATTGCAATCATTGTCGTTATTCCCGTAGCGGCATAGGAGCTGTATTTGTCCTTAGCCGTCATTGCAATTTTTATTCCTCTCCATATTAGAAGAGCGAACAGCATAATAACGACTACAGCACCTACCAGTCCCAGCTCCTCGCATATAATGGCAAAAATGATGTCATTATAGCTTTCAGGTATAAATGTTTTCTGACGGCTCTGCCCTATTCCCAGTCCAAACAGCCCGCCTGAAGCCACAGCATATAGCGATTGGATAATCTGATAGCCCGAGTCGCTAGGGTCGCTCCAAGGGTCAAGCCAGCCCGTAATACGCGCCCTTCTGTACGGCTCGATAAGTACCAGAACAATAAAGCCTACAATTCCCATGAGTCCAAAGACGACGAAATTCATAACCTTATTGCTGGCCACAAACATAATCATAAGGCCTACAACCATAACAACTATTCCTGTAGAAAGGTTTTCTGTAGCGATAAGTATGAAAGCCAGTATGACAGGAAAAGCGCATTTCAGGAACATAATAAAATTTCCATTAAGTAAATTTCGGTTTTTTATGACATATCCGCTCATAAATATTATTATTATGAACTTGGCAAACTCCGAGGGCTGAAATGACGTTCCTAAAACCTCAAGCCATCTCTGAGAACCCTTTGTGGCAACACCGACGACAAGCACGACGCCAAGTATTCCGACAATAGCTATGTACGCAAGAATTGATATTCTCCTGAAAAATTCCGTATTGATACTCATACAAAGCACCATTGCCACAAAACCAACGACAGCCCACCTTAGCTGGCGGTTAAAGAAGAAAAATTTATCGTTGAAATGTGAATCCGTCATTGCATAATAATAGCTTGATGAAAAAACCATTACAAGTCCAAACATCACAAGTATAAGCACCAGTATTAAAACCGTATAGTCTATTCCCCTGAATGGGTGCGGGTTTATCAAATTCCTCAGATGAATACGGCTTTTATCCGGAATATCATCCTGTTCCCTTCTATGCAGTTGATAGACGTTTCCGTTTTTCTTTCTATAGTCGGCCATGTTTTGCCTCCTGTAATATATTTCCATTCTATGCAAAAAACATTTAAGCCCTTATAAGCTCTTTGAATATTCTTCCGCGCTGTTCATAATCCTCAAACATACCCCAGCTTGCGCAGGCAGGTGAAAGAAGTACGCAGTCGCCTTCACTAGCTGCGTTTTTGCATTTATTTATACATTCTTTAAAATCATCAGCAAACTCATAGTCCTTAAAACCATGCTTTTGGCAGCATTCTGCAATTTTTTGAGCTGTCACACCAATAAGTATAAGCCTTTTAACCCTGCCGTCAAATAATTTAACCCATTCATCATAGTCAGAGCCCTTATCATAGCCTCCCCCTATAAGCACAATAGGTTTTTTCATCGCAAGCACCGCTCTTATAGAGGCGTCGGGGTTAGTTCCCTTAGAGTCATTATAATAATCCACTCCATTGTAGGTTCCGCAATATTCAATACGATGTTCTACTCCGTTAAAATCCCTTAAAACCTCTCTTATATCATCCAGCGGTACTCCTGCACACACTGCGCAGGCAGACGCGGCCATAGCATTTTCATAGTTATGGATGCCTAAAATTTTAAGCTCATTAACATTTATTAGTATTTCATCAATATTATCCCATTTGATATGTATATTATCGCCCTCAAGATATATACCCTCGGAGAGTGTCTCGCCGCTAGAAAAAAAGAAAACTCTTCCATTAGTTTTAGCCGCCATTTTCCGGCAGATGTCATCCTTTTTATTTAATATAGTGAAGTCAGCCTTTGTTTGGTTCGCAAATATTTTTTCTTTGACAGCAATATAGTTCTCCATTGTTTTATGCCTGTTAAGGTGGTCGGGTGTTATATTAAGCACCGCAGAAATATGAGGTCTGAAAGTATCTGAAGTCTCAAGCTGAAAACTGCTGATTTCTGCACAAACATAATCGCCAGTTTTAAGAGTCGGAACCTTTTCACAATAGGCTACCCCGATATTTCCAACTACAGCTGTATTCTTATATTTTTTCTCAAGCAGAAGTCCTGCCAGGGTTGTAGTAGTTGTCTTTCCATTTGTGCCGGTAATTGCGCACACAGGACAGGCTGTGAGCGTATAGGCCAGTTCAACCTCACTTATTACCTTTACGCCCACGTCCCTTGCTTTCTGTATAAACGGCAGGTCGCAAGGCACTCCGGGGCTCAGCACAGCATAGTCAAAATCTGTAATTATGTCATCCGGGTTTGAGCCGGCGTATATTTTAATTCCAGACTTTTTATAACCATTTATATCATGCAGTTTTATTAATGCCTCCATTGGTTTTATATCCTGCAGTGTAACATCTGCCCCCAATGAATCCAAAAGCCTAGCGGCAGCTATCCCGCTTCTTGCCATACCGCATACTATAATTTTTTTATCAGCGTAAATCATTATACTCTTCCTTTCATTCCCGTTATCAGAATATCTTCTGAGCTCCAAGGAACGCGATAAGGCACGCGATAGCCGTAATTATATAAAACAATGTTACAACCTTTGTCTCACTCCATCCGCTCAGTTCAAAGTGATGGTGCAGCGGCGCCATTTTAAATACACGTTTTTTGGTCTTTTTATATACGGTAACCTGTATGGCCACAGATAAAGTTTCAACCACATATATTATACCTGCAATAAGGATAAACAGAGGCATTTTAAGAATAAACGCGCAGGCTACAACAAATCCTCCCAAGGCAAGCGAACCGGTATCTCCCATAAACACCTTAGCAGGATAGGCATTAAATATCAGAAACGCTAAAAGTCCGCCTATCATTGCTCCTCCGGCAGTTACAATACCGTTTCCGGCCGCATACGCGCACATAGTGAAAAATACGCAGACAATAAGCGTAACACCATCTGCAAGGCCGTCCAAGCCATCAGTAAGATTAACTCCGTTAACAGTAGCCAGAACTGCCACTATACAGAAGGGAATATACAGTAATCCTAAATTTAATGTAGCTCCGCCTGCGAAAGGAATATAAATTTCCGTACCAACGCCGGATTTAAAAAGATAAAAGATAAATAAGGCACAGACGATAAGCTGGCCTATTATTTTCTGCATAGGCTTAAGTCCGAGCGAACGCTTTTTAACGACCTTAATATAATCGTCTATAAAACCAATGAGCCCAAAACCCAGTGTTACAAGTATTACTGCAATAGTTTCGTGGGTTGGGGTCATAAAAACAGCAGACAGCGCAAAGGCGATAAGAAAAGAAATGCCTCCCATTGTTGGCGTCCCCGTTTTCTTTAAGTGCGTCTCGGGGCCATCGTCGCGAACCGTCTGACCGAATTTAAGCCTATGCAAAAACGGTATAAGCATTGGGCATATAAATATGCCTAGCATAAAAGCTATTATTAATGTATAAATTCCTTTTATTAATAAATTCATTAGTATTACTCCTTTGATTCAAACCTCAAAACTTCTTCAGGTAATCGGCAATTTTATTAAAATGCATGCTGTGAGATGCTTTTAAAAGTATAGTTCCTCTTGGTATAAAGCCTGATTTCAAAAATTCGTCAACCGTATGAAAATATCCTGAGTTTTTCATTCCTGCATCTTTTACGCCGTCGTAAATATTAACTGAATCATTCCCAATAGCCGTTACTCCGTTAATTCCCTTTGCTGCCGCATAGATGCCGATTTCTTTGTGCATTTCTTTTGAATAATCTCCAAGCTCAAACATATCTCCAAGAATTGCGTATTTTTCTCCTGAGCAGGAGGCCAAAACGTCTATAGCCGCCTTAGTTGATACAGGATTGGCATTATATGAATCGTCTATCAATACCGCCCCGTTTGAAAGGCTGAACCTTTCCATTCTCATTCCTGTAGGTGCAAAGCTCTCCAGCCCTCTTTTTATATCATTTATATCCATATTTTGTATAACGCCAACCGCTGCTGCCGCCATAGCATTATATACCATATGTCTGCCTGGTACAGATATCATTGTATCAATGCAGCCCTTTGGCGTATGAATTGTACACTTTACACCTTCTAGGCCCATAGGTTCTATATCAGAAGCCCATATATCAAATATTTCTTTTGTGCCGTACCAAATAATATTTACGTCATCCGGAAGTCCATATTCCTTTTCTCTGCCGTTTAGCTTTGAGAGCATTTCATCATCGCCGTTAAGAACTGCAAAGCCGCCCTTTCTTATATGAGGAAGCATTTCACATTTTGCTTTTAAAATTCCCTCTCTTGATCCCAAATTCTCTATATGAGAAACTCCTACATTAGTTATTACGCCTATATGAGGTGTCACGGCTTCGGCAAGAACATCTATCTCTCCCCTATGGTTCATACCCATTTCAACAACAGCGGCAGTATGCCCTTTATCAAGGGAAAAAAGCGTAATAGGCACTCCAATGTCGTTATTAAAGTTTCCGTTGGTTTTAAGAACATTATATTTTTCAGAAAGAACTCCTGCAATTATGTCTTTTGTAGTTGTCTTGCCCACACTGCCCGTAACAGCCGTAAATGGTATATCAAATAAATTTCTGTATCCGCCGGCAATCTTTAACAGAGCTTTTCTCGTGTCATCAACAAGTATAAGTCCCCTGCCCTCCGGTACGGTAATTTCCTGTTCGCTAAGTACGCATACAGCTCCCTTTTCCCATGCCGTTTCTATAAAGCTGTGTCCGTCAAACCTTTCGCCTCTTATAGCCGCAAACAGGCTTCCCTCTTTTACCGCTCTGGAGTCCGTTGTTATATATGTAATTTCATTGCTGCTTCCCAAAAGCTTTCCGCCGCAGAACTCGGCGGCCTGCTTAGCTGTTATAGCTGTCATTTTTATCTCCTTATGCGTTTTCAAATGCCTTTTTTACTTCCTCAACATCATCAAAATGAATTGTTTTATCGGCAAATATCTGATAATCCTCATGTCCTTTACCTGCTATTATTACTACATCATCTTTTCTTGCCATTCTGATTGCTTCATTAATAGCTTCTCTTCTATCCACGATTTTATGATAGGGACATTTTGTAGGAATCATTCCGACTTCCACATCATCCAGTATTGACGCCGGATTTTCTGTTCTTGGATTATCACTTGTAATTATTGCAAAATCAGAAAGCTTTCCTACTATTTCTGCCATAATTGGTCTCTTTGTTCTGTCACGGTCTCCTCCGCAGCCAAAAACTGTAATTATTCTGCCCTTTGCAAATTCATGGGCCGTTTCAAGAATATTTTCAAGCCCATCAGGAGTATGTGCATAATCGACAATAGCCGTAATCCCTAAATTATTTGGAACCGACTGAAATCTTCCGGGCACTCCCTCATTAAGAGAAAGGCCTTTTAAAATATCTTCCATTTTAATACCGTTTAAAAGGCAGGCTCCTATTGCACCGAGAGAATTATATATACTGAATCTTCCGGGTATATTAAGCTTAACAGGATACTGTCTGCCCTCATAATCAAGCGTATAGCTTACACCCTCGGCTGTAACAGAAATATTTTCAGCACGAAGGTCAGCACTTTCACTTTCAATGCCGGTTGTCATAACTAAACCTTTTGCGACGCTCCTCATGTAAGCTCCTGCGGCGTCGTCTATATTAATTACCGCTTTTTCTGCCATAGAAAAAAGTATTCCCTTGGCTTTCATATAATTTTCCATAGTTTTATGGTAATCAAGGTGATCCTGCGTAAGATTTGTAAAAATCGCAGTTGAATATTTTACTCCTGTAACTCTGTCAAGCGCTAGCGAATGGCTTGAAACCTCCATAACGGCAAAGGATACGCCTTCACCCGACATTTCAGAAAAGAGTTCCTGAAGCTCAAGGCTTTCAGGTGTTGTTCTGTCCGCATGCAGAGTACGTTTTCCTATCATATTTCCTATTGTTCCAATGACGCCTGTTTTATATCCGAGACTATCCAGAATTGTTTTTATCAAATATGTCGTAGTAGTCTTTCCGTTTGTACCTGTTACACCAATAACATTAATTTTTTCAGACGGATTATCGTAATAAGCCGCTGAAATCAGCGCAAGAGCCTTTCTTGTATTTTCAGTTATTACAATTGCCGCCCCGCTGTTTTCCATGCCCTCAGCCATATGTTCAGCTACAATTACTGAAGCGCCCTTTTCAATGGCAGATTTTGCATATTTATGTCCGTCTGTCTGAAAGCCTGTAATGCATACGAACAGGTCTCCTCTGCCAACTTTTCTGGAATCATATTGTACGGCATTTACTTCTGTATCAGCACAGCCCTGTACTATTTTACAATTTATATTTTTAATCAGCTGTCCAAGTTTCAAGGCCAAAACCTCCTAAATAAACCAGTTTCTATAACTAATTGATTATATCACAGGCATAGTTTGATGTAAATAACTGTCCTGCCTTAAAATTCACTCTGAAACTGCAGTTTTCTCTATATTAAGATAAGGAAGTATATTTGAGAGAAGGTCTTTCATAACAGGTCCGGCAACAGTTCCTCCATAGTATACACCCTGAGGCTCATCAATAAGAACCAGCGCCATAACCTGCGGGTCATTTGCGGGAGCGAATGACATAAAGCTGGCTATATATTTACCGCTTCCTCTTGGAAGCTTCTGGCTTGTAGCCGTTTTGCCGCCTATCCGGTATCCCTCTACCTGAGCCTTATTTCCTGAACCCTCAGCTACAACAGATTCAAGTATTTCACGCATAGTCGCACTTGTTTCTGCACTTATTGCCGTTCCATCCTCCGGCCAATCAAATGTTTTAACTGTAAATCCATTATCATCTATCGTTTTAACAGCAAAATGCGGAGTTATAAGCCTTCCCCCATTTACAACTGCTGCCGCCGCCCTTAAAAGCTGTATTGGAGTTATCTGGAATGTCTGCCCAAAGCTCATGGTAGCAAGCTCTACAGGTCCGATGTCCTCTTTTTTATGAAGTATACCTACAGCTTCTCCGTTAAGGTCAATTCCTGTCTTTTCGTCAAAGCCAAATCTAAGCATATATTCGTGGAATGTTTCTGCTCCTATTCTTTCCGCAACCTGCATGAATACAGGGTTGCATGAGTTCTGAACGCCCTGCACAAATGTCTGCGTTCCATGTGACCTGGGAAATCTCCAGCATTTTATCTGTCTTCCCCCAACGGTTAGCGAGCCTGAACAGTTAAACGTGCTTTCCGGAGTTATTACGCCTTCCTCAAGTCCTGCTGAAGCTGTTACTATTTTAAATGTACTTCCAGGCTCATATGTATCATTTATCGCTTTATTTCTCCACATTTGGTTCAGATAATTGTTCTTTTCTTCAGCCGTAAATGTATCCCACATTGCGGCCAGTTCTTCATTATTTATTGTAAACGGGTCATTTAAGTCAAACGATGGGTAATTAGCCATCGCATACAGTTCTCCATTTTGAGGGTTCATTACTATTATAAGTCCGCTTTTTGCTCCTTTAGCCTCCACTGCAGCCTGAATTTCCTGTTCTGCATACTGTTGTATCACCACATCAATACTTGTAACAAGGTTATCTCCATTAACTGGCTCCACTCGTTCTTCCGCATCGCTGACTCGCAGCCCCTTTGAGTCTGTCTGCGTAAGTATCTTTCCTGCCTGTCCTTTAAGATAATCCTCATATTTGCTTTCAAGTCCAATTATCCCCTGATTATCCTTTCCAACGAAGCCAATAACGTTGGCTGCCAAGGTTGAGTATGGATATGTACGTTCAACATCTTCGTCAATCATAACACCAGGCAGGTCAAGAGCACGTATTTTAGCGGCCGTTTCATTATCAACCTTTGTTTTAATGCGTTTAAGCGCAACCCGTTCCTGAATATCCTCCAATACGTCATTATAATCCAATTCCAGTATCTCAGAAAGTGCCTTTGCCGTTTCCTCCTGGTTTTCCACCTGGGCATGTATAACTGATACCGCGCTTACCGATTCGGTAACAGCCATACCTACGCCGTTTCTGTCAAGTATGCTGCCCCTTTTGGGGGTAATGAGTCTGTCCCTTGTCTGCTGTTCATAGGCCTGGGACTGATACTCATCAGCCTTTGTAAGCATCAGGTATCCTACTCTAAAACTTAAAACAACTAGGGCTGCCATAAATACCGCTAGAGCTATGAAAAGGCGCTTTTTGCCTCTGAATGTCAATTTATCCACAACAATCATTCCCGTAAAATAATCTTATTAAATATATGAAATAAATACCGGGCTTATGTAAATAAAAATATGACACCCTAGGAGCACATATAATATAAAAAGCGTTAAGGCTGATTGCTCCCTTAACGCTTTTTTAATTAGCTAACTACTTTACCGGTCTTTCTCTTAGTAACCGGAACTGCATTTTGTGTATCAGGCGCCGAAGTATCAGGAGAGTCTCCGTTCTGGCCGTTCGCCGGCTGCCCTGTTTCTGATTGTGTTCCGCCTGAACTGCCTCCTGCTGCTCCGCCATCCTTCACTTCAAATTGAAGGGTAATATCACTGCCCTTTACAACATATTCTCCCTTAATAGGGTTTTGACTTACTACCACTCCGTTTTCGTCTCCTTCAACCACGGCTGAAAGTCCTGCATCCATTATTATCTGGACCGCCTCATCATAGCTGCGTCCCAATACACTTGGAGTCTGCGTCATATTATTATCATTTTCGCCCTTAGTCACATATACGATAATTGTGGAGCCTTCAGCAACCTCCGTGCCCGCATGTGGAGCACTGCTTGTAACAACGCTTCCTTCTCCTACTATTTGATAGTTGAGGTCCTTCAAACTAAGATAAGTTATGGCTTCATTTGTAGTGTACAGTGTAAGGTCGTCAAGAACTACCGTATTGTTCTCCTGGCTTGAGGTCTCCTGTACCTCCTCGGTTTTCTGTATTCCGAGATACTTTATTATATTTTCCAAAAGCCCTTTAAGCATAGGGGCTGCCGACGTGGAGCCCTCTGTATATACCGCCGGCCTGTCCAGTATAGCGATAGCTATTATCTCTGGATTATCAGCAGGCAAAAAGCCGATGAACGATACTACATATTTTTCACTTGAACGGACTGCCTGCTGCGCTGTACCAGTCTTACCGCCAATGTCGTAGCCATCTATTTTAGCCTTTTTGCCAGTTCCTCCATTAATAACAGCCCTTAGATAATTTTTCACAGTAGAGCTTGTTTCCTCACTTATTACCTTTCTTACAAGCGTTGGATTCTTTTCATATGTCACGTTTCCCTCTGAGTCGATTACCTTGGAAACAACATAGGGCTGCATTAGATCTCCACCGTTTATTACGGCTGAAAAAGCTGTAAGAACCTGTATGGCCGTGCAGTTAAAGCCCTGTCCAAAACTCATAGTGGCAAGTTCAACTGGGCCTATGGCGTTTTCTGTGTACATTATTTCACTGCCTGTACCCTCTTCACCGATAAGGTCTATGCCAGTCTTTTCTCCGAAGCCGAAGTCCTTTTGGTATTTATAAAAAATACTCTTCCCCATTTTTTCAGCAATATCCATCATGCCTATGTTGCAGGAGTTGGCCAAAACCTCCTCAAGAGTTTCCGTTCCATGGCCTGAACGCAGCCAACATTTAATGTCATAATCGTATACAGTTTTCATGCCGTTGCATACAAATGTATCTGTTTCTTTAATTATGCCTTCCTCAAGAGCAGCAGCTACAACCATAGGTTTAAATATTGAGCCAGCCTCAAATGTATAGCTAATGTTAAAATTTTTCCAGCTGTCCATGAGGAAATTTGTCTGTTCCTCATCAGTCATGGCGTTCCATTTGTCCTTAAACTCGTCTGTATTATATATAGAGGTAGGATCACCCGGAGTATTAGAGTTAAACGAAGGATAATCCGCCATAGCGTATACTTCGCCGGTTTTAGGGTTCATAACAAGCACAGCCGCATGTTCCGGCGAATAGTCGGCAACCGCCTGCGCAACTGCCTGCTCCGCATACTGCTGGATATTATAGTCCAAGGTTGTAACAACGGTTGAGCCGTCCTTGGCGTCAATTGTCTGCACCACAGCTGACGAGCTTCCGTCATACGTTTTAAACTCGCGTCCGTTTACGCCGGAAAGCACTGTATTGTATTTATTTTCCAAACCCCACGAGCTGTCTCCTCTTATAAATCCTATAACATCTGATGCTACTGTTCCAAGAGGATAGCTTCTTTTTGTATCTGCTCCAAAAACAACTCCCTTAAGTCCAAGGGCTTCAATTTCCTCTTTCTGCTCTCTTGTAAGTTTTTTTGCAAGAACCTTCCAGTGTGTATCCGCCGCTGGGGTTCCATTTTCATCTGTAACTATGTATGATTTAAGTGTGGCATAATCAAGATTAAGATAATCAATACCAGCTAGTGAAGAAATAGTTTTTTCCTGCTCCTGGGCATCATAGTATCCCACAAGAACCCTGACATCAAGAGCAAGGTCGTAAACTCTTGTTGATACGGCAAACGCCTGATTATTTCTGTCTACAATGGAGCCTCTGTTAGCAACTATTGTGTTGTCATAGTCATCTGTCTGCTGGGTTTTAGCCGCGCTTTCATATTCCTCGCCCTTTACAACTTTAAGGTAGGCTATTCTTCCTATAAGAACAACCATAATTCCTGTCATAGCAAAAAGAATAAGGCGCTGACGTCTTATTCTCTTATTCTGTATTTGTCTCTGTTTTGATTTACTCAATAACCATCATTCCAATCCGTAAAAATCAGCTTCTGAAGAAGAACTCCTTTAAAAGTTCAGCGTCAACTTCAGGCATATCGCTGGCATTATCACTATACTGGACTGTATAGCTCTGTTCGGGAACACTTATTGTCTTTATCTGATAGCCCTGAGGCTCGGACATCCCAAGTACGTTAACAGCTCTGTCCTCTATGTAGTCAAGATTAATAGTGTCGCTTATTTCAGATGCAAGCACTATATTCTCGTTTTGTATCGTATTAAGCTCCGCTTTAAGCTGAGTTATATCATAACGCATTTCAGTTACGGATGATACAGCTGTTATCGTCAGCACACAGCCGAAAAAAAACAGCCCTGCGGCCGCTACAAGCTGAACCGAATGCATCAAGTTTATACGTCTTTCGGCCCTTTCCCTTGCAGCCTGTTTTTTTCTTCGTTCCTCTTCAAGCTCTTTGCGTTTTTCTTCCTTTAACTTTCTTTGAAAATCTAATTCATAAGCGGCTGAACCATAATTATAACTGCCATAATTATTATAAATCTTTTGGCTCCTATAGTCCATATAAGAAATCTCATTTCCTGAATACGCCATTTATTCCGCTCTCCCCATTGATTTATTTAAATCCGCTGCATAATTCTTAATTTTGCACTTCTGGCTCTTGGATTAAATTCCAATTCCTCTTCCGACGGCAGTACAGGCTTTCTGGTAATAACCTTTCCGTCAGGCTTTTTGCCGCATACACAGACCGGAAATTCCGGCGGGCATGTGCAGGGGTTTTCATGTCTTCGCATTGCGTTTTTTATTATTCTGTCCTCAAGGGAATGAAATGTAATTATACACATTCTTCCTCCCCCGTTAAGCTTAAGTGTCATATCGTCAACAGCTTTATCCAATATGGCCAGCTCTCCGTTTACCTCAATTCTAATAGCCTGAAATGTTCTTTTAGCCGGATGCGGGCCATCGCGTCTCGCACCTTTAGGCACAGCCTTTTTTATAACCTCAACCAGCTCATAGGTCGTATCTATAGGCTTTATATTTCGTTCGGCAACAATAAACTGGGCAATCCTTTTGGCCCACTTTTCCTCACCGTATTTATAAATTATATCATTCAGTTCCTTTTCTGATTTTTCATTAACCACATTCCATGCGGTATATTCTGACTGCCTGTCCATCCTCATGTCCAAAGGCGCGTCCTGCATATATGAAAATCCTCTGTCTGCTTCATCAAGCTGATGGCTGGATACTCCCAGATCCAGCAAAAAGCCGTCTATTTTATCCACTCCAAGCTCGTCCAATATTTCAGCAGCATTATAAAAATTTCCATGTACTGCCGTAAATCTGTCTGAATATTCTTTAAGCCTTTCACCAGCCGCTTCAATAGCGTCCATATCCCGGTCTATTCCATAGAGGTGTCCGCCTTCTGTCAGCCTTTTAGCTATTTCCAGGCTGTGACCTCCGCCTCCCAGTGTACCGTCAACATATATTCCATCAGGCTTTATATTCAGTCCGTCTACAGCCTCGCGAAGGAGAACTGACACATGATTAAATTCCACTTTGAAACACTCCTCCGCTGTATTTTAAATACCAAACAGTCCCATTGATTCAACAATGCTGTCATCCAGCTTGTCAGGGTCACATTCAGTATCCCATTTATCCTTGCTCCAAACCTCTATACGTGAGCCAACTCCCGCCGAGACAACTTCTTTAATTAATCCGGCATAGTTTCTCAAGCTCTGGGGAATTATTATTCTTCCCTGATTATCCACGTCACATTCAACGGCCCCTGAAAGAAAGAACCTTGTAAAGCGGCGTGCGTCAGCGTTAGCCAGAGGAAGCTGGCGGAGTTTTTCCTCAAAAACCTCCCATTCGCTTCTCGGATATATGTAAAGGCAACGGTCTATTCCTTTGGTTACGATGAAATGCTCGCCAAGTCCTTCACGAAATTTTGCAGGCACAATAAGCCTTCCTTTTGCGTCAAGACTATGTGAATACTCGCCTATGAACATTCCATCTCACCTCCCGTTTCAGATTTTTAACACATTTGCGCCAAAATCGGTCACTTTTCCTCTACTTTCTACCACCTAACACCACTTGTCACCATTATAAAGAAATTTCTAGGAAATTACAAGAGTATGACAACCTATTTTTTTCAATAAAAAAAACAGCTTGTAAAAGCTGTTTTTTAGTCATAATTGAATTTGGTTATTTATTCCTTGCTTTGTCCCGTTTTATCCTCATTATCCGCCATTTTTCTGCCAAACCAAAAAAGCATAAAAACTCCAATGATTATCATTGCGGCGCTGAGTGCCTGACTTACCCTTATTCCGCTGTTCCAAAGGTAAAGGCTGTCTGTTCTAAGCCCTTCTATCCAAACTCTTCCTATTCCGTAAAGTATGAGATACCATGCAAAAATCCTTTTACTGAATTTTCCGCTTTTTCTTAAAATCAAAAGAGCTATAAAAACGCCGATGTTCCAGAGAGACTCATATAAAAAGGTTGGATGAACCTGTATATACTCCACTCCGTTTTCTATTACCGTATGCCTTAAAATATCTTTGGTCAGATTGCCGCTGGAAACCTCCGAAAGCTGATACCGCATTGCAAACAGACCGTCAGTGTAACCTCCAAACGCCTCACGGTTGAAAAAGTTACCCCATCTTCCTATTGCCTGTCCCAAAGGAACATACGGAACCATAACGTCAGCCATATCCCAGAAATTAAGCTTTCTCTTTCTCACAAAGAATATTCCAAATATAAGCGCGGCTATTATGCCGCCGTATATCGCCAGACCGCCCTCTCTGGTATTGAATATATCCATCAGGTTATCCTTATACATATCCCAGCTGAAAATCACAAAGTAAAGCCTTGCTCCCACTATACAGAAAACTATTCCATAGAGCATAAAATCCAGTACATTATCAGGGTTGCCGCCTATTTTTTTCATATATCTCATAGCAAGCCATGTACCAAGTATCAGTCCCGTTCCGATAAAAATCCCATACCAGTATACATCAAGGCCAAAAAGTGAGAAAGCAACCCTATCCAGCGTACCTATTTCAATTCCCAAATTGGGAAACCATATTTCCGGCATACTAATACCTCCATAAAATCAACTTATGGAACATTCTAACACAGCGTCAGGCTCCAATCAAGTTAAAAAGGCATTAGTCTGTCTTGCCATTTACAATGCAAACACCGTTTACGGTATCTATCATATCAAGTACGTCCTCACACTCGTTAAGGGTAAGACTCCTTAAAGTCTCCGCTATCTCAGCCAAGGATCTTCCTCTGAATTCAGCCTGTGTCATAACGGCGGTCTCACAGTCGTCAATCGAGCGCATGAACCAGCCTGTAAGCTTTTTTCTTTCTCTGACAAATGTTCTTTCGTCTATACCGCTTTCTTTAATTTCAACCAAATCCTCGTCAAGCAGCTCTGCCGCTTTTTGTCCATCTTCTGCCGGCCCGCTTACCGCAAAGTATCCAAGCCCCTTGTGCTCATAAATTTCCACCTGAGGCACCTCACTGGCAATTCCATTTGATATCAGCTTTTTAAATGATTTCGAGCTTTCACCAAATGCCGTATCTCCAATCATCCTGAGTAAAAAGTTCTTTTTAATTCTGCAGCCATTTGGTTCAACAGGATACACTGCACAGTATCTTGGAACAGTAACATCCATTTCAAGCTCTGTACTTCCACCCTGTATTTCCGTTTTGAGACACTTTGCCTGAGCAGGAGTTTTTTCTATGCCTCCTAAAATTTTTTCGGCCTCGTTCATTATGTCATCAGCCTTTACATCCCCTCCGCATATTATTGTCATGTTTCTGGGTACATAAAAGGCGCTGTGGCACGCATATAAAATCTCAGTATTAATTTTGTCTACACTTTCGGCGGTTCCGGCAATCTCTGATGATAAAGAGCTGTCAGGATATAAGTTTTTCAATGCTCCAAAAAAAGCTTTCCAGTTAGGGTCGTCATCGTACATAGCTATTTCATTTTTTATAATTTTCTTCTCATTATTGACACTTTCCTCCATAAAATAAGGTGTCTCAACAAAATTTAGAAGAAGGCTGAAGCATTCCATAAAATTATCTGCTGTCTTAAAATAGTAGACCGTTTTTCCTCCGTCAGTAAATGCATTGACCTCAGCTCCAAGCTCAGTGAATTTACTGCTGACATTACCATCTATCTGCTCAAACATTTGATGTTCCAAAAAATGCGCTGTTCCAAGAGGCACGCGGTAGTATTTGTTTTCATGGTAAAATTCAGTATCCGCAGACCCAAATGATACAGCAACAGCGCCTACCTTAATATTTCTTTCCTTAGGCAGTATATATACCTCCGCGCCGCAGTTCAGCTTATGGTGTATTGTTTCGCAGCCGGAGGGGCAGTTAATTTTTACTTCCATTTAAATTTTCCTCCTTATTTATCGGCCGCTACTATAAATACGCCTTTTTTGTTTAGTCCTTTTACAGCGTTTCTAATATCAGAAATAGTAATTGCCTCTATATCATCCTCTGCATGGTGTTCAACTGTTACACCCAGAAGCATTTCATTCATACATTCATTAATTTCACCTGTTCTTCTGTCCTTCATAGCCTTCAAATCTCTTAAAACTGCCTTTTTGGCAGAATCAAGCTGTTTTTCATCTATACAGCAGCCTTCTATTCCTTTTTCAATGAGCTTAACAGTTTTGTCTTCACTTCCCGGTGCAACTCCTGCGTCAATAACATAAACCATTCTGAACCTCATGAGCCTGCCGCCGATATAGTAACAGAGACCCTCTTCCTGTCTTACGCTGTCGTATAAAACTGATGCTCCAGCTCCACAGAGAATTTCCCTGAGAACAAGGCCTGTACACCAGTCTTTGCCCCATGCATTAAGCTTGGTGGTATAAGCCATAGCAATTCTGCTCTGGCCAATGCCTCTGTTTTCAGTTTTTTCAGCACAGCCGCCTGCTTCCTTAACCTCATCAACAGGGAGCTTGTCCACATCGTCTCTTCTGCTAATAAAACTTTTTGCTGTTTCAAGGGCCTTTTCATCCTCAATGTCTCCGCTTATAAAAATATCAGTATGCGCTGATTTTTTAAGTTCAATATACAGGTCATTGAGTTCTTTTACGCTTATTCCATCAATATCTTCAATATATCCGTCACAGTGGACAGAAAAACCGTCCTCAGGATATACAATATCAATAAGCTTTTCAACGGCATACTGGGCTGCAGAATCATTCTTTTCCATAAGCATTGTTTTCAGCCTATTTTTTGCCTGCTTGAGAGCATCCTCATTAATTTTTGTTTCTACAATCTCCTTTAAAAGAGTTGACGCATGCTTGTAAACCTTTTCCTGTGCAGCATTATCCGTAACACATTCCATATTTAAGGCAAGAAGCTGTCTTCCTCCCTTTTGAAGCACTGTCGCCTCAAATACTGCTCCGTACATTTCTGCCAGATTTTCTTCAAGAGCTGCCCTGTCCCCATTTTTGCCAAGTCTTAGGCACTCGGCTAAAAGTGAAAGCTTTGTTGCTTTCTCCCTGGACGCCGGTATTGTCCATACAATTGAGATAAAATTAGTATTAAACTTGCCTTCATTAAAGTAATGGAGCCTTACAGCTTCCGAAATTTCTGTCATTGCATCTAGTTTTTCATATTCTTTGGCTATCATAAAATTCACCTCATTGCTATTATGTCTTTCAAAAGGTAAAATATACTTGTTGTTATATACGAAGGATGTTAAAATTTCTATAAAATATGACATAAGTGTGGAGGTAATAAAATGGACATTGACAGAACCTTTGAAGAAATGAAAAATAAAATAGAAGCTTTGCGAAATGCAGAAGCTTCAAGAGGTGAAGACATTCCTATCTCATTGCAGATGGAAAGTGATTTGTATTCATTTTCACCGGAAGAAAGAAAAATCACCCTTTCTTTTCCCGTACTGAAAAAAGAGCTTAATCCAAACGGCGCTATGATAGGCGGCCTTATCTGTACAGCTATAGATATAACCTACGGAATACTTGTTTTCGGTCTATGCGGCGGAGAAATAATACCTCCGACAATAACCATGACAACAAACTTTATCAACGCAATATTTGGAGGTGATACGCTCCTTGTGACTGCTAAGGTTGAGTCATGGGGCAAGCGAATAATCAACATGTCCGCCGTGGGAGTATCTAAGGATACCGGAAAAACAATAATTACATCTACCACCTCATTTGTAAGCAATGAATCCTTTAAACTAAATAAGCAGAAGTAATTTAAAGACAAAATCCTGCAAAAAAAGCCGTACGGCATATACCGTACGGCTAAATTATTAATAATTATTTTATATATGATATTCTGTCTTTTATGAGCGAATTTTTTGACTTAAGCTCCTGTGAGCCTTCAACAATACAACGAACCGAAATATCCCACCAAGTCTCATTTACATCATTGTTTCCATAGGTATAAACAACCGGTGTCTCCTCTTTGGACATATCCTTATTGGTTATTGTAAAGCTAACGTTGCCGCTGTTATTTTCTGTAAAGGAAATCCTGATTGGAACAAGAGTATAATTGTCTGCAGTAATCATTACAGCATGTTTTCCGCCGTACTCTCCCCATTTGCATTCAATGGCGCTGTCCGTATCGTAGGCTATATCAAATACTCCGCTGGCATCATCGTTGTAATCGACAGGAATGACAAGCATCCCCTCATCTCCTACAAAAAGCTTTTCATACTCATCATTTGCTCTGTCAAATAAAAACAAACCGTTATCAGACTCAATTGCCCTCTGGTTCTCAACAATCTCATTCAAAATATCCTTATAGAAAAGTTCCTTTTCCTTAAGCATATCGTTAAAGGTTCTAAGCGCTTTCTCCTTGCTTTCAACTACTCTTACATCAACTTTTGTCTTATAATAATTAGTTGAGGAAAAGCCCTTATAATAGAGATTTATACCGGCTGTTCCTCTTTCCCCTGCATGAAGGAAAAGAGCCTTTTGCCCGTCGTAATACCCCTCTGTCACTTCGCATATTTTTTCCTTGTCCTCGTCAATATCGACTTCAATTTCAAGCGTAGGGTCACAGTTAATAGGTATAACTATGTCCTCTCCAGGTTTCATATAAACCGTTTTGAGAGCAGGCTCAGGAGCCTCGGAATAATCATTGTTATAATTTGCTCTTGCGGCCGCAGCCGAATATACAGAAACAGACCTTGTCATCTCATTCCAGGTAATATCAATATCCAGCCCATCCGAAATTGCACGCAGAGGAACATATACCATATCATCGGCTATAATAGGTGCAATTGGTATTTCTTTAATTTTATCATCTAAAATCATTGTTTTTACGCCTTCGGTAAAAGACAGTATTGTGTTTCCATCTTTAATAGTAACCGTATTTGTTTCTCCGTTCCAAACAACCGTGCAGCCCAGCTTTTCAGCTACAAAACGAACCGGAACCATAGTATATCCGTCGTATGTCAAAGCAGACGCATCCGCAATCTCATCACCGTTAACATATATTCTTGCGTCCGAATTTACAACTTCACCTGCATATACTGAAACCGACATAAGCATGACAGCGGCGCCGGTAATAAAATACTTACTAAAATTTCTCATATTTAAATCCCCCCGATGGATACAAAGCAGTAAAATATACCTATAAATAAATATTAATACATTTTTCAACATTATTCAAGAAATTTTAACTCTAGTTCGTCCTCTATTTTCTATTTTAGCAAGTATTTATCTTTTTTTAGCCATCATAAATAAAATATATGCCCTGAAACCGTAAAATAGGCTCCAGGGCATGCTGTTAAATGCCGCTTAAAACAAATTTTTATCCGTATCAAACTCCCAGCTGTAAGGTCCACTTAAAATCTCTATATCATCCCTGTTGCTAAATTCCTTTATGTATGCTTCAGATACCTCAAACTCAAATAAATCAAGTGTATTTTTTATTCTAACTATTTTAAGTTTATCGTTATCCTGAACCATGCTTGTTTTTACAGCTATCTTAATTGAGTCCAAATCGCTGTTTCCATACAGCGGCAGAGCCGCGGCCTTTAGATAGTTATTGGTTATAACATTGGTGAATGTACTTGAAAAATCCACCTTGTTGGCAAATCTGTAGCTGACACTGTCTGCCTCTCCCATTCCTACCGCATTTCCGTGCGAAGGATCCGTTATATCAAGAAGGACTATTTTTTTAATATTGGGGGCTATTTCCCTGAACTTTTCCTGCTGACTGATTACTTCAATCCTGCCCGTGATATTAGGGTCAAATCCTGTACCGCATATTTCTTTCCCTATTTCATCAATTATCAGAACATCAATATCATCAAATTTAAATCTCGCCATTTCTTCCTTGGCTCTTGCAAGCAGTTGTGCATCCTTCTCATAAAATTTTTCTGTAGGTATCGCCTCAATCTCTGAAATCTCATCATATGCGTTCTGAATTACTCCTACTGAGAAAACAATGTTTGTATTAGCTAAAAACACATCACAGGTTTTTATCATGCTTTCACAGAAATTATCAAAGCCCTGCATATGGAATGTCGTCGCTCCATAGTGTTTTCCCATGCCTATACATATCATCTTTAAAAGCCCGCTTTCATGGATATCCTTAAAATGAGTATGAGGCTTTATTTTATGAAAAATAACTATACCGTCAGCCTCTGCCGCATGTTTATCACAGTATACGTCAACACCATCTGAAGTCTCTCCAATCTTCACAACATCCATCGATGATTTAATCGGTACCCCAAGATAATCCTCAGTAATACCAAAGTTTTTTAAAAACTCCTTCTGACCGTTGGCAGTTGCGCCGGCATGACTCCCCATTGCAGGAAAAACAAAGGGCTGGGCCCCTTTTTCTTTGAGCAAATCAACAATAGCCTTCAGCATTTCTTTATAATGAGGTATTCCTCTGCTTCCTGCTGTCACAGCTATGGTTTTCCCCTCAAGTGAGTTTAATGTATTTTCGCTTATATTCGATTTTATGCTGTTTTTTAAATACTCTGCAACATTTTCAATTGTTCTTGCCTCAAATTTCTGCCTTACCTTGACCATTTTAGGAAGTTTAATTTCATCGTATCCAGGTATAACCAAATCTAATTTTGGAAGCATAACTAACCTCTCCTTCCTCACTTGACAGACAATAACTATATTTATTAGACAAATTATATTTTTATATTAGACTAATTTTTCTTTTGTGTCAATTGTATATATGTTATATTTAATATGACAGACAGGATCAATAAGTGTTTAAATAAAATAAGGGCATATTCTATTGGAGGTATATGCCCTTAGCTTATGGCTTATAGTGCCATAAGCAACCTAAAGAAAAGAATAAAGATACCGAATTATTTTCGGCAATTAAATTATATTATTAATATATATATAAGTCAATGGTTATCCTATATTTATATCACTGTCTAAATGATGCAATAAAAGCTAAAATTAAAGGCAACAGCGAATTATAAGTGAGGATAAAATATTGAATAATATAGATTTTGAAATAAAGAACATTGGTTTTAAGCTGAGAAAAATCAGAGAACTGAAAGGACTGACAAGAGAGAGTTTCTGTGACCCTCTTGGTGAGAACAGCGAATATTGGGGCTTAATTGAAAGAGGAGAGCAATCTATAAGTTTAGTTAAGCTTCTTCAAGTATGTGAAACCTATAATATCCCTGTTGAAAGTATTATTGAGCTTAACTATAAACTGCCAGATGATGAAAAGGTTAAAGTGGAAATTATTGAACTGCTTGATAAATGCAAAGGAAAGCAGCTGGAAATAGTTAAAAAATTTATTGAGGACATAGTACTGGCTCTGTAGTTTATTCAACGTTTTTAAAATGTCCGGACAGAAAACTCTGTCCGGACATTTTAATTTATTTAATAACAATTTGACACATCTTCATTGTGTCAAGCGCAGCTTTATGTGTTTCGGGTGTTACCCCTGCACAGCAGGAAGAATCCACAGAGATTTTTACCTCTGGCATTTTAGCCTTAAGCAAAAGCGCGTTTGACACAACACAAATATCCGTACAAAGCCCCACCAGTTCAATCTCAATTTCTTTTTTGTCATTTCTGGCGTAAAGTATATCGGCCAAATCGGTGCTTCCAAATGTGGGTTTATCGACTATTTTGGCCTCTGACATAGCTTTAGCTATCTCATCTCTTATCTGCCAGCCGTATGTATCCTTTACACAGTGAACAACTGGAAGGCTTTTGCCCTCGCTTGTTTCAAGGTAATTTTCTTTGTGAGTATCCCTTGTCGCATATATATTTATCGGTTCATATTCCTTTATTTTATTTACTACGTTATCAACAATAGCCTGTGCCTCATCAGTTCCGAGAGAACCGTTAATAAAGTCATTCTGCATATCTATGACAACAAGTATTTTCTCCTTTTCTTCCATCTGTAAGCTCTCCTTATTGTTTTCTGAGAATAGTAGCACTTTAAACACTTTCTGTCAAGAAAGTATATGTCTCATAGTGTTTCAAGGTCAAAAAATGATTGCTGCATGGGTCCGAAAATATTGCTAAGGGACAGAATTTGGGATATACTATATCAAAAGGATTTTTGAAAGGAGCGCGTCAAATGAACCCTTATAATCTCGACATAACCAAAATAGTAAAATATGTATGTATGACGGCAGTTGCAATCGTAGGTATTATTTTCAGCTGCCATACATTTCAGAAAATGTTTGAGACACAGGCTGCCCTTGAATACGACCGTAGCTGGAACGACGAGGAGTAATAAAAGCGGACTTGAAATTCAAGTCCGCTTTATATTATTTAAAATTTGCAGGTCTCTTCTCTACAAATGCGGATGTCCCCTCAACGGCATCTTTATTTGTAAAAGCTACAGAGAGCATATCCTTTTCTAATTCAAGCGCGTTGTGCATATCCATTTCGGCACCTTTGTTAATCGCGACCTTCGCGCATGCTACAGCAGATGATGATTTTGTAAGTATAAGCCTCATCATTTCCTCAGCAGAAGCAAGCAGCTCCTCCGGTTCAACCACCTTATTTACTAAGCCTATTCTCAAAGCCTCATCCGCCTTTACCTGTCTTGCGGTATAAATCAGCTCCTTAGCTATTCCGGCGCCTACAAGCCTGGTAAGTCTCTGTGTTCCGCCAAAACACGGGATTAAGCCAAGATTTACCTCCGGCTGTCCAAAAACCGCTTTTGCTGAGGCTATTCTGATGTCGCATGCCATGGCAACCTCACAGCCTCCACCAAGTGCGAAGCCGTTTACAGCGGCGATAACCGGTTTTTCCAAATTCTCAATGGCGTCACAGGCAGACTGCCCCCTCTGTGAGGCTTTCCTACCCTCAGTTGCAGTAAACACCTTAAATTCAGTTATATCAGCGCCTGCAATAAACGCCCTTCCCTCCGAAGCTAAAATAACGCCTTTAACACTGTCATCATTTTCTATACGCTTCATTACAGTTACAATTTCCTCAAGCGTCTCAATGTTTAAAGCGTTAAGCGCTTCCGGCCTGTTCATAAATATGAAGGCTATACCGTCCCTTTCCTCTCCTCTCATATTTTTAATGCCGTCCATAATTTTTTCAATCATTAATACCCCTCCTTAAATTATGATAATATACACTAACGGTATGGTGACAAGGCACATCAGCGTGGAAATAAAAATATATTTCGATGCAAGTATGTCATCACCGCCGTATTCCTTTGCAAAAAGCGCACAGAAGCTGGCCGTAGGTATTGCCGCTCCGACAACTATAGTATTCAGGAACATGGTATCCTTAATAAAAATCCGGCCCACAAAGTAAACCGCAAGCGGAATTGCAACAAGCCTCATAATAGAAGTTACGTAAACATGCCAATCCCCTAAAATATCCTTTATATTATTTTTCGTTAGAGTTGCTCCAATATATATCATGGCCATTGGAGTAGTCAAGTTTGCCAGACCCGTCAGCGTATCCGTTATTGGCTGTGGAGGATGGACATTCATCAAGGCCAGTATAAGTCCTCCAAGCAGAGCATAGTTAACCGGCATTTTAAGCATTCTTTCTCCCATTAGTTTTAATCCGCTTTTCCCCTTGGCCTCAGTTCCAAACTTGGATATTGTAAGCATTCCAATAGTATACACCGATATGCTGCACGCAAGGTTGCCAAACGAGGCATTCATAAGAACGCCTTCACCCAATATCGAAGTAAGAACGGGTATTCCTATAAATGTATAGTTTGGAAATGTTATGGCGAATGTTGTAACCCCTATCTGATTTCGTTTCAGCCTCATCAGTCTGGCTGTTAAATATCCTATAGGCGTTGAAATTATGTATAGAGCAAAGCTGATTATAAGCATCGCCAGTCCCTGTGATATCATGCTTCTGTCAAATGAAGTAAGGAAAATATTTAAAATAAGCGCCGGAAGCGAAATAAAAAGCAGAAGCTTTACAATTCCATCAGCAAATTCATCGCTGAGTATTTTCAGTTTTTTCGCCGCATATCCGATTCCAATATATATTGTAAGAATAACAAGTTTGCTCATTATAGTAAAAAACAGCGCCATAAAATTCCCTCCGCTTAATTGACGATATAATTCAATATAGCACAGAGGTAAAATGAATACAAGTAAATTAAACCTATTGACTTTCTTCAGTCAGAGCATTATACTGATATCAGTTTTAGGGCGAGGCGAAATTCCTCACCGGCGGTAAAAAGCGCAGCGACGCTTGAGTCCGAGAGCCTTTTTTGAAGGCTGATTTGGGTTAGATTCCCGAACCGACGGTATAGTCCGGATAAAGGAACTGTTATTGTTCTGTCTTTTTGGCGTGCCCTAAAATTTAGCGGCGCGCTTTTTTAATGTCCTAAACGCATAATATACAGTCATAATTTTAGGAGGATTTAAAAATGGAAAGATCATCTCAATTAAGAAAACTTACAACTATGGGTATGATGGCGGCAGTATCAATAATACTTGTTTACCTTATTCATTTTCCCATATTTCCCGCAGCTTCGTTTCTGGAATATGACCCGGCCGATATTCCCATATTTATATGCACATTTCTTTACGGCCCGTTAAGCGGTTTTATACTTACAGTAATCGTTTCATTTATTCAGGGTTTTACTGTAAGCGCTCAAAGCGGAATTATAGGAGTAATGATGCATATTTTTGCCACAGGCTTTTTTACAATAGTAGCCGGAAACATCTATAAAAACAACAGGAACAAAAAAACAGCTGTTAAGGCGCTTATTATTGGTTCAATAATTATGGTTCTTATGATGTGCATTTGGAATATTATTTTTACACCGTTATTTATGGGAACTCCAAGGGATGTTGTCATGAAAATGATAGTGCCTATAATAATTCCTTTTAACGCGATAAAAGCCGGAGTAAATTCATTCATTTGTTTCCTTATTTATAAAAAAATAGCGAACCATATACCACACGGTGCAGCTATAAATGATTGATTACATAAAAAGGACTTCTTAATTGAAGTCCTTTTATTTACGCCTTTTTAAGTACCTCGCTTACTTCGGTAATTGCAACGAACGCTTCGTCATCGTTATCCTCAACTATTTCCTTAAGCTTTACTATCTGAAAACGGTTCACGACAAAGTAGATTACCGTTTTCTTCTCCGAAGAATAATAACCGTGTCCGTCCATAAGGGTAATTCCCTTTCCAAACGCCTCTGATAAAGCAGAGCTTATCTGTTCAGGCTTTGATGTAATTATCGTTGCCGCCTTCCCCTTATCAATACCCTCAACTATAAAATCTACGGCTTTTGAGGATACAAAATCTGCTATTATAGAATAAAGGGCTATCTGCCATCTTCCAAGAACAACCGCAGCGATTATAAAAAGCATGACATCATAAATCATTCTAAAGGTCCCCACAGTAAGTCCAAGCCTTTTTGCAAATATTACCGCAAGCACCTCAGTTCCATCCATTGTCCCTCCGTAGCGTATAGCAAGCCCGCTGCCTATTCCCGAAATAATTCCGCCAAATATTGAGCATAAAATATAATCATTTCCCGCAAACGGAGAAGAGCTTATGACATCAAGTGGCAGAATATCTCTTATAATAAATGAGGATAAGGAATATATGCATACAGTAAAAACAGATGAGACGGTAAATATTACTCCCAGTTTCTTTAACCCATATAAAAACAAGGGTATATTCAGTAACAGAAGGAAAACCGAAAGACTGACGGGTGTAATTTCACCCAAAAGCATTGATGTGCCTGAAAATCCACTGTCTAACAACGAAACAGGTGATAGGAACATATTAACTCCTATGGCGTTTACAATACCGGCAATCAGCAGAAAAACAAAATTGTAAACCAAACTTCTTTTTTTATGACTCATGGCGCCTCTCCCTTCAAAAAATGGGGTATTCATTTGAAATAGCCTCAGACCTAAACCGTTCCGAAGTTTTCCTTTTATGAATACCCCCATTGATATTATTTTGCAACTATTAACTTTTTCAAAGCCGTTTCCAGACCGCTTACACTGAGCGGATACATATCAAACTCCTCCTGAAGTATGCCCAGCGTCTCCTTCCAATAGTTTCCCGGAGTATAATTCATACTTGCCGGATTTAACCAGACGATATGTCCAAAATGGCCTTTAACCTTTCTGAACCATTCCAGCCCGTTGCCCTCACCCATTTGGCTGTAGCTGTAAAAGTAACTGCTGCTGCCAAGCAGCTCATATGGAGCCATTGCGGCATCTCCTACAATTATAACCTTGTAGTCACTTCCGACAGTTCTTAAAAGAGTGTCGGTTTCAATCCATTTTCCAGGCATGCATGCTGCGTCTGTATACAGTCTTTCGTAAATACTGTTGTGAAAATAGTATATTTTCAGGTCTTTAAAATGATTCGACTTTCTTACAGCCATAAAAAGCTTGCCGCACAGGTCTCTGTAATAATCCATCGAACCGCCGCTGTCAATAAGCATAAGTACTTTAACAGTATTTCTTCTCGGCCTATCATAAACAAGTTTTAGTCTGCCTGCATTGCTGCAGGTTTCATTAATACTTTCGTCCAAATCTAGCTCAGACTTGGGTGCGTCAGTCTTTGATGAAAATTGACGCAGTTTTCTGAATGCCATTTGGAACTGACGGCTGTCAATAATTTTGTCCTCGCTGAAATCCTTGAAATTTCTTTCTCCTGCTACACGGAAGGCTCTTTTATATTTACTCTCTCCTCCAACGCGTATACCCTTGGGGCTGTTGCCGCTGTTGCCAAAAACAGACATTCCCCCTGTACCAACCCAGTACTTTCCACCATTATGTTCGCTGTCCTGCTCCTCTAGCCTTTCCTTAAGCATTTCCTCTATTCTTTTGAAATCCAAGGCCATGTTCTGTTTGGCTATTTCCTCGTCGTAATTCCCCGGCGTTTCTTTAGGCTTGTTAAGCCAGTTTAAAAGCTCCTGCGGAATATCGTTTAAAAAGTCAATATCCTTAAAAAATTCCAAAAACGCTCCGTCAAACTTGTCAAAATCAGCCTCGCTTTTTATAAGCACAGAACGGCACAAATAATAAAAGCTGGTAAAGCCCGAATAGGCCAGTCCCTTGTCAAGCGCCTCGTTCAGAGCAATCCACTCATTAAGGGATACGTTAAGCCCTTTGGCCCTTAAAAGGTATAAAAATGAATCAAACATTAATTATCACTCCCCTTAATTGAATGGGAAAGAGGTTCTTTTCTTTGCCCGTTCAAGGGCGTCCAAATCTTCATTTTTCTTCAGAATAACGCCTGCAAAGGGTATTTCCTTCGTTATTTTATCCACCGGTATCCCACTTATGGTAAGAGCCTGTATCCAATCTATTATTTCAGATGTGCTTGGTTTTTTCTGAATGTCTCTCAGGCCTCTTATATAATAGAAAGCCGCTATAGCCTGACTGATTATGTTATTTTCCAGTTCAGGAAAATGAACCTTGATTATTTCTCTCATAAGCTGCTCATCAGGAAACTCGATATAGTGGAAAATGCAGCGTCTTAAAAAAGCGTCAGGAAGTTCCTTTTCCGCGTTTGATGTTATTATTACGATCGGACGTTTTTTCGCCTTTATTGTTTCTCCTGTTTCCGGAATATAAAATTCCATTTTATCAAGCTCCCAAAGAAGGTCATTTGGGAATTCCAGGTCAGCCTTATCAATTTCATCTATAAGGAGTATTACCTGTTTATCAGAGCTGAATGCCTCTCCGATTTTTCCAAGCTTAACATACTTTTTAATATCATCTACACCTTCACCGCCAAACTGGCTGTCATAAAGCCTCTGAACAACGTCATATACATACAGTCCGTCCTGCGCCTTAGTCGTGGATTTAATATTCCATATTATCAGTTCCATATTAAGTGCCCTTGAAACCGACTGGGCTAGCATTGTCTTTCCTGTACCCGGTTCTCCCTTTATTAAGAGAGGCTTTTCAAGTGCAATCGCTATATTCACTGCTCTCATCAGATCCTGAGAAGCAACATAATCTGTACTTCCGCCGAATTGTGCTTTATCTGTCATCTCTTTACCTCCGTATTATTTATTGCTTTATTCTACAGAAGTGGGATTTATATGTCAATACTAAGAAATTTAAAACCATATTACAAAAGGCCGGAATAATAATCCAGCCTTTGGTTTATTTTGTTATTTAATTGACCTTATCGGACAGCAAACTTCAGTTACGTAATCCTCAGGATTTCTTGTCTGGGCAGGGCTGACATGATAGATACTGAACATAGTGCCGCTGAAATCATATCCGTTGTCGTTTACCCAATTGGCAACCGCTCCGTTTGCCTCGGTAATATTATCGTAGCTTCCTTTATATATAACTGTAGCAGCCTCAACTGGCGGTACAGACTTAAACTTAACATTTTCTGTATCCTTGTATTTCCCTTTTACAGACATTTGGATTTCAACATCAACATCACTTTCTTTATAGCCCTCATCATCGTAAACCGCCATAGAATAGCATGGGTCGTCTATCTGAAGGTTCATGTCCATTGTTTCCTTTCTCAAAATCTCCCATAAATCCCCCTCGCAGTTATATGAGGGAATTACCCTCCTGACACTTGCAACATATCTCTCGGGGAAGGTCTTAACCGTAACATTATATTCCATACTTTTTCCGTCCTTTCTCAGTCTTTCAATCGTAGTCTCAATCAGCATAAGACGGCGTCCGATATCCTCTTTTTGAGTCTTTACTTCTTCATACTTAACTTCCAGAAACCTTGAAAGCGCCTCCGGATTATTGTATTCTTTAAGTATTTTGGCCGTGTCTGCCAGGCCAAACCCAAGTTCTCTAAGGGATGTTATACGATTAGCCTCGGTCAGCTGCTCAACACTATAGTATCTGTAGCCTGTAAAGTCATCTACTTCATTTGGTTTCAGCAGCCCTATCTTTTCGTAATGCCTTAACATTCTTATGCTGATTCTTGTCAGCTTTGAAAAATCTCCTATTTTCAACATTCAATCCACCTCACATATATGTGTTTTCCTGAGCTCAAATATATCATAAGCTATGACACAGTGTAAGAGTCAAGGGAAAACATTTAAAAAGCCGCCCTTTTGGGCGGCCCATTTAATTTTTTAGAAATTCTTTATATTCTGTGTAATTTGTCAGCCTTTAGAAATCAGTTCTTCTTTTCATCTAAAAGCTTATTAAGCTCATCCATAAACGTATTTATGTCTTTAAACTGCCTGTATACTGAGGCAAAGCGCACATACGCCACCTCATCAAGATTTTTCAGTCTGTCCATAACCATGTTTCCAAGTTCACTGGAGGATACCTCCTTGAGAGGAGAATTCATAATTGTATTTTCAATATCATCGACCAGGGCTTCCATCTGCTTCATTGAAATATTGCGTTTATTACACGCCTTTACTATTCCGTTAAGTATTTTGTTTTTCTCAAAAACTTCCCTTGTTCCGTCACGCTTAACAACTATCAGCGGTACTGTATCTATCCTCTCATATGTAGTAAAGCGTTTATCGCATTTCTCACAGAGCCTCCTTCTTTTGATTACGGTATTATCATCCTGTGCTCTGGAATCCACTACTTTTGTATCATCATTTCCGCAAAAAGGTCAAGAGCCTTGTCTTCTGCGGAAGGGCCATCGTTGTTATATTTCTTGTAACCGGCCATACCTGTCAGTTATTGGGGGTATACGGAGGCTTGACATACGCCGACATCTCGGCAATCTTGCAGGAAAGGTTCAGCTTGTCGTTATAGACGGACAGCTCCATGTCGCCTTTGACCTCGATGCCTGTCTGGGGTTGCAGCCACTCTTCACGTTTGCAGTCAAAGCCAAAGAACCGTACCCACAGGTATTCGAAGCCGTCATTGACTTTCTCTGCGGAAAAGCCTGAGAACTGTAAAAAGTCCTTGCCTTTCTTATCGGTCTTCTCTTCAATGATTTTTCCAGTCTTTCCCCGGAAGTGCATTTCCCCCTTGATGGAATCTTCATTGGAAGCCGAAAGAGTGACCTCCGAAGCTGACAGATTGAAATAGAGGTTGTCCCCACGTTTCTTGAAAGTCAGCGTGCCCGACACATTTACCCGTTGTCCCAAGGCACAATTCTTCAGTTCGTTATCCTCACCATCTTTGGCGACGGAGATTTCCACGGTCTTGTTGATACCGCTTTTGGCAGGAACCACACAATTTACGGCAAAAGCCGTGAACACTTTATTCTCGCTGTTGGTGCGGACGGTAGCCACACGGCTGATTGTACCGCACATTGTTACATTACACTTTATCATATTGCTTGTAGTTTTATTTTACCAAGACCATTTGACCGGAATATCCTGTTAAATGTGAACCACTTGCCTGTGCAACCGTCTTAGTCGGGCGCACGGATTTTAATCCAGACTATCCCGATGGCGATGACGACCTGCACCCCTATGATCACGAGTGTCGCCACCAAGCCGAACAGCTTGTAGCATACGAGGGTGTGCAGTGCTGCCATGGACAACCCGACAAACAACAATCCTATTTCCATCATCACGCGTTTCATTATCTCTTGATTTGTTCCTCCCAGCCCTGTTGTTCCGACATTCCCTGCTCGAAGTTCTGCGAAGCCTGTTGCGACAGCACCAGGGCATTGACCATCCCGGCCACACGCATACGCTTGCTTTCTTCCGAGAGTCCCGGACTGTTCAGCGTGGCGGACAGGCGGCTCAGCTCATTGGCACTCAACTCCCGTGAGAATTGGATGGAGCCGTTGTCTGCCTGCAATACGGCTTTGTTGTTCTCTCCAACCACGAGAGCGCAGGTTTTCATGTGTGGTAAAAGTGGGGTCAAATCCACTTTCTGTTCATCGGCCATTTTGGAAACGGCACTTATCTGTTCCTCTTCATCCTTACTGTCAATGACTACTGCCAGCATCATCAGCGAAGAAAAGGCTTTGACCACCATATCCATAATCGGGTCGTTGGTTCCCGATAAGCCGACACCGCTGTCCTCCGAAGAGAGCAGCTTTTTCATCCAGTCTTCAGGACTTTGAGCCTTGCTTTCTTGTGGAGTGGCCACTGCCTCCGTCTTGTATTTTGCCAGCAGGTCATTCCCGTTATGCAGAGCTTGTAACTTGATATTGCCTTTTTCGGCAATCTCAGCCAGATAAACAGCCGGGTCCATATCCCGCTTCTGCCCATCCGCTGAAACTAATGTCACCCCGAAATGCAGGTGCTCGCCGGTAGTCCGTGTCCCGGTATTCCCTGAAACACCGACTTTCTGCCCGGCTTGGACGGTATCGCCCACCTTGACATCGACAGAAGACAGGTGCATATAGGTGTTCTGCACCTTGCTCCCGTCGCGCCTTGGGTATTCGATGGTGACGGACTTCCCTCCGGCGGTATTTGCGTTGTGGTTGACGGCCACCACCTTGCCGTTGTTCTCAGTCGCCAGTACCGCATCTCCTTTGCAGCAGATGTCGATGCCCTTGTGCATCTGTTGCTTGCCGGCATCCATCGGGTCGGTGCGCATACCGAATGGAGAGGTGACAAACATAAATTCCTCACGCTCCACAGGGAATGAATATGCTTCCTTATCGGTATTCTTTTCCTGTCCGATCTCCAGTCCCTGCGCCTTCGTTTCCGCCATCACCATCCGGTCGTACTTCTGTAATCCGTTGACCTCGATGATTTTTTGCAGGCTTCCGGCATAATTGCTGCCACTGGCATATCCTGCCTTGGCAAGCCCTTCCGTCCAGCCCTTATAGTCATCGGGAGCCAAGGCGAAACATCTGTCATACCGTTTGTTCTCTACCAGAAATCTGGAGTGGTGTTCGTAAGAATCACCCACACTGTCATAACTGCAAAACTTTTCGTTGGGCTTGTCATCGGTGTATAATCCGTACTTGCCACCATCTGCAATCCATCTTGGAGTGGCTTTGATGCCGAAATGGTTGTTCTCGTTCAGGGCCAGACGGCTTTGTCCGTTGCTGCTCTCCAATATGCCTTGCGCCAAGGTCACAGAGGCAGGAATGCCGTACTTGCGCATCTGTTCCATCGCAAAATCGGCGTATTGTTCCGCGTATTGTTGGTTCTTGCTCATATTCCGTTTCGTTTATCGGTGCATACCTCGTGATACCTCTTCCTGTTCCTCGGCTTCCTCTTTAGGCTGTTCAGGCTTGATTTCCTCTTTCCGGCCGACTTTTGCCTCCACCTCTTCTTCCTGTTTCTCGGAAGAGGTCTGCTCCTGTGATTGGCTCTTGTTCAGCAGATCCGCAAAGAGTGTTGCAGCCAAATGCTGCTTGAAGCTGTTCCGGTCTTCGGCAAGCCACATCCGTTGCCATTGTTGTGGCGTGACACTTCGGGGCTGTGGCTTCCGGTTGTCTATGGTGGGAGCGCAGAGTATCGCACCGTTCTTGGTCTTGAACACGGCCACACGCTGGATGCGGTTCAGGTCGATGCGCTCGTCCGATGTGTGGAACAGATCCACCTTCAGTTCGGGTTTGCTCTCCGCCAAGGCATAGTATTTCTTCGCCAGTTCGCCACGTACCTTGTCGATGTTATCCAACGACTGCTTGAGGGTGGTGAAGAAACGGTTCAGGTCATCCTTGTCGGGATAGATGCTGTAACCGGACTTGCCTTCGGGTTTTATATACAATGCCCAACGGTTCTTGTCGTCCTGCACCATCTGGATTTGCTCAAAAACAAGGTCATAGGCTTGCTTTACCGCAGGATGGGCATCAATGGTGGAGAGCGTTTCCAAAATCCAGCTCTTCAATCTTGCCACCTCAATCTGCTTCTCGGCAAAATAGCGGTCGTCGGGACGATACCCCAATGCTCCGTCTGGATTGTAGAAGCGGACATGCTCAATGCCGCTTTTCTGCAGGGCAGACTGTATGCGCTGTTTGTTCATACCCTTTATCTCGTTGTTCACCTCCAAGGATGCGCCGACAGGCAAGATGACATCGGCACTCTTTCCCTGTCGGTCTATGACCAACACGATGGTCTTGTTATCCTTGTCGGGGTGTTTCTTGATCTCGTCAGCCACGAAGAAATGCTTGGGCATCTGCTCCTGCATCCGCTCGGTCTGCCGGTGGTTACGATAGGTGGCATATTCGATTTTCTCGCCTCGTTCCGCCTTTCGTATGACCTCCAAGGCATTGTTCACATCGCTCTCGATGGCATCTATCAGACAGGGATTTTCTTTGAGTTCCCGGCTCCAGTAGTCCACCATCTTGATATTCTCATCCGACAGGCGTGCAGGCAGTCCCATTTCCAGCATCTTGATACCCGAAGCGATTTCGGAGATAAGATGTTCCTGCTTGACGGCATCCTCGGTGGGTGGCACTCCGTTTTTCATCACCATGCCTTCACGGGCAAGGCGTTGCTGGTGTCCGGTAGCCGCTATGATCTGCCGCAAGGTCTCTTGTGCATAGTCGGTATAATGTTCCAAATCCTTTTGACGGGGAATGTAAACCGCATCCTTTTGACTGTCGTAATGTGCCACGCCGCTTCCGTCCGTGCGGATGGGTACCATGTTTTTGGAAATGGCTTGCACAAAGGCATTGAAGCGGGGGCGCAATTCACGCAGCTCCTTTTCGCCGAATCCCTGCTCCACGCTGTTGCCGTGTTTCTGCACAAGGGTCTCATATACATTCTTGTCAACAAGGGGCAGCAGGGTCTGGTCTATGGTGAACAGTGTGCGAATCTCCCTGTTGTGTATGCCCTTGTACCGGTTCCTCTCTTCAGGAGGCAGTTGTTGGTAGTCGTTTCTTGAAATGATGTCGTTGGGATTGTTCCGGTTTACATACTTGTTCCAGTTGTAGAACAGGAAGGGCACACCTTTCTCGTGTTCACGGACAGACTCTCCCCGTGCCTTGGCTTCGCTGTATAAGGTGAAGAGGTTGGTCTTGCTTCCGGTCTTGTCCGAATGCAATGCCATGAACAGGGCGTTGAACGGACTGACTGCAACTCCTTTCGGATAAAACTTCGGATATCCCTTACCCGTGGCGTTGAGCCAATGGCCGCCGGCACTGACCGCACTGTTCAATGCTTCGGAAAGCAATTCGACCTGCTTGTCCGCAGCGTTTTTCTCAAACTGTGATTTCTCTTTCATATATGTTTGTCTTTTATTGTATTCCTCTGGTTCTTATAATGGTCTCCCGTTCTCCATTCTCAAAGTTGCGCTCCATCATCGCCCTGGTCTGGTCGCTCTTGGCGAGAATGGCGTTGGCAAGGGTGTTGAGAGGCAAGGCTCCTGCGTGGTACGCGGCTGTTACCTTTTCGGGTAGCTGGATGGTACAGGGTACACGGTCTATTGTCGCTATCAGGTTGTTGCCTTTCAATATCGGATTGGAGATGCGCGGATTGAGCGGTTCTTCCGGATAGTTTCGGTATTGTACAGGTCTGTTTTCCGATACAGGATTGCTGTTACCCTCATTCCGTTTCCAGTCAATAGCTTCATGTCCTGCCTTGTTCAACAGATTGGCACCGCCCAATCCAATCATCAGCATTTTTAGGACGGGGTTCTTGACAAACAAGCCGGCTAAGAGGCTTGCCATAGGTACGATGTTGTCTCCTATATCCAAAGATTTCGTCCTGCCTGTAAACATTCCTACCAGGATGTCGGGTAGCATGGAGAACACATAGCCTAAGTTTTTGCCTATATCACCCATGCCGTTCAATCCCAAGGAGGAGAACAGTCCGTTCCAGCCGTTTTCGTTGGTGCGGGTGTCGGATTGTACCGTTTGTTGTCCTTGTTCTTCTTGCGTAATTGCCTCCGAATACGATTGTACCGACATTTCACTTTCCTCTATTTGTTGAGTAACAGCTTGCTCGGTAGTGTTTTGAACCTCCTGTTTTGCTATTTCGGTAGATGCAGATTCTTCACTTCCCTTATTTTGCTTCTGTTCTAAACTATTTAGATAGGTTTCCCGGTATTCCGGCATAATCACCAGAGGCACATTCTTATACCGTTCCTCGTTTTTCTTTTCGTCAGCCAAACCCCACATAGGCTTGTTTGTTATCGTATGCTCACTCATCCATTTCGTAAAATCAAAAGTTTCGATGGGAATTTTCTTGGCCAGTCGCTCGTTGGTAGCGATGATGTACGGATTCTCGTCCTTCTGTATGCTCTTGGCTTGTTTGTGGAAATCCGCAAAGACGTTGGCTTCGCTTCCAAACACGCTTTTACTGATACAATCCTCCACCGATTGCCTGTTTCCTTTATTGTCTTGGGAAGGTGCCAATGCGGAAAAAGCCAGATCCACTCCGACAAACTTTGCGAAGCCCGTCCAACTGCCCACACCGCCTAAAGAGAGGGCGTCAATCCCTGCACCGATGACACGGCTTGTCCCTTTTTCTAATTTGGAAGGCTTGTAGGCCGCTTCGCCACGTTGCTCGATCTCGGCGGCAAGCGGTGATTGGCCCAGTGTCGCTGACAAGCCTAACAGCGTATTCTGTGCGGCTTTGCGGATGATGTAGTCTGCCGATGACTTGGGCATACGTTCCTTGACCAACCTGTTTATCATCAGTTGTTCCATACGGTAATCCGTGTAGGCGTAGGCAAGGTCGCATCCTAATTGTCCGGATAATGTGTCATAACGATCCCTGCCGATTTCTCCGATTACAGCGGAACGCCATTCGCCGGCCATCATCGCCAGGTCGGTCTGCATATCCTTGTTGCCGGAAATTTTGTCCTTGACCATCGCCAAATAGTCTTCCGTAGTCTTGGAGTTCCATTCGCCTGTTATTTTCAGTGTCTGGTACGGATCGATCATCGGATTATTGGCGGCTGCCATCGAACTGAGAATACCGGCTGCACTGGTAGAGTATTCTGCCATTTCCTCCACCTGCTTGCGGTTGAGATAGCTTTGCGTGTCACGCATGACAGGGGCAAGGTGGCAATTGAAGTAGTCACCGAATATCCTTTCTATCTCTGCAAAACGCTCTGTATGTCTGATTTCGCCCATATCCTAATAATTCAATTGGTTCAAAAGCTGTTCTTTGGTCTGCTCTATGGCGTTATGGTATATCTCCATCTGTTTGGGAAAGAACTCCTCTAACCATTCATCCTTTTCTATCCTGTCCTGAATGAAACGGATGGCATTGTTCCGGTCTATCTCTACAGAAAGTTCGCCTTCCTCCCGGTTGTTGAACCAGGCCTTTGTCCACCATCGGACTCCGGCACGGTCGGGATAGACGGACACGACTCTCGGAATGTCAAAACTCTGCACGTCTATCTCCAATTCTGCCAAAGGGTCGATGATTCCACTATTTGCTATGGCCTCGGATTGAAGTTTTTTTTTAATTCTTCATCCATGGTGGAGAGATAGACATTGTGCCTGAGTGCGAGGTAATTCAGGAAATCGGCTATCAGGAGATTCTGTACCTTGCTTGCCAACGGCAGGGCACGGCTGCCGATACCAAGAGGATTTGCCATGCTCGGCATAGTCTCAAAGAAATAATTTTTGGTGGCACCCACTGCAAACACGTTCCGCAGCGATTGCTCGGTGTATTCGGGTACGGTGTACGTTCCACGGAACAGGTCTTCCATATAGACCGGCAGGAAACGGATCATCAGTTCCTCGATTTCTTCCTTGTCACGGTCGTATCTTGTCTTCATCTCACCGTCAAATTGGATAAATTCGTGGGTGGCTTCGTGCCCGGCTTTGCGTAATGCCTGGATATTGCCGTAGAGCATGGTCAGGAACTCTATCGGATTCAGTTCTTCTCCGTCAAACGCCACTTCCATGTGAAGGTCGCTTCCGCTGATGGCTACCGTCTGACCGGCTTTTACCTTTTGCCCGAAACGGATGAATATATTGGCAAGATGCGCATAGGTCACTTCGTATTTACCGTAGCGTATGACAATATACACGCCACGTTCCTTGTCCGTACCGATGCTCGATACGATACCGCTTGCCACTGCCGCCAAAGGGCGGTGACCGGCATTAAAGTCTATGCCGTGATTTAAGAAAGTTTCTCCGGTTACGGCATCTTTCTGTTCCCCATAGCCCTTTGACATGGTTACTTCTTTATTCTTATCTTCCTCGAAGGGCATACAGTAGCCGCTTGGGGAATGTAAAATCATTTCTTCCGTATATTTCATTGTTGTTGCAATATTGTTTTCGTGGATGTTATCTTCTCATACCTCCGCTATGGGTCTGTTCTTCCTGTTGGGAGGGTGTCTGTCGGGATGCGTTGGCGACTGTGGTTTCTTGCAGCAGGTTGGCATGATTGCCGATGGTCATCATCATCAGGAAGGCACCGGCAATCTTGCCGAGCCATCCGAAACGGCCGAATACCAAAAACGCTCCGGCAATCAGTCCGGCAATGCTCATTCCCGATACCTTGCCGTTTGCAAGGTTGCTGAAGAAGTTGCCCAACATATTGCCACCGTTCCCATTGGAAACATTTCCCAAGAAGTTGGATGCCCCGTTGAGAGTGGATGAGAGGTTGCTTGTCGCCTGGTTTACATTGGCCATGGTCTGCTCTGCCTTGTCGGTAAGCTGGCTTACTTTGTCCCCGGCTGACTTGGCTGTACCGCTGATGGCATTGGTGGCTTCCTCGCCAATGACGGCATCGCTCACGATACGCACCACGCTCTTGTCCGTGGTCAGTTTCTCCCAACCGACATAACCGACAGCACCTCCGACAGTGGCTGTCTTCAACGCACTTCCTGCTCCACGCAGTGTTTGTGAGGGGTGTAGCACAGCGTTGCCTACACTTTTCCCGGTAGCGACAGTTGCCTTGCCACCGTATGATATGGCTTTACCGCCGGTTTTTAATAATGAACTCCAAAATCCCATATTCTTATGTTTTATTCGTTATTCTAATAAGCTCCGGCTTTGCCGCTCCGTTTCCACCGTCTTATGGCAGATCGGGCGATTTCCACCTTGTTGGCTTTCGGGCGTGCCTCTTCGCTGATTTCTGCCCATATATCGCCCATGGAGGTGTACTTGACCGCAATCGACAGCCGTTGCAGTTTCTTGTTCATCAGTTGCAGCTTGGGGCGGATGCCGAACACGATTTCCATCCGTTCTTTCTCCGTCATCTTGTTGTCCGACAGGCAAACCGTCCGTATATCGTTGATTATCTCTATGGAATTGTATATCAATTCTCTGTATATTTTATTCCGGTTTGTGGACAATGCAACCGCCAAGGCGTTTGTCGGAGAGTTTTTGAGTTGCCCGGTGAACTCGCCCATATTCTCCGTCAAGTGCGTTATCTCGTGGTAGAAGCCGTATATCTGGGCGGCATAGCTGACAACCGAACGGAACGAATCCAGATAGTCGTTGAACTCCCTCTGCAAGTCGGTGACGGCTTCCACCTCTTCCTTTGTCCAGATGTGGCCGGTGGTTTGGAGCAGCATGACTTTCTCCTGGTTCTTCAAGGTCTTCTTTGCCTTTTCGGTGTATATGAGAACCATTCCGGTAAGGGTAGGGTCTAACTGTGCGTGGACTTTTATGCCCATACACATCAGGAGGATTGTTATGAAGATTGTCCGTCTCATTGTATTCTCTCTGTTTTTATCTGATTGTAGCCGCCCTGCGCCATCTTCGCATCGCTATCTGTGCGATTTCTCCGTTGTTCCGGTCCAGCATCCCTGCGGTGGCATTGTTCCATACATCGGTCATCGTGTAGGTGCGGATGCTCAGGTAGAGCAGATTGAGCTTTTTCTGAAATGCGGAAAGCTGGTCGTTCAATGCCCATAAGGTCTGGCTACGTTCCGCTCCCGTGAGCATATTCTCCTTGCCGCCCTTGGCCACGGCATCACGGAGCAGGGAGAATACGGTTACAAGTTCGGTCGCTGTCTCTATATAGAGATTGTTCATGCTAATGGAAGCCACAATGCCTTGCGGATTGTCGCTTACGGCATTCTTCAACTTGCCCAGTGTGATGAAAATCCTCACGCCGTCATTGTACAGATGGGTGCAGGCTTTGATGGAAGAGGCGAATCCGCTTGCCGTTTTGAGATAGCTGTTGTATTTCTTTTCCCACTGGCGCATCTGCTCGAACTCTGTGGCAATGGTGTTCTGCAAAAGGGCGGTCTTTTTCTGACCGTCAATCTGGTCTCTGACCTTGGCGAGAATCAGCTCGTTGCCCTCTGCCAATGCCACGTACTCCAAAGGATTGGCAGTTACAATCTGCGCCTTTGCCGTGTGGGTCAGCAACAGGACGAGTGGCAGAACCAGTATTTTAATGATTGGTGATTTCATAGATGCCTTTTCTTTTTTTGTTAAACTCAACACGTTCCCTGATAAGTTCCACGATGGCTGTCTGTTTGGGCAAGCCAATAAGAGCCAGCTTGGGTGTGGTCCTGTCCATAGAGAGTACCGTTACCGTTTTCAGTCCGAAAATCTGTTGTAACAGGGTCTGGTGTTCGTGAAAATCCACTACACGGTACAGTTCGATATAACCTGTGCTGCGTTGGAACACACCATGCGCTGCCGTCAGTTGTTCGCTCCCGATGTGGTAGCGTATCCGTTTCAGATAGATGAGCCGGTAGGCCAAGTAGAGGGAAAGAAGCACGGCAAAGAGGGTGGCGATAGAGCCAAGGGGCGCGTCATCCATACCGCCATAGACCAAGCCTGTTATAGCCACAAACAACAAAGGCAGCTCATCAATGAAGAACTGCGTGGTTTTCGGACGAAGCGAAATGTCTCTGTATAGCTGTCTGTTCTGCATGGCTCTTATCTGTGGATGGTGGATTGTTCGTTTATTTCTTCTTCGTCGGCTGTGCTTCCTTTTGTAGCGAGTGGCGCACTCAAAGGAATAACCGCATCTTTGATGCTGTCAAGGTATTCCTCGCTCGTCTTGCCAAGCAGGGCATCGTTCCAGTCCTTGTAACAGGGCATCAAGGGGATTTCTCTGATCTGTTCCGGATTGACGTGCATGGATTTTGCTATGTTTCTGAATTTATTTACAAACTCGCGCCCGGCACTGTCGTTGTCGAAACACAGGTAGTGGTTCACATTCGGGGTGGCGGAGAGCATTCCCCGTATCTGCATATCGGTGGGCGTGCCGCCGGTGGAGACAAATACGCTTTTCTTGGAAAGTTCGGGATTCTCACGGAAAGTGTCACGGTGCAGTTGGTGGAATGCCATCGCATCGTAGCCGCTTTCAAACCAGGCGACACCTCCGGCTTGCTGCAAAGGCTCTCCGCTGAAATTGGCTATCCATAAGCCCTCGCTGCTGTTGCTCCCTTCGGCCTTTCCTTTATAGCTGCCGCTGCCGTCCATCTTGGGGCGTCCACGCTCTTCCAAACCGACAACCTTGTCAGGCTCTTTGGGCAATACCAACGGGAAAGCGAGGTTGGCGTATGACAGACCGTCTGTCCTGTGTTTGGTGGCTAAGAAAAAATGGTCGGCAAAAGCACGTTGCGTGAAGATGTCAATGCCACGGCTCTTGAAGTAGGGATAGAAACGCTTGTGGGTCTCCCGGTCGTTTACGTCAAAACGGTGTATGTCGTAATCATGGAGACTGAACGGACGGCTGTGCTGCTTGGGCTGGATGATGCGGATCGGCCTGTCTTCGATGGGGTGGTTCAACAATCGGTTACAGACAAGGTTGACTAACCTGTCGGGAGACACGCCGTTTCTGTGTTCTGCAAACTTTTCGGGGAACGACTTGATAAAGGAGATGATGTTGTAGAGCTTTTGCTGTGGGGGCTGGAAGCAACATTTGCCACCTCCGGTCACGATAAACTTGTCTCCACGGATGCGTGTGCCATTGCTGTCCGTGCGGATATAGGACGGATAACGCAGGCCGTCACGCTTGTTCAGGTGATAGCCTGCATCCACCAGTACGTCTTGTATGTCCAACCGTTGCAGGAAGTCATCGTATGTCAGTTCTCCGTTTGCCATCTGTGTGTCCTTTTTAGTTAAAATCCTCTGCGTATCTCCGCTATTTCTTGGTTCATCTGTGCCTCGAAGTTCCGCGCGGCTACATCCCTCGGTGAATCCACTCCGGGTTTGAAATAGGGACGGGGCGCATGACAGAAATGCTCGCCGTATAATTCCGGGCAAGAGTGGTGGTGAATGCTGTGGGCAAGGTCGGAAGCCACGACTGTTCCTGCGGCAAGGGCTGCGAATATCTTTGCACCCAAGTTGCTCCGTATCTCCGGGCGTGTCTTCATATCGACCTCGTTGAACACTTTCGAGAAGAGCTTCATGCGGTGGTAGTCATCCACTGCCAAGAACTTGTCGTACTGCTTTTGGCTGATTTCGTGGGTGATGGCTTCTCCATTGATAATGGCGGTCATCCTGTATTTGCCTTCCGCTTCTGCCGGCTGTACGGCAATCGCTTCCACTTCCACCTCCCGTCCGTGTTCTCCTTCCCGGTACCATCCCTTGCTTTCATGGAGATACGGCAAGTCTCGTCCGTCAATCAAAGCTCCTTCCTGTGGTTCTCTGATAATGGATTCATCTTCTTGCAATACGGTCTGTTCGTTTGAATGTGGTGCAAGTCCGTTATCAGTTTCCAAGGGCAGGAGTATTTCTTGTTCCTGCTGTTGGCGTGCCGCCAAATCTAGCTCTACTTCGGGATGCAAGGTGATACCGATGCGCTCGGTATGATTCAGGGAGTCCATCGTGATCTTATCGGCGAAGTCTTCCTGAATAACCGTGTTCAACAGCTCCAATCGTCGCTCTATCGGGTACTCTTCGATGGAATTGGAGGTCAGTGCGGATAATTCCGCATCTGTGATGTCATAGACCATATCGGCATGGACTTGTTCCGATTGTATGGTCAGGGTCTTTTCTTCTTTGTCTATAATGATGCCATGTGAGGACAGGCATTCCTGCCATTTCTCATTAGAGAAATAGACAGGGGAGGTAATCAGCTCCTTGTAGGGCTTTGCAGGTTCTTCGCTTCTGGGCTTGCCTACCATCGGGGTGATGACGGCTTGCAGCTCCTGCAACACGTCTTGGCGGACGGGTTGTGTCGGCTGCTGTTGTGGATGGCCTTTGTAATAGAATCCGTAACCGCCCGACTGGAGTTCTCCGGGTTTCATGCGTCCGTCGGGACGTTCTGCCACCATGGGCGTTCCTGCATAGAAAAGCCGGCCGCCCACTCTGCGGAGGTGGTAGCCTTCCTGCTGTCGGGGGGTCCATCCCAAGAATGGAGGCGGCATCCCATATCTGCCGACCCTGCCGTATTCCCTGATGCCGATACGGTAACCGTGCAGTCCCATAGCCACCCTGCTGTTGGCATTACGGGCATGGACAAAGTTGCATGGCAGCTCAAAGTCATTCTTTACTATCTCCGTAAAGGTGTTGTATGCCTTTTTGTTGGCATGGTTCGTACCCCAGTCGGTAAGAGCTGAAAACTGCTGCTTGCTGATGGGGTATCGCAAGAGCGGAGAGTCGTGCCCTTGTACTACCAACTGGTAGCCTTCTCCGGCAGGCACGATGTGGGCTTGCATACCGTTGCGCATCAACAGGTCACGCATTTCGGGTTGTAAGTCCGCTATCCTTGGATTTGTATGGGTTCGTATGGCCATAATTTCTATGCTTCACCGCTCTCCATGGCGGCTTCTAATTGTTCGCTTTTGTAATGGACGAACTGCTCGGCAGAGGCATCGTTGATTTCCAATGCGCGTTCCGTGCAGTATTCCGCCAGTTCATCCTGCCATTCGGCAGAAAAGTGGTTGACATAATCCAGCCAGCCGTATTCTCCGCTCTCCATCTTCTCGATGAGAACGTCTTCGGGATAAAATGCGTTTTGTGCCATAATCATAAGGATTGAAGATTATTTGTGAAGTCCTGCACCCATATTGCGCTGGGCACTCTTTTTCTGTTCGTTCCAGAGTTCTTCTGTGTACTGTTCTTCGGGTACATAGTCAAGATTTCCGTCATCGTCCATGACCCAACAGCCGTAACAGCCGAATGTGTATTTGTCCCATTCTCTTTTGGTGTGCTCGCTCCATTTCTGGCTGTCGCCCTGGTAGAAGCGGATGCCGTTCTTCTCGTTCAGGTCTATGCCGACCGTAACCGGTTCGTCTTCCATCACAAAGGTCAAAGGTTCCCCTTGCTGCATCACCTTGATTTCGGCATTGCTGAGTTTCAGTTCCTCTGCCAATACCTGAAGGTTGCGGGCGATGACCTGTGTGGGAACGGACATGACCTGGTTGGTCTCGGTGTCGATCTGCACGAATACCTTGGTCTTGCGTCCGTCCGCCGTTACGGAGTCTGCAAGGATGGTCTTTCCGGATTGGAGCTGCTTTTTCTGCTCCTCGTTGTATTTCTCCAAAGGCGATTTCTTCAATACCGGGAAGAATATCACATCGGCTTCTCCGTTTTCCTTGCGCACGAAAGCGAAACGGCTTCGCTCGGTAACGGTGTTTCCGTTCTCGTCATTTACCTTGATGGGCAGTACGGGAGAGTGTCTGCCGTGACTGATTGCCTCCAAGGTCTGCATGGGCAGGTCTTCAATCATTTCTTGGGTAAGTCCGAACTGCGAGAGAGTTTCGTAAGGCAGTTCTTCAAATTTAAATCGTACTTGTTTCATATTTTAATATGATATTTTAATTATACTTTGGCAAAGGTATATACTATTATTCATACTTCAATTTTTATTGCTGCAAATAGCCTGATTATTTGTGTTTATTTATGTTTTAAGTATGATTATAGTATGATAATCATACTCTGAACTTATTTAATGTTATATTTTGAGTGTAAATCAGGGCATCTTTTGGCGTGGACGGAAAACTGTTCCTACATTTGCATCTATGAGTAAAACACGAATCCTTATAGCCCTTCTTTTGCTATTGTCCGGAAACCATGCAAAAGCACAGTTCAACACGGTTTCCCGTCCGGGCAATCGCTATAAAGTCACTGTTGAAAATCCCACCCGGACGACAAACAAAGCAGAGGTGACACCCGAAAGCATCACCTCTGAAAACGAAAAGTCCGTACCCGACAAGGTTGCTTTGTCAAGTACGGACACCAAAAAGAAAGAGCAGGTAGCACGCTATCTCAGCGTATGCTATCCGCTCTCATCTGTCAAAATCAATTCGCCATACGGCTATCGGAAAGACCCTTTTACAGGGAAGAGGAAGTTTCACAACGGCATTGACCTTCATGCCCGGAGTGCCAAGGTGTTTGCCATGATGCAGGGGAGAGTGCTGAAGGTAGGAGAGGACAAAGTATCAGGAAAATATGTCACGTTACAACACGGCAGCTTCACCGTCAGCTATTGCCACCTGTCTCAAATTTTCGTGTCACAGGGGCAGGCAGTTCTGCCGGGTGATGTTGTCGGGATTACAGGCAATACGGGGCGTAGCACCGGGGAACACCTGCATATTACCTGTAAGTTCAATGGAAATAGCATAGACCCAATGCTCTTTTTAAAACTGATAGAAGATACCCAACAAAGTTGTGTGGCTGCTTTGACTGTATTGTAACGCAAACTATATTGTTTAAAAGCAATAGACCTCTTTATACCATTGTATCCATTTTGGCAAATCATAATCGTGCGTAGTTACAGCATTCAAAACATCATAGTTGGTGAAAGAACTGAATATTCTATCTCCACAGGTCAATGCTTTGTATCGATTGATTGACTTGTCTAACATGGTGTTTCTTGCATGATGGCATACCGAGAAAGTTACTGTATGATACTCTCCTGTTTCCTGCAACGCAAATGCAAGCATCTGATTACGCCATAGCTGGTTAAGTCCGTTTTTGAATGGACAGCCTTCAATCTCAATTAAACCTTGGAATCTTTCCATATTTTTCTTTAGAATATTCCAGTATTCATATCCTATCTTGTGATAATGGCATTTCTGAGGCTCTTTGGCTATACTCATGAAATCACATTGAGAACAATTATGCTTGTTTCTATTTGCTTTGCTTTTGTATGCACCGCACATTGTAAACTCTTTCTCGCTCAGTTTATGTTCTATAAGCCATAGACATAATTTGTCTTCCTTGTTATAATACGCAATTGCGACATCCGCATCCGTTCCGGCCTGGCTGGAATGGTCATTCAATACACCTGTGCCTTGTTTAATGTCTTGTCCCCAATATTCAAAACAGAATCCACTGAACAACTTGTCTCTTGCTATCTTACTGAAGTCCGCAGGACATCCTGGAATCATAGGTAATATGCTGTCTGCATCTTCAGAAAGGAGTAAAGGCATGAAAAGATTGATACAAGCAGTCTGTGAACTTACGGCATGATAGGCAAACTTATGTGGTTTATAAGCAAATTTACCTTGTTGCATTTCATTCAGCAATGGTATTATCGGTTTGTACAGCATTTCTGGGATAGGGTTCTCATCTGGGAATATAGCATCGTATTCATGTCCCCTGTATAAACCTCTTTGCGTAGTGATGTATTTTCGCTTCCAGTCTATGATGTGAACATAAATGGCTTCTTGTTCCGATGTTAAATTACTCGGAAGATAGTATACTACTCCATCGATTGTCTTTTCCATTTGCGAACTATTCTATAAATTCTATATTCATACAAGTACGACCGTCAAGTCCAAGTAAACCACTTGATACTAATTCTTTTGCCAGTTCTTTTGCATCTTCAGTACTTACGGCAGTTAGAGAAAGAGTTTCACATTCACCAAGTTCAGTAATTATCTTTGCATGATAGTGATGTATAGTATAGATATCCTTGTTATCTAAGGCTGTTTCAATCATCTTTGAACTCCAATTTATTTTAGAGGCAGGTGCTTTACGGATGTTTTTCAGCATTTTTACTTTTACCGGTACATCAGTCCCGTCAGGATTCACTTTCCTAAACCGCTTACATCCGCATGAACAACACCATATTGGAGGACGACGAGGAATCTTGTCACCACCCATAATGGCACTTTTTCGATATTTGAGCAAGAAATCGCTTTCTGTCATACTTCCAGTACCGTACACTATGTCTATGACCTTGCTACCGCAATCAGGACATTTTGAAGGCTTGCGTGTTACGTTGACAATTCTTGGTCTTCTATCATCTGGCATACTCATGTCACATAAAATATTTGCTTAAGAAATCTTCTTGCATCTCATTGAGCTCTTTAAATTGTGTATGGCGGTTGATCCCTATACTTTCAAGAGTACACAGAGAAAGTTCATTACCGCCATACATCTTGAATGTAGGAATAAGCTTATAACAATCATTATCTGGAATATATGAAGTTATCCAGCATGGGCTGTCTGCTCTTACACAACTTGTGTCTACGACTTCCAAACGGTAACGAACCTGGTAATGACCTTTGCCAATCAGATAGAGATAACATATATCGCCAACATTTAGATTCTTATTTTTAGCTTTTTTCCAGTAAGCGCACCCCAATTCTTGAATGCTCTTAACATGGTCAATCATGCTTTCTTTTCCTTTTAGTAGGAATACTCGTACTGGTCTCATAAGCAAATTCTATATCAAGTTTTTAAATCTATATTCCATAGTAACATGACAGATGAATCTACAAATGAGTAATGTCCTATAGTCATCTGTCATGCAACACATGTTTATTTTAGTCTTCTAGAAGAGATTCAACTAAACCGCAAGGTTCGCCATATCCAACCATATAAACTAATTGTCGTGCTCTTGTTATTGCAACATATAGCAAAGAGCGTTTTGAAGACAAGAATTCCTTCTTATCAAGTGCGTCCATACCTGTGAACGGATAACCCTCAGTTACTTTTGATGGTATATTTCTTTCATTTATACCAATCAAAACAACTACCTTAAATTCCAAGCCCTTAAGTGAATGAAGGGTGCATAAAGATATGCCATTGCTTGCACCTTGTTTAGACGTACCTTTAAGAACTTTATATGCTATGCCATTAGTATGTAGATATGACTGCAATTCCTTCATTAGGCCCATACTTGGAGCTGCGATACAGATGTCGTTTGCATTAATTTGGTTGTTAATGCATTCGTTAACCCATTCTACTGTTTGGGTGACTTCATCTGTAGCATTGCCAACAATCTTATAAATAGGTTTTTCACCTCCATGAATTAGAGATACATAGCCATTCATTGACTCTGTACCACCATCCATATCTTCAAATGTTATTCCCTTGATAACACTTACTGCTACCTTTTTGATAGGTTCAGTAGTTCTATAGTTGATTTTTAAACGACGGCTTCGCACGCCTCTTACGTTAATTCCTGCTGCACCGAAGTTAATTTTACGGCCACTATAAATACGTTGCATAGGGTCACCAGTGAGGAATAAGTCATTTCTACCTTCTGCGACTAATGCACGAAGGAACTTTAATTCTGGATTAGAGAAATCTTGAAATTCGTCTGCAATAACATTTGTGTATGGACGTATGTTGTTATCGTTCAGATACCTAGTTGTTTCATTAAATAATTCTAAACGGTCAACAACCTTTCGTTCTTGTTTCAACTCTATATACTTCTCAACAAGTTTCCAGATTTCAATTCTTTGTTTGCGGCTAAGGGCTTTTGTTCTGCCAACTCTTTGCTGCATCATATACGATTTGACATCGGTATTCCCAAAGTATACAATAACATCGATATACTCATCATACAGGAACTTTTCATCAAATTCAGTTACTTCTGTTTCAAGTACTTCACGCCATAGCTTTAGTGACTCTTCATCACCTGAATAATCAAGAATTTTATATCCGTCCTTTATATTATACTGACGAGCAGTTTCAATGAGAACTTGGTCGATATTACTTAAAGTACAACGAGAACGGTTTATGCCCATTTTCTTGACTAATTTTTCAAGATTTTCTCTCAAAGTTCTAGTGTAGGTAGTGAACAGAATCTTAGCTTCTGGATTTCCACTTAAATGTTTGAGTCTGTGAAGAGCTGCAACTGTTTTGCCCGTACCAGCTCCACCACTTACCTTCATCGTTCCTTTGTAGTCTGCATCCACAAGTTTTTGCTGAGATGGATGTAGGAATAACTGCCATTTATCCATATCATTATCAAGGATACGCTGTAAGGCATCATCGTCAGTCAATTCTACAAAACGACGTTTATTGTTATTGCTGAGCAATTGGTCTTCATTTTCTTTTGCTTGGCCGTCTTCTATTTCAGCAATAATATCATCAATGTTTTCTCCGTCTAGAAGATTATAGATGTTTTCAAAAGCATCAGTTGGTAAATATTCTTCCAAGAGTTCCAAATCATCAAGACTCTTAATGAGTTTAACTTGTGCAATCAACTCTTCGGGAACCCCAATCTTCAACCACTGTTCGTCTAAAACATCTGCATAAGGATAAATTTCCTCACTCTCGTCTGTCTTTACAACAGTTTCTGATATTTGATGAATGGTTACAAGCTGGCATGCTTGTGTGTGGTCATTCCATACTAGTTTCTTACGGATGCCCCAATTGTAAGCATTCTCATGTGTACCAACATAAAGCAGATATGCATTGTCATCGATTAGTCCAATTACAGCACGATAATTATCATCAATACGTGCCGTACGCATTGATGGATCATTAAACTGAGCTATCGGTTCAAGGTGCATACCATTGGCTGTTGTACATTCACGAAACTTTCTCTGGAAGTTTACCACTTTGGTTTGAATCTTCTTTGGAAGAGCAAACAGAGGCTCGTAACAAGTGTCAGAAAGGAACAGTCTCATATATTATAATTTTTTAATGTCATTAATACTAAAATTAATAGAATTGATAATTCTGTAACCTGCAGTTTCGAATATCGTAGCAGAATTGTCATCTGTAGGATCAATCGCAATCATTGATTCTCTTATAAGCATACCAGCAGAAGCTAAGACGATACCATCAGAATCGGTGAGATCAGAATCACCTTCAAGACCAAATGCTATATTGTTGTCAAGAAGAATATCCACTATATCTTCAAGACCTGGATAGTACATTTTTATTTCGTCTCGATCTATGTCTGTTGTTATATTTTTAACTCCAGAAGTAGAAGAATTAGAAAAGAACTGTAGTAAGTTATATCTTCTCCAGAAACCCACCCATTCTTCTTTATCTATATTCATGTGAATATGTTGTAGATGCCATTCATATTGAACAGCTTTATCCAAAGCTTCAGCAACTTCTTCATCTGTTGATTGGTCTGTTAATACATCATAACAACTATCATCAATTGAGACTTCGCCTTGGTATAAGGCTCCACCATATCCCATAAAGTTTTCCGCATTTGAAATACAACCAAATGCCAGCTCTTTAATATATCCAGGTTGTGGGTTCTTAAGGAATTCAACTAATCGAGTGACCGAATTCAATTCAAGTAAATCATCCTTTTCATTCTCAAAGAGTAAAATATCATCCCAAGTTAATGTCCATGAATACAACCTATGTGTCAATGAATCGCGAATACCATCACGTTTCTCTTTATCTCCATAAAATCTCATATTGGGTGCTTGAGCATGGAATGCATAGCCATCCAAGAATATTGCCCACATTGGTAATTTATCAATATTATTGATAGGTATTCCATTGATTGTTGCTGACATACATATAATTTGGAAATCTGCTACAGTATAGTGTCGTACACCATAATGCCCACCCAATGCAAACTGCGGTATAATATAATAACGTATATCAGTATCTGCATCTTTAATATGCATGTCATAACGATAACTGTCTGCATCTGGTACCTTTTCAAAATCCCAGTTATTGCTTTTACAGATCGTTTTCAAAGCACTAACGAATTTTAATTCAAGTTCGCTATCTTCAGCAACTCCTGATTGAGATATGGTACCGACAGAGCCAGATAATATCTCCCATGAATTTGCATGGTTTATTAGCTTTTCAAAAAGAGAATCAGCTACTTCACGACTGAATGCATCACGCTTATATTGATTGCCGTACGTCAGAATACAATGATAACAGCCATCTTTACCTTCCAGTTGACATTCACAATCATGAATTTTGTCATAAGCCATATGTAAGAGTTTGGTAAACTCTTCCGTATCGTATAGTTTAGAAAGATAGCCCGTACCACCAGGAATCGTATCGTACATTACAAGATAATGGTCTTTTTGTAATGTCGCGAGATTCATTTCTGTATATGAATCAATTCTGATATGTTCCGGTGAAGACTTATAATAAGCTTTCATTCCAAGTTCAATACCGGATTTAAACATCTCTACAGCAGCTGCTGCATCCATAATTTGAATTGGAAGTAGGATTTTTATTGCTTCGGTTTGTATATGACGATATAAATAGAGCGTTTCAAACACCTTATCATTTCTATCATTTTCATCCCCGAATACGACATGTTTATGCGTACAGAATCTATAATGCTGTTCCTCAGCTTTAATTCCGCTCATAATTGGGGTTGATTTTCCACAATATCGACATGTAACAAATCCATTTTGTGAAACAGTCGAGTCATTGTCAACTTCAACTTTGTTTCCAGACTGCATCTGCATGCCATAGTTAACCTCATAGAGTTCCATATTATTACAAAACTCTATACCAAACCCTACACCACGAATAGCATACGAGGTAGTAGCACCTGTATGCCTGAACATGTAATGTCTCTTTATTATGTAGTTTTCATTGTCACGATCCTCACTTGAATCATCTAAGGCTGCATCATTACTATGCATAACCGTTCTTGCCCCAGTAAACTTCAAAGTCTTGTGGCGATTAACTCCCCATGATGGATCATTACATTTAGGACAACCCGAAATTTCAAAGTCTGATTCACCTTTCAATGCGACACAATCACATTTCGAGCAGAACTTCATTTCTGTTAATGAATCTTTCCAATCGAATGTATTAAGACCACTTATATTCAGCTTGTATTTTTGGGTATAAAAATTATTGCCTGGAGCAAGTTCTTTAATACCTTGCGATGCTGAACGTGTTAATTCAAAGGTTTTAGGCTCAGAAGTATTGCCTTCTTTGTCTTCTTTTGCGCGTGAAGCATATATGCTCGCTTGAAGTTTTACACCAGTTTCTGGGAAAGCATAGTTTGGTAATAGACCGACATTAGTCATATATTCAATCATGCTTTCATCCATAATCTGACCATACTGTTTCTTAGTAGCCTTTATCAAGTCATCGATTTGTTTTAATGTTGGATCATTGGCCTGAACACGGCTTTTCTGCTCTTTTAGCTCTTCAAGTTCTTTACCAAGTTGATGAAGACGCAAACTTAACATCGAGAACTCGTTGATTATTCTATTATAAAAAGTTCCGTCGTTAAGAGTTTCAAACAGCTTGTTCAAAGCAAACTGTGTTTTATCTTCGTATTGTTCACAGAAAGCAGTACGTAGAGTTAACTTATTATTTTTGATGAATATAATAAGTTTATTGAGGACAAAAGAGTCATCGTTAAATATATCATCGCTAAGAAGACGCAGTTCACGTATCTTATTTGGAAGTATATTTCCTGAATCCTGAGATGTCCATGAATCAATACAATACGCTAAGAAGTGACGTCTGAGAATGTCTTTAGCTTCTAGGAAACATCCAGGAGTATTTACTTCTCCTTGCATCATTTCTTCAGGGTATGTATAATAATACATATCATGAGGTTCTCCCGCATGAGCATAATTCAATACCAAAGCAGAACCCTCTTTACGACCTGCACGACCGACTCTTTGGAGGAAATTGCTTGGTTTTGGAGGTACATTAGCGTTGCCCATCACATTCAAATCTCCAATATCTATACCCATTTCAAGAGTGGACGTAGCACTAAGAACATTGATAGAATTGCTATGCGGATGCTGTTTGAAATCCTTCTCTAGTTCTTCTCTATCGTGACGTTCCAACAATCCTGTATGTTCATGAGCGTGGACACGAGGGGAAATTTTTCGGTTGTAAACCTGCTGGTAATAGTTCAGTTCAGGCTTTGTCTCTTCTGAATATGTGCCTTTGCATTTATAATCAAGACAGTGCGTATTCTCGGCTAATTGATCTTGTACTGCAACGCATAGTCTAGACTGGCAAGTATCACACTGTATGTGTTTTACTTTATTGCTGATCCAAATATGTTCAGGATTAATGGCATAATTTCCGCCACCTTGGACTTCTTTGGTTAATAATCCTACCTCCACCATAGTATCGAACAACTTGCACATGAAATCGTTGAATAAAGCAGAATTCTTACCAATCCACGGGTCTTCAAAGACTTCGATAAAGTAGTTGCTATACCATGTTTGTTTGTTGTCACCACGCATCACGGCCATATCAAGCAACTCGTGGTTCCTTCCATTGTGGAATGTGCCAACAAGTTTTGGGAAATGCACACCTCCACCAAAGTATGGATTAAGGAAATGGCGACGATCATATGTCCAATTTAATGCATATTGATTAAGGTATTCTTTTCGATACATCTCAAAGAATGGATGGTCAACAGCTCCATGCGTTCTCATTCTTTGGAGTATGCCATATACATAGCGAATGAATGTTGATTCATTGCCTGCAATACGTTCCATTGCATTTTCCTTTAACCAAGGAACCATATGTGCATATACCTCAGCTAAAAGGTCTCTCTTGAAGAAAGAAGCAGAGGCTCCTGTCTTTTCTAGAGTTCTGCCAAGTTGAGCAGTAAGGGCAAATTCACTCAGAATCTCCCAATCCACTCTAAGCTCAAACTCATGCTTAAAGCTTTCCATAAAATCGCTACCTTCACCAGAAATTCGGTAGTTCTTACGCAAATCAATATGTTTAGCAAGGTCTGCTGGTAAAAAGCGATTGTAGTATTCTTCATCAGTTAACTGCTCATGCCAGTATACCTTAAATCCTTTCTGTAAATCAACGAGATTAATAGGCTCAGAGAGTGTATTTATATATTTTTGCATGGATTGACGGAAGAGGAATCGATAAGTTCGAGCCTCATAGAAACCAGCCTGATGAGCTGCATCTTGTACACTATTAGTAAAGACGAGAATCTTGCGTTCATCAGCATTGGCATAATCAAAATCACTAGATAGAACTTGACTAATAGCCACACTAGAAAGAGTGGAAGTGCGACCACCAATCTGACATATTGTATCACCGCCATTACATTCAGGACATGTACGTGCAAACTTCTGGTTTCCATTCCTATTTGATGAAGATTTACTGCATACACGCAAGCGGATAGTGTCACTATCACTTACGCTCGATTCACTCAGGTTATTGAGCTTTACATAATGAGTAACACTTATCGCATTTTCACCTAAATAGTCATCAACAGCCTCGTGACGTTTTACTTCTGTATTTAGTAAGTAAACGTCCTTTTCTTTGTTGGCAAATGCCATATTTACTGTACGCACATCACTACAATACCTATCGTCAGTTGCCAATCTACGAGTAATCCATCCACTTGCACCACAGTCTCTACAGAAATACATAGGCAACGCTACACGGTCTTCATCAGCTTTAATACCTCCACGCCAAGTAAACTCAGGTTCCTTTTGGACATAACGTAAGATACCGCTTAACTCACGCTGCCACAATTGAACTTGGAGATATAACATTGGTATAGTCTTAGAATCAGAAAGCGGTCTTTTGGCATATGCAATCAATGCTAAAAGATTTTCAATGGCTATTCCACATGTTTTTTCTGTATATTGTTGACGAAGACGGCGGAACTCTGTATTATCCTCTAATCTGTTCTGTAGTTCATCAAGGGTTAAAATACCATCCTTAAGAGCATAAAGCAAATCTCTAACAATACCCATGCGACGGAGGATTTGCCCGGCCTCAATTGGTGTGGCATCACTCTTCTTTAGCCAATACTTACACAATCGTTTCATGTAAGTATCAACAGTATCGTTATTATAAAATACACATTCCTTGATAAGTTTCCCATCAGGTATGCTTGTCGTCACAACATCAATGTATTCATCAACAGGAATACGATGCTCCTCAATAACGTTATTTTCATAAAATGTCTCTCCAAAAACATTTGTCGCATAGTCGCATAGTCGTCTTTTACTATCCTCACCACTTCCTATTGTTGCTGAAGTACCTATGGGGCATAACGAGTTTTTAGGTAGGTTCAGTTTAAGCTTCAAACGACGAATAAGATTTGCCACGTCAGTACCTTGAGCTCCATCGTAAGTATGTAACTCATCCAGCACAATAAACCGTAAGGCCTTTTGTTCTGTATCAATATTGCCTTTCCACAACGACATAAAGCGTTGACGCATCAAACCATAGTCAAGCATTTTGAAGTTCGTCAACAAAATATCGGGAACCGTGTCAAGAATAGCATCTCGATTTTCTATGATATGGTCTTTACCCATATCACGAGGATATTCTTTAGCATCAACGCCTTCACCTACAAATAAACCAGCTGTAACTTTACCTTTCAGTCTGGGGTCATTCCATATAGTTTCTGCAAGACGTTTTGCCTGGTCACTTGCAAGAGCATTCATCGGATACATGATAATTACTTTAACTCCGGTTTTGCGCTCATATTGGTTGCAGTGATAACAATAGTCCAATATTGGATATAAGAAACATTCCGTCTTACCAGAACCCGTACCTGTTGTTAATAGGGTAGGCTCTGGATTATGTCCATTTTTCATCGAAAGCTGATGAAATGCCTGAAGTTGGTGTTTATATGGAGGGAATGAAGGAGCAATATCTAACGGGATATTGATACTCTCTTCGGGAGTCGCTGACACGAAAGGAGTTTTCAAAGACACATATGGGCCTTTGAATAATCCATTGCTTTTATCTTCGATAAAACGATAAAAAGCATCACTCACATCCTTTTCTTTGAACCTGAATGTGGCTTTAATGTACTCTATAACAGAGTCACGTACTTCGCGAGCTTGTTGGAGTGGTAACATATTTTATAACTCTAATATGGGGTCTTTTTTATAGTTCATTGCAAAATTAAAACACTTCTGCATTGTTGTAAATCCGATTCCTTGATATTCTATCAAAGCAATCATGGATTTTATATTGTCCTCATGGATTGCTTTATCTATGATTTCAATCTGCTTTGAAGAACGACTACCTAATATCTTTATTTTCTCTGAATGCGAAATATTAATCCATTTAAGCATAAAATCCTCAAACATATCATCCGGTGCTAACGGATCATATTCATATATTTCAATAGGAATATTACATTGTTCGAGATATTTATGCATAAGGTCAAGGACTTCGATTTTATCAAGTCCGCCATTGTGGGTTCCGAGAAGTGGAAAGGCAATCGATGTAATACCTTTCTCCTTATAGGAATCTACGAACTTTTGTAATCCCGATTCAAGATATACCATTTTGCTAGGATATTTCCAATGGAATTTTGTAGGGAAATTCAGCACCCATTGTGGCGTATCTTCTGACTTATATAGCCACAATTTTCCTATACCAATCAACTTTGACTGACAAAGCTCCTTATATTTTTCGAACATCTCAGGGTATCTGAGTTTGAAAACGAATGCGATACCCTTGCCCATAACACCAACACAGTTTATTGTATTGACAATTGTCTGTGTCTTGCTGTTAAATATATTACCCTTATGAAATGTTATATTATTCATTAATAGACTTTTTAAGATTTACATACCTATCTGCATATTCTTCTGACATGGCTATGATGCCGTTGTTTTCATCAAATTCTTTTTCTCCGTCTTCATATACAAACATGTGTTCCAGATATTTTAATCCGCCTGCATCTTTTGTATAAGAAGCTATATCACATTGATATAATATCATTTTATATTGGAGAAGAGTTGATGGAGACATTTTTAGCTCTGTTGCGGCTGCAACAATTTCTTCCTTCAAATCTGACAAGTCATATTTATTTTGGAAGTACGAACCTATATGATCGTCTTTCAACAGAACTTCTACAAGATTGAGTTCATACTCCGTAAAAGGTGTGTTTTCCCATAATTCACGGACCAATGAAAGAGTATGTTCATGCTGAGTTGAACGGTCTATAGCCTTGCCTATATCATGTACTGCAAGCACAAGACGCATAAGGTCAATGTTCATACACTTATTGTCAAACTCGAAGACATACTTCTCAAATTGTTCGCATACTAACAAAGTATGTTTCTTGACCACATAATGCCTAACACGAGTATTATAGAGCTCTTCCAATTTTGGCATTATAAGTTCAAGCGCGGTAATCATTTCTTCTGGTGAATAGTCATCATCAAGACTGATGCCCAAAAAGTTTTCAATAACTGTAGAGTCTGTGTTTTTGGTTTCAGCTTTATTTGGAGAATATTGGTAAACAAGCCATCGTGGTGAACGAGCACGCGGGCTCATATTAACATAGTAAACCTCAAATTCAGTATCACCACATTCTACAGATATGTAGTCTCGTATCTGCATCACATGTTTTTTTACCGCTTTAATTTGAGACGCTGAATTGAACACCCTGATTTTATTAATCTGAGTGCTTTCAATCTGGAACATATAGTCTCCGTTGTAGTTTGTTGTTATCTTAAGATGTTCATCTGACTTTTCAAACTTCAATGGTGGGTTCTCATGCTCGAATACATCTTCAGAGTCATAGATACTATATATGTGTTCGCAGATTGGGTCGTCGCAGAATATAGACTTTAATATTTCCGTTTCTTCCCTGTCATAGCAGATGATTTGATAATCATTAAGCTCAGAAAAATCAAACTCATTTTTTATAAGAAATTCTTGTTGTTTCTTTTCTTGGTATTCTTTACTCCTTTCCCTACTGTATAGGCGAACGGCATCTATATTATGAGGGTCATCTATCACTTTATATATTCGAGCCCAATTAGTCTGTAAGTTGCCAGTACTGTAATAACATAAGTTAGAATGTTTTGCCAATACTTCCTGAAGGTCGAACTTAAAGAATACAGGCATCGGACACATAGGCAAACCATTATCCTCTGCACGTCCGTAGTACTTAGAACCTTTCTGTTTTCCCAAACATTCATTATAGAATTGTGTTTGTGTTCCAGTTCTATAATAAAAACGTGCAAAAGGATGTGCTTTAGCTGATCTGTGAACAACAGAACCAGCAGCATCATATTTCAGTAATCCAAGTTCAATCGCTCTATTTCTGCTTAAAATTTTTCTTGTTTTAATAACCTCTATAGCATTAAACATATGTGTAAAATGATATACAAAAGGCTTACTATAGGCGTGTTTGTTAAGGTTTTTATAAAATTCCATGAGGTTTAACTCTCCCATGTATTCCTTTTCAATTCCCGATTTCCTAAAGGCTGGATTTTCTGCAAGCGCAACCCAATCCCATCGATTCTTGTAGCGGTCAATCAATTCTTGGGTGAATCCAATTGTTCCACTTTGTGAAATTCTCTTCCAATCAATCTTATCCTCAAATAAAGATAATGTTATTTCGTCAACAACGAAATCCGGCCTTTTGCATATAATGGTCCAGTTAACATTATCTTTGAATTTCTGCAAATTCTCATTTGATGGTTTAAATTCAGAAGAGTACGATATTGCATTCCAATCAAGATATTCTTTGAAGGTTTCAAGTGTCTTGGGATTGGATTTATCAATATGAGTACTATTGGTGATAATTGACCAATTTAATTTATGCTTGTAGAACAGAATTACATTGTAGTTTAATTCCATTCTTCGTGAAATGTCATTCCAATCAAGATCTTTATCCTTTAAGATGTTCAAAGTGTTCATAGTCGGGAAGAAGTCTTTTCTCCGGCTGAACTCTTTCCAGTCTAAATTGATCTGGACTAACTTAGAAATATGCTCTTCCGTAAACTCAATGTCTTTTCTGCGCAAGATTTCCTTCCAGTCCCATTCTTTATCTAACAGAGAAATTACAATCTCTGCAGAAAGATTGAGGTCGTTCCTTCTTGAAAGAGCAACCCAGTCCCAGTTTCTGTTATTATGTTCTTTGACATATTCAACTGTAAATTTGCAGTCTTTTCTTGATGTCAATTCATACCAATTCCACGAAAGGTCATCATGTTCGGTGACGAACTCAGCAGATAATTCAAATCCTCTGTTAGAAGATATTTCTTTCCAATCCCATTTCTCCGCAATCAATGATGTAAGCATTTCTAGTGTTAGCTTAACATCACGTCGTTTCGAGAGAATGGAAAAATCAAGATATGCAGAGAATTTCTCAATGTGCTTTAGTATCTCATTTGGTTTCTTACTATTGTAACTAAAACACTTGCTTTTCTCTGAAAGATAATTCCAGTCCCACTCTTCGCTGCGTATTCTAAGAATGTTATCGCACCAGTTGATTGATGAAAGGGTAGATAGAAATTTGAAATTCCAATGGAAGTCCTCGTTACCTAGGATTTCAAGTACCACATTCTCCCATACAGAAAAAACTTTGATAACTTTCTTGTCCCAAGAAAGAATTTTATTCAAAGATTTAGAGGCTGAAAGAGCATCCCAGTCAACAGGAATCCCAAATTCTTGATATGACTTTAAATATCCATCAACATCAAAATCATTTCTGTTATATAAATCAGAATAATCCCATTCATATGAAACTTGTTTATTTATCAGCAGGGCATTATCTCTGTTTATTTTCAGAATATCATTTGTTGAATATCGAGCTGTAAGCTTGCTCCAAATAGAAGTTCTAACTTCTTTCTCGAGCATTGACAGAATAATTGCAATCTGTATTCTTAATTCTGATTTTGAAAGGTCTTCTTCAGTAAGAACAGATTCTATTATATATCCCCAATCCCAAAGAAGGTAGTATTCTGGAAGGTTCTCTACAATAAAATCATGATCAAGACGAGCGGTTAATGTAGCCCATTTCCACTTGTCTTCATAATCATCAAGATTTTTCTTGATTTTTTCAATATCTGCATTCTTTGAGATGTAATCCCAATCAAGACGATCTAAAACATTCAGTTTAGAGAGAGATGCAAAATTAAGCGTATCACAGAAATTCTGAGTGATAACACTCCAGTCCCAATTTGAATCGTTTATATTTTGCAGAATGGTCTTCTTCTCAATATGAGATGTAAGTTTATTCCAAGCACCCTGTTCTGTAACTAACTGTCTGAATTCGTCTATTGCATACAGCTGAGAAAGATTTTCTGCAGCTATTAGCGGAATAGCTTTAGAGTAAGTAATGAAAGCTAAATGCAGCTTGATAAATTCTATGTCTGAAACAACGATGTCACGCGTAGAGAGAATAGACCAGGTCCATTTGAAATCAGGATAAACGTCGATTACCCTTACATCCGTAATAGATGATGTGATATGGTTTAGACCCTTTACAGAGAATTCCTTATTGTGATATTTTTCAAACGTCTTGGAATCCCAGACAACTCCTTTATTGCATTCAAAGCCATCAGCATTATTAACCGACTTCCATGAAATAAAGCCCAATTTCTCATGCCAATCGATAACTTTAATTGTCCAAATGTAATCTGCGGAATTTGCATTATATCTATTCTGCAACCATTCCTTTTTCTCTATTATAGCAAATGCAAACTCGCTTGAGTCACAATATGCTTCTGCCCATTCAACGGAGGCAAATGCCCTTGGCATAATTACGTCCAGATGAATATCCTTAGCAAATGCATTGATATTCTGTAATACATAGTCAAGACCGGCATTTGTAGAAATATATTCCCAATTCCATTTTCTCTCTGGGTATTTTACTATTATCGAATCATACTTAGATATGTATTTTTCTGTTACAGAGTACATATCGTAAGGAATGAAATTTATAGTTTCAAGTACGAACTCATCGTCAAGTCTTTCCAAAATAGACTCCCAATCCCAGTCTACATCTTCATGGAGCTTAGGAATGACAATTAGACGTTTGATAAAATCAATACTTCTGTTAGCTGATAGAGTTTCAAAATCCCATGGATATGTAATAGCAGAGTCAACGATGAAATCATCATCATAGCGCGAAGACAGAGATATCCAGTCTAAGGAATCTTTATAATCTTCCAAGTACAGTTTAAGTGCATCTGTTGGGAAAACAACAGATATGATATTCCAATGGGAACCATTTGCCAATTTCCCAATTTCAGCAAATAGTTCTTGGTCTGTCCATTTTAGATGTTCGCTTTCAAGGAAGTCATTAAGATACCATACGTCAATGTATGGCATCAATGAAGCATAGTTCAATTCTCTATGACTTTCTCTAATAAGATGCAAGTATTCACCTATATGGATTTTCTGGTTAATGTACTCATTATTGCATTCTTGATGCAAAAGAAGATTGGTGGCTTCAGAAAATTCATTATCGTAGAAAACAAATGGATATTTAGCATCTTCATATTCAAACAGTCTAAAATCAACATGAATCTCACTCATTCGAGACTCTGTTGTTTCTTCTGCGCGACATATATTTACGTCGGCACAGCATTGAAGTGAAAGACGTGCTATGAGTTCAGAGGGTGTACCATATAGTTCTTCCTCAATACCATCATGGTTAAATTCATCGTATGCTATGTCAGATTTTCCCTGTATGGAGGATGTTATCCCGAGTGCATCACGGAATGGGAACATCTTATATTCTGTAGACTCTTTTTGTGCAATATCAAAACATTGCATCAAAGCCATTGTACCACGATGGAAAGAGTATTTAACACCTTTCTTCAGTGCTAACTTGCCTAGAGGTGACAACGACACCTCTTTTTCATTTATATTTATCAGCCCGAAATTTGTCAGTTGGGAGAGGAGGCCATTAAAGATGTCCTTTTCTCCCTGGTCTGCATATCTTTTAGGAGTAGAATCAAAATCGTCTTCTACATTGAATCCTAAGATTCGTGCAAGTCGATTCTTATACAACTTGCCATTGTGTTGCAACGTAAGAAGTATGACTTTATCAAGCTTTGATAAATCGTGTGTTATGTAATAGACCACACTGCATATGGTCTTAATCAATCTCCACTTCCGGAATTGCGCATCTGATGGTCGTGAAGTATATATGAGATTTCCTTTTTGCAGTATTTTATTATAGTCCATATTCACTTGCAGTTAATATTTTTCCATATATATTGTTTGGATCGGCAATAGTTTGATATACATTCTCATATATATCCTTGGTTCTAAACAACTTACTATCTCCAACAATTATAAGTAATCTCTTCGCACGTGAAAGTGCAACATTTAAACGGTTGGGGGATTGAGCAAAACCTAAATCCTCTTGTTTTGGGTATCCATCTTCTGGATAGCGCTCAAAATTAGGCTTTTGATTTTTTTCATTTTGTATACAATGGCTTCTTACCATTGACACAATAATGATGTTTCTTTCCATACCTTGGAATCTATCTACAGTACTTACTCTGACAGGAATCTGAGAGCTATCAAATTCTTTTGTCATTTCCTTTAACAAACGTAACTGTTTACCATAGAATGAAATGAGACCAATCTGTTTATCTTCGACACTTTCCCATTTATTTATGTACTCATGGAAAGATTCAGACTCATTAAGCTCTGTTAGTAGCTTCTTTATGATAGCCACTTCTCCATAATTTACACGAGATGTACCATCAAGCATTTCAGGACTTGACGAATCAATCCACAACACATGTGTCTCAGGATCTATTGGACCTGCGGTTATTCCATGGTACCTTGATGCGCCATTATTTATAAAATCTGGATCATCAACGCCCAAATCATTTGGCTTCGTAAGGCCGCATTCCAAACCTCCTTCATCCTTGTAGAATTGCTTTATAACGTCATTGATCGCTGGATGCATACGGAATTGGTAGTTGAACACGCCCTTAAGATTAACATCTATCTGGTTGAACAAACGTTCAAAGTGACTAATTTCGAGAGCTTTGAAATTCTTTAGAACATAGCTCTTCAATTCTTTCATCTTCTCACGCTCATCATCGTTATTTTCTCTCTTGATAAGATAATCAAAAGAATTGATGAATGATTCTCTAGACAGCATTGGAGGTAACTGTCTATGATCACCAATTATTACATTCTTTTTTCCATAGATTAACGGTAGAGACAATTCAGCAGGAGTTGATTTACTAGACTCATCCTGAATCACCATATCAAAGTATATTTTGGGGTTATAAACACTTTCTTTTTCGCTGAAAATCTGTCTATATATACGATAGAATTTTGTAGGAACAAAACGATTTCTCTTGCCTGTATTCTCAATAGATTCTGACAAGATTATGTTTTTCTGACCAATAGAACTACAAGTAGCTCCGATGACATTGCAATTCTTTATATAGTTATCAAAAAACAGATTCTTCAGTTCCGATGTTGGATTCTCCAGCAAATCCTTCCAAAGCTCTTGAGCTTCAGAAGGCATTTTATCTGAATCCAATCGACGACCGACATTTTCCATCCAGTTTAGAAGTATCAGTTTTTCAGGTGCTTCATAAATGGAGTCCACATCAGTGTTAACGTCAAATTCTTCATCGTCATCCTCATCGTCGATTGAAGTATTTTTTTTCTTTGCATTCCAATCTTCTCCTTTTGCCCATCGATACATGGCTGAATATGAGAATTGCAGACCCTCCGTTTCAAGTCGAGACTCATCACCAATACGTATAGGTTTAATAAGATTATGATATTGGTTTACAACACGGTCAATAGCGTTGTCAACAGCCAGGTTTGTCTCAGATGTGAGAAGTATCCTTTTATCTGGGTTTTCTCTTGTATGCTGCCAAATCAATTCAGCAATGGCAGTAGATTTTCCAGTACCCGGAGGTCCTTGGATAATGGCGAGATCAGGAGCAAGCAATGCTTTTGCTATTGCCGTCTTCTGTGGTTGATTTTTGTCTATCTTTCCATTAAGAATATGCTTGCTTATTTCCTGCTCTTCCAGTCTTATTGATTCTTCAAAGTTTTTGATTCCTCCTGCTTTTGAGGCATCAAAGATAAAATCACCTAAAGAAACATTTTCAACATCTCGTCCTTGGAGGATTCTATTCAATGATTCTTTAAGACGGGCAAGCTTTTCAAGATCACCAGAAAGGTCAGGTGTAATATATTCAATAATTGAGTCTTCAAATAACTGTTTGGTAATTTCATAGTTATCTCCAGAAATATCCAAAACAATCTCTGGGTAAGCAGAAATACGAATCAGCTTACCGATTAGAAGATCTCCAACTAAGAAATCTGCACTTTTTAACTCGTTTACAGCCTCAATACGCTCTTCATCGCGACTTTGTTTATCATAATGATATAATAGTTTCACGCAACCTGATGGAGCATCTGAGATTATACACGAATAACGTGACGAATCAAAGGAATTTAATTTGTGTGAAAGCAGCGGTTTAAATGCTATAAGGTCTTCAATATTGTTAAATTCTTTGAAAAATGATAATTCTGTACCTTTTTTAACAAGCTCAATATTTAAATCTTCGAAAGCATCATGGAGTTCTTCCATAATTCCAGTTAATTCAGCCTTCTTGTATTTTATGTCGAAGTTACATTTGTGGCCTTTTTTATACAAGCCAAAATCTATGAAGCCAAACTCTCTACTCATCTGAGTCAAAAGTTCAGGAAGGCTAGTTTCTCTCCAATTAAAGTCGATGCCGATTGAAGAACCTGTTCTCTCAATGCCAATGTCTTTATTCCTAAGTTCAGTGTGTATTTGGTCATTGAAACGATCAAGTTCTTCAGTTGTAGCCCATTTCCGATTTTCCTTGTACTCATAGAAATAGCGTTCTGTTACCACATAATTGCCCCGGCCAAATATCTTATCAATTATTTGGCAATCTAGAGTATATTCGAATTGGAAATCATCAGTACTCTGACTATTGAAGTATTCTATCTCATTCTTTTCATTTATACTTTCTTCTATTATCTCACCTTCCGATACTAAATCATCCTCAAAGATTATATCAACAGCTTTCTTCTCTTTAATTTTTCTTCTAAAAGTTATAGTGCCATTCTTTTCTTTTGGCAGCCCCAATATATTCTTTGTCCAGTCGTATTTGTGGAGTACATCTTTGTCTATTGTGAAATCAAACTCCACTTTGCACATTCGGAGGGCAAAGATTTCTTCCAGTTGTACTAATACATCATTTTTGAAATAACCGCCTTCAACAACTATTTGTTTATTAATTATTACACCACTATTTGTTTTTTTACAGTCTTTGAACGTTTCAATATTCTTAAAATTGTGGTTTGGGCATATTCTTTCCAAATAATATAGAATACTTGGATACGTTGGAATAATAGCAGAGGCTATTTCAGGTAAAGCAACTTGAAGTTTATTAAATTCATCATAATCTTTTAATTTATTTAACTCATTAATAGATATTTGCAATCTTCTACTTTTGTCAAAATCATAATCGATTTCTAGCTTTTCCAATAATTCCTTAACTTCAGTAAACTGAGCCTTTTTATCCGTTATTTTTCCGTCTATTACAGGATTGAAAGTAAAAGAAACATATTCTTTGTTTGCTTTTGTACTTATCCTTGATTTGGTAGATTCATTAAGCTTATTCCAATTTATTATGGGCGTAAAGATATAGCCGTCATCGAAATGACAGTCATTATCTGTAATGTCGAGCGCCTGAATTATATCATTCTTAATTTGTTCCGTATTATCAGAAGTGTCAAGAACTACATGTAGTTTCTCATTTATAATTTCTGATTTAGAAGGATCAATTGCAAGAGGAGCGGTTCTTTGTCGTAATATCTGTTCTTGAACCTCAGTATGCTTCTGCCATATGTCCTTTAACAATGTCTTGTCAGAACTCTTCTTCTGAAGGTTTTCAGTCATAACAATCTTATGGCTGACCACTACATTCTTAAATTCCTTATTGACTTTAATGACTTTTACATCAAGGTTTTTCCCTATATAAGTATCAAGATCTGAAACCCTTACAATATCTATTTGAGAAGCTGGTAAGAATGCTTCAATACCATAAATATCTACAATCATACCGCCCTTAGTGCGGTACTTGATGTAACCCTTGATTATTTCGTCATTTTCTAGTGCTTCGTTCACGCGATCCCAGCTTTTTGCTGCACGTGCCTTGCGATGAGAAAGAAGAAGTTGTCCCTTTCTATCTTTATGATTTTCAACAAGTACTTCTACTACATCACCTACCTTAAGGTCTGGATTGTATCGGAATTCGTTGAATGGAATAATTCCGTCTGACTTGTAACCAATGTTAACCACTACCTCACGCTTGTTAAGTGCGATAACAGTTCCTTCAACAATCTCATTATTATTAACGGTGTTTATAATACCGTTATAAGCTTTCTCAAGTTCTTCGGCACTTAGACTTGACAAAGATTCACCATTATCGTAAGCATCCCAATTAAAATCTTCTATTATCATAACCTACTTTTTTGAGTTTAGATAATTTTCAACTTCATAAATTGTATATCCAGCTTTTATGAAAGCCTTTGTACTTTCTTCACCAAATGGGCTAAAAATGACTTTTTCACTTTCTATTCCTAATTCAGCTTCAGCAATAACATTCTTGTCGTCATCAACTAATGTAAAACCACCATCTTGAGAAAAGTTTATACAATTTTCTATAAGATAGTCCAAGACCGGATGAACTGAACTGTCGTATAATAAATATACGTTTTTATCGTCAACGATATTGTCTGGAGTGTGTTTTAACTCCAGTTTTTCAATACATTCTTTTCTAAAATGACTGACAAACAATTCTGGTAACATGACATTTTTCAACGCAATACATCCTTTAAAGAAAGGAGCGACATCTTCTACATTGAAACCAGCGTGACCACATCCAATTGGAGTGACAAGAAATGTTTTATCTCTATTATTACGTGCAAATTGTTCAAATTGTAATATAGCTTTCCCAAGTATGTGAATATCGAATCCCATTGTTGGTAGTGCATAACACATTCCCGTTAAACCATTTGTAATGCCAACTTGGGCTCCAAAACTTTTTGCAGCTAGTCCTGCAGCACCATGCTTTTGTGAACCATATTTATTCGTCCCAAAAACAAAAATTTGATTGTTTCTGAGACTAACAATTTTGCTAGGAGTGCAACGATCGTATTCTTTCAAAACGTCATATAATAGATTATAGTATGCTGTTTCCATAACTAACTTATCTTTTTCAATTTGCTAAACTCTTCAAACTCGGTTAATACTCTGTTTGTGTATTTGATAAATACATATTCCGAGAGAATCTTGAACTTAATTTGGTTTACTTTACCGTTTTCTTTTTGAATCTCAAGAATTTGGCATTGTGGCATTATGGTGTTTTTATTCTTTAAATTGAATTTTAGACCATTTAATACGACATGTTCAAGAGATGATTGAGTTAAAGCAAAGCTATATTTAGTTTCTCCAACTTCAATTTTATCCCACATGCCTTCTTGTTCTTGTCCAACTTCCACTGTACATTCTTGACCAAGCATATTCTCTCTAAGATTATGCTCATGATATGAGTGGATTAACAATTCACTCATTTGGAAGTTATCCTCCGAGTACGTTTCTATGGTTTTAAATTCAACGTTATACAAATCCTCTATCTCACTTAAGTTTTGGTAGTATTTCTTTATTTTTTTGAACTGTTCTAGCTCATAAAGATTCGTTTTCGGGAATCTTATAGGTACCTTGTCAAATGCTTTGATGATAAATTTCTCTTGACTCCATAGAGCAATGACAAAATCCATCCATTTAATAGCTTCTTGGAGATTTTTACAATTCTCTTTTGAATTAACATTACAAGTGCAGTTCAGAACCTTATTCGGCAAGAAAGAGAAAACCAACTTGAAGGTATATGGCTCTGTTTCCAGTAACAGACACACTTGCTCCTTGTTAGGATTATATCTCTGCAATTTTATCTTCTCCTTGAACTTTATGCTAGGTACAGAAATGCTTGTCTTTATTGTCTCCACAGTAGGAGAGATGAATAGATTTTTGCAATCATCATAATCAGTTATAGTAAGGCCGTTAATGCTTATATTTAACTCCTTCATCATATCCCGGGTTATCATAAACGCAGGAATATGTGTTCTTGGTAAAAATGAATTGTATAATGAGGTATCTTGACTCATTATGGTTTCTGCTACTTCCTTAGATAGTCCAGAAACATTAATCTTCACTTCTGTATTACCAGTAGTGTCAAACTTTATAACCTTATTTTCATTTTGACCTTCTTGTACTATAGGCTGTAAATAGTGCTGATTACTGTATCGTCTAAAAGTATCCAAGCATATATGCTTTCTTTGATAATCCGACTTAATCTTCTTGTTTAATGTTTCAAACAAAATAGGGAATAGGTCCTCTGCTTTAGCATTAAAATATTTAATTTTCGTTTTTGCCAGTCTATCAATCTTATGATTGTAGAGTCCTGGAGCAATAAGAAAATATTTTCTTGTATCAACTTTGGTCTTCTTGCGTATCTCTTGAATTAGCGTAAAGATGTTACTATCCTCAAGGCTATAGCCTATAAACAACATATCATTTGTTAGTATATGACTCTGTATATACTTCCAAAGAAGAGTTTCGTTGTTGTTGCTAAAGTAGTTAGTGTAATCTTGTTTGGTAAGTAAAATATTGTCTTTTACTGAAAAATCACCATGTATTTTATATATGATAGTTTTGTCTTTTGGCAAATTCACACAATCATCAGTTGTCCTAACCACATAACAATTATCTGGGCCATAAGCATCTTCAATTAATGTGTCATAGTTTGTGGTTATTATATGACGTATGTGAGGTATTTTGGTTAAGCAAGTGTGATCAGAAGTGTCTGTGGGCATAAAATTGAAGATTTCTTCCAACTTGTTTATCAATGACTCGCGACCATATATCTGTTCGTACTCTTCTGAAATCAAGTCTAAATGGGTCTCATCTCGGAAATCCTCTTTTATGTCATTAGGCAAAGATTCTTTTAAGGATGCCACAATAGCATTTGCCATTGGGGCTCCGGCTTTACGAGAAAAGCCAGACCCCAAAAACAATGTTACTTGCTCTTTTCTTATACTATCTATTAGTTCCTTAAAATCTGCCATATACTTTATATATATTTATATTCTGGTTGTAATTAGTCCTCCAACAATTTCTCAAGTTGTTCTTTTGATGGGAGTACTTTCATCAATTCCTCATCCATTTCGTCTGCGGTTTTGTAGGTTGCGACTCCCATAGGTTGGCGGAAATCCTGCATGATGTATTCCACATATGCCTTGTCTGCACTCTTGCAAAGGATGATTCCGATTGGAGGTTCTTCACCTTCTCTTCGGTCGTCATCGTTAAGAATGCGGAGATAGCTGCTAAGCTGAGCAAGATAGGCTGTTTTGAATCGTCCTTTCTTCAACTCGAAAACAACAAGACGTCTCAAGTCACGATTGTAGAATAGGAGGTCTATCCAATGGTCATGACCGAGCTTGCCATAATGAACTTGACTACCATTGAAAGTAAATCCTTTGCCAAAAGTCATGATGAAGTTCTTGATGTTATGCACTATGCTTTGTTCAATCACACGTTCATCTACATCTTCCTCGTGCATACCAAGTTCTTCTACATTGACAAAATCGAGCAAGTATTCATCTTTGAACATTTTTATTGCTCTATATGCCTGTTTGTAATCAGGAATGGTGGCAAGGAAATTATTTGGCATTGCTCCTTGATGATGGAACAAGTCCTTTTTGATAATACCTTCCAACTCCTCCGCACTTACTTTGTTATCAGCTGCAAACTGTATGTAGAACAATCGTTCGTCCCAATCTTTAGCATAGGTCAAGATGGTTATATGATGAGTGAAACTGATGCTTAAGAATGGAACGATAGGGAAGCTATCCAAATTCGTCAGTTGCAATTGACGAATTGTATCTTCTTCTGCTTTAGTCACTTGTGCATCTTTAAGCTCACCAACTGGCGAAATTTGCTTTAAATCGTCAGTCGTAACTGACGATTTAGTTTCAATGCCATTCCATGCTTCATAGAAAGCACGCATATTCTTTAAGTTCGTTTCACTAAATCCACGAAGTCCAGGTAGTTCACTGCGTAGGCTTTGGCTGATAGATTTTATCATTCCGCCTCCCCAATGTTTATTCCTGGTATTAGCAGAAATATAGCGACCTACGCCATAGTATAATGCCAGCTGTTCTTGATTAACAGCTTTCACTGCACGTGACTGACTTTGCAATATTGCAGTCTTAAGTATGTTGACAGCATCGGTAGTTTGCTGAATGCCATTGTTTTCAATATTCTTATCCATAGTTAAAACTATTAATCGTTGTTGAATATCTTTTCAAAATGTGCCCATGCGGTGCGATAGTCTTCTATGCGGTCGCACTTGGTATATGGAGCTACGAATGTTTGTTGCTGACCACCGTAGAGTTCGCTCTTGGCTGGGTCGATTGTGTGGAGATATGTTGGTTCTGCACCTTTGTAAGCAGTGACAACACCATTCTCATTTGTTATCTCTTCGCCTCGCATAGCATTCCATGCAGGACGGTCAAGACCTACGCCGGTCAAACCCTTTGAGCAGGTGAATACGATTTTACCCACAGCATCGTACCATGTGTCGTTTTCGTTCTGTTGCAACACAGGGAACTGGATATTGTAAATCATCTCCAAATCTTCCAAGCTAAGGCCTAATGCCATGGCTGCAATAACATCAATCTCCACCAATGCCTGACGGCGTTCAAAGTAGTTACGAAGAGGCGTTGAGCTATCCCATGTGCTCTTCAGAGTGTCAAATGCTTTAAGGCGCTTGTCAGTTATACTCCATTGTTCTTTTGCGTATTCTTCTCGCCAACACTCATCCCATAAATCTGCGTAATGATTAGTTAAGCAGTTTAAGACCAATGTTCTACTATACAAAGCAGATTGGTATATTGGGGGTACTCCAAGTGGAAATTTATACATTCGAATTGACTGAACATTGGATGCACCTAATGTTTTAAAATAAAAGTCCATGACCAACGATGAATACAAACCTGCCGCATCCACGGAGTTATATCTGTCGCTAAAAGCGACAGATATAACTCCGTTGATATGTGCACTCTTGCGTGGCAAGAGTGCACATATCAACGTTCGTTCTGCTGACGAACCAACCATCTTTCTGAAACCTAATTTATAATAATCTATCCAGAATCCATAGTTAGATTCCCCCAAACAATCTTGACCTATCTGAAAACCCTTGAAAATTTGTTTATACTCAGCTATAGGTAAAACAGGTTTATAATTAGTTCTAGGAAGGTAATCGTCTGATATTATTGTCAAATTTATGTTGTCATAATCAGAGTTTAGTACACATGCCTTTCTCGGACATTTATTTAATGGATTTGCAACGTAAAATTGTGGTCCATTGTAAATCATTTCATAATTATCCATTTTTGCATAATCGGTATCCCTCTTTATAATACCAGAATCGACAGCTCCTGTTTCATGTAGACATTCAGTTATTATATTTTGAGTATCAACCAAATGTGATGAGAATTGGGATATTTTTCTTAAAACAGAAATAATTTTATTATTATGTATGCTTACAAGTTTTGCGCAATCTCCAGTTGTTCCATCCTCGAAAGTGTCTGACAATACTTGTAGTTCAACGTCTGTAAACTCTACAATTCTATCTTTATGTGCAGAAGTATTCCATTTTCCATCACTATCCTTGATTCCTTCGCAGATTCCATTACCATTATGAGCGAAACATGCATCCACAGTGCTTGGGTGGAATAGATTGCTGAGCGAAGCGAAGCGCGGTGATGAACTTCGGCGCGGACCGAGAAGTTGATCACCATACACCGTATGGTGATGAACTTCGGCAAACAGCCGAAGTTCATTTTGATACTGGAAATGGTATCGCAATCTGCGATACATTTCCCGTCTCAATGGCTGACCCTTCGGGTCGTCATAAATACTTTCTGGAGTTAATAGACCAATATAGCCATTATCTTCAGAAGCTAAATCCATACAATTAGTTAGTACGCATTTGTAGAGGTTAGTTTGTTGACCAACCAATAATGGGTAATTGCTATATGCATTCATAAATGCTGTACTTCCAGAATTCTCGCATTCTTCATTTCTATAAATCTGCTTAAGTGATGTGCTCTGATTAAATAGATTCTCTCGCATGGTTCTTGCTTGAGGTGCAGAAACCTTACGAATTGCTATTTCTGGATATTTTTCGGAGATAATTCCTTGTTCATCGAATTCAGGCTTCAACCAAGGGGGATTACCACAGATAATATCAAATCCATCACGAAGCCAGAAGACTTCGATAAACTCCAACATAGGGTGGAAGAAGTGATAACGTTTGCCTAATGCATCAGCAATACGCAGACGAAGAGGTTCTTCATCGGCAAACAATGACAGATTAGCATGAGAAGCTGTAAGCAGTTCTTCCTGAGTACGAGCAATTATTTGAGATTCATCTTCTGTAATTCTGCCATACTCTACTGCTGGTTCAGATACTTTGCCTGCACGTTCCAAAGCTTGGCGTGTTTTGGTGTCAAGTTTGTCATTATCAACATCCAGCAATGCCTCAATATCGCCCCAAAACTCTTGACGAGTAGGAAGAGTATCTGCATCTTTATATTCCCAGAACCATAGTGAACACCAATAGTCCATTACAAGTTTTAGCTTACGATAGGCGTTATCGTGACGATAGCGTGTATCGAAAAGTTCTTGCTTGCGTGCATAGGTTTCTATTTGGTCAGCTTCCTTGAAAAGCGACTCTTGTATTGAATAGGCAACACCATCCCACACATCTTTGCGATTGTTGGTATATTTGTCGATCGAAATCTGATCGGTAAAGTATTCCTTCAGCAATACATCAATCTTTCCTGATAATCTCTGTAAGGTCTTGAAATCCACATCGGTAATAGGAGCGGTCCAGTCTTTAAGAATATTGGTCATTCGAGTGAATGCCGTAGGATATTCTTTCTTTTGTTCCTTAATGCTTCGAACTCCCAACATATTTGCATCTGGCAAGAGGAAGTGATATACATCATTTACCGAGCGATTGACACGGTTGCTGAAGAACTTAACCTTATGTGGAGCCTTTTCCCACCACTTATTCTGTTTGGGCTTGCTACCAATTCTTTCGTAAATACCATATACATCAGACTTGCTATAAACCTTAAGCCATGCGCCAATAACCGCATTACCTACGGCAAGACGGTTGGCAAAGAAAGGTGTTTCCATATCCTTGTGGATTACGTTCAACCACAAGGAGAGCTTGCCCAATTCAATGGCTGTAGGGTTCAAGTCAACACCATAGACATTGTGAGTGGCAATATAGGCTTTCACCTTTTGCAGCTCATCACGGTACTTATCAGGCTGAATACGCCAATTCTGCTTACCTTCCTCACGGAGCTGACGCTGTTGGTGAATAAGATATGCTTCGGCCAATTGATTGATAACCTCATTTTGGAATGCAGCAGCACCCATGGCTGGTTCCAAAATCTTAAGTTCAAGCAGTTCCGTTGCTTTACGTTTGTTTTCACGAACCTCGTCAATGATAGTCTTCAGCGTATATTTTACTGTGCTTCGTGTGAGAACTTCAGGTGTATAGTAGCTGGCAGACTTCTGACGGTCACGACCATTCAAGCGATAGACAAATGTACCCTTTGGCAATATGGCAGGTGTTCCGTCTTGATTGCATAACACTTCTGAGATGTCGAAGTCGCTCATGCGGCTATAAGGTACAAGGAATGTTCCGTCAGACGGGTCGTTAGCCTTGTGAACTTCAATATAATCTTCCTCGGCATAGAATCCACGGAAAGCAAGTAAGCTCTCATAGACGCTACCCAACTGGTTTACGCCAAGGTTGGCATAGCTGATACGGCCGCAATAGCTTTTCTTTTTTGACAAAGAGAGAGCTTTGATGATCTCTTGCCATTTGATATTGCGTATCTTCACATCGCCAAGATGGTGCAAGTTCTTGCCGTTGAACAACGGTGAGTCAATAGGACGTACACGGAAACTCTTGTTGTTATTCATTGAGATGGTTGCATTATGCCCATCTGAAAGCAAGTCAAAGAGGTGATGTATACTTTCGTCAAAGAAGTATCCGTCACGGCTTGACTGAGAGTTAAGACGCATCATCTCAAGGTCTCTCAACGACTCAAGAGAGTAACCAAGTTTGTAGACTTCGTCACCAACAGGAAGTATCTCCAATTCTTCACGGCTTTCGGCATAGAACAAGAAGAGCAGACGATATACGATTGTGAGGCAGTCGTCCTTAACTTCTGCTTCAAAATCATCGTCTGTCTCGTCATATGTGATTGTTCCATCTTCTGCAACAACCTTTTTACCAAAAGGCTTATTGACTATATGCTTCATATAGTAAAGAGCCTCGTTCGCAAGGGTCTCGACTGCGAAGATGACACCTTCTTTCAAGTCTTTGGTAACTTCATATGCGTTCTTGTAACTCTCTTCAATAAGCGTATCCATCAGAACGGTCTGGCCGTCTGAAGCGAGCGTCTCCTTGCAGCATAGCAAATGGAAGAGTGCATAATGGAGTCGGTAGTTCTTAATCTGTGCCTGAAAATAAAGGTCATCGAGTGAGAACTGAAGATATGAACCACGTGCCCACTTGTCTTGGTCGAAAAGAAATACAGTGTTTCCTGCAAACATCAAGACGTAACGAGGTCTTCTATCTTCAGGCATCAAGAATACCTGTGTGATAGCCTTATTGATAATGGCTGGTGAGAAATGATACTTCTCACGGTCAAGGTATTTGTTAGGAATGACCTGTTTCCACTGACCTGCATAATATCTTTGTTGACCTGATGTGCGATCGTCCTCATACTGCTGCTTGAAAAGTCCATCAGGTTCTGAGTCATTAACAGAAATCAGGTTTTGCATCTCCATAATGAGCATAGTAATTCGCTCACCACTGCGAATGATATGGCGAACAGGTATAATCTCAGTAGGAGAGTCGGCACTTCCATCCTTAACCACGTATGGCTCTTGATAAGCATGTTCAGTGTCGTATCCAAGTTTCTTCAACAGCGTGGTATGCCAATCGTGGGTGTGCTTGATTTGGTCTTCCTTTCGAGCACGACCATTGATGATGAAGTTTTTGAACTCTTCATATTCACTACGAATCTGAACGTAAGGACTACATAGTGCTTTCATCTCGTCGGCACTTACTCCAGCACAAGTTTGAACCTTGTTGATGAAATCATCGGTAAAGTAACCTGATGGGAAATAATCACCAATGTTCTGTATAAATCTATATGTTATATTATCTGCCATGACTTATCAAAGATTATGAAATACTGCCAATAGACGCATGTATGGATCTGCATTATCGAGTGAGAAGAGGTCTTGATAAAACTGACTTGATTGGTCAGTAATTTTTTGAATCTCTTCTTTCTCTTTCTTGTATTTGTTGGTACGAGTGATTGCAACGTCCTCGTCCTGGAATAGAGAATTTGCAAGGTCGGCCCATTCAGACAACTTTTTCTTATATGCCTTTAATTGTTCGTCCATGGATTTACTAACTTTTGCTTGAGCTTCGTACATGTAATTAACTGTACCAAAATCAATGGCTTCCTGTAGATTTGATTGTAAGATTGCAATGTCATCATCAGTAGCTCCGGTCATAAATTTATTCTCTATAGCATATTTATTCGTAAAGTCGTGGAATGACATTGGTTTCTCTTTTAGTTGTCCTTCACAATTCAGTGGTACTACAAAGAATTTGCTAACTAAGTTCTGCCCTAAGCCATTACCATGACTACCATAGAAGAGATAGTAACTCATGCCCTTTGGTAGTTCACTGTAACGAACAGCCATAGCCTGCGATTTAGGCAATGATGCTGTGAACTTAGTGAGCATATATTGGATAATTGGATGAATATCATAAAGCGGGAGGAACTTGCTCCATTCGCTTTTGGTACTCTTACGAGATTCTGCTATTGACTTATTAAGCCATGCTTTGTCTGTGGCAAGACGGAAAATATTATCCTTTGGGAATGCTTCACATGGGATATCATAGAGCACATCGCGTAATTCTTCATTGTTCTTAAATTCCACGAAAGGAATGGTTGCATCGTCACGATGCATGACAATGTCACCATGCTGAATACTACCAACGGCTTCAAGTTCATCGAACAGGTCTTGATAGAAACTAAGGTCATCTCGATATAGAGAGAATCGCCTTTCGAAAATATTCTCCGATAGGTGTTCCTTTGTAGGAGTCTTAGCAAGGTCTTTCTTGAATCCCATTGGTCGACGACGACGTTGTGGTTCAGGTTCAATTGCATCTGTATCAGTTTTACCCTGAAGCATATCGCCAATAGCTTTTTCTTCTTTTTGAACGTTATAAAGTTCCATTACACTCATGGCATCACCTAGAGTGTCGTGGACTTCTTGCTCTTTATCTCGAAGTTTATCGATAATTCTAAAGTCTGTTTTAAGATCAGGGTGCTCACTCTTAGCTACGAGATAGTAGATGATAGGTGTTTGCTTTTGTCCATAGCGGTCAATTCGTCCATTTCGCTGTTCGAGTGTAATAAGACTCCAAGGAATGTCGTAATTGAACATGATATGACAGAAGTAGTGAAGGTTGACACCTTGACTACCACTATCACTTGAAATGAATACACGGATTTTGCTGTCTTCCTTTGCAAAATCGCTCACCATTTCCTCTTGCTCTGTATCCGAAAGCGAACCATCGAAACGTTTTACTTGCTCATCTGTGAGATTGAACTCAGTCTTGATGCGTTCAGCAAGGTATTTCATGGTTGCAATACGCTCTGTGAAGATTACGATACGCTCTTGCTTATTGGTTGACCATATTTCTTGCAACTTTTTCTTTAGCGCATCATAGCGAGTATCACGTTTAAAATCAACGAGAGTTTGGATATCTGTTATAAGGTTTTCTATGTCACTACTATCATCTTTCTTTTGACGCTCCAAAAGTGTTAAAAGAGCAGCTTTAGGAGATGACAAAAAGCTCTTGAACACAGTAAGAGCAAACAATGGGTCGTGAATGCTACTATTGCTTAGGTTCACAAACTTTGCATGCTGCATACTAAGAATATTTTCCTCTTCAGGAGTAAGGTTGACATCAATCGGTATAACCTTACGCTCTTGGAACTGGCTACGGATGCGTTCGTCTCTAATATCGTTCTTGAAACGACGTACATAGTATGGCATCACATCCTCCTTGGTATATTCGCCATTGCGGGGAATAGATATTGGCTCAAGCATTCGCATAAGATTTGCGAATGACTCAGCAGAACCATTATGGGGGGTAGCTGAGGTGAGAATCATTGATTCACACTTTTGAGCTAGGAATTGTGCCAAGTCACCACGAAGGCTATCTTCGTTGGCAACTTTATGACATTCATCAATAACAATAATGTCCCAATGGGTCTTCTCCAACCAAGCACGGAAACGGCCATTGTTCTTGAGTGTGTCAATAGATATGATAGTCTTATCGTAATAGTCAAAAGGATTCTTGTTCAATGGAATCTCGTTTTGAATCTTTGCAACACCAACGCTGTCAAGTCGGACAAGAGGAATAGCAAAGCGGTTCCAAATTTCTTCCTGGAACTGAGCCAAGATGCTTTTGAGAGCACACACAAGAATACGTTTACCTCGACCTCTACGAATCATTTCGCTAAGGAATATTCCGACCTCTATGGTTTTACCAAGTCCAACACCATCGGCAATAAGAAGACGAGGACGAGGTAATTCCAATGCCTTAAGAGTCGGCTCCATTTGATATTCTGCCACATCGAAGGCTCCACCATGGGCGACAGTTATCTTCTGCGAATAGAAAGCATTGTTTCTAATAGCTGTTTCGATATGGAGTTTTGTTTTTCTCCAACGTGGGTCATTGTCTGCAACTAAGACTGTATTTGCAGGACTAACAACTTCGATATTTTTATCTATGGTCGAGTCAAAAATGAAATGATGATTTTTTACGAGTTCGCTTATACCTGTAACATGGAGCAAATAACCATTGTCGGTATTTCTCTCCACATTGGTAATTAAGAACTCTTCGCCTCGAACAGTGATTCTCTGACCAGATGAAAAATTAACCATACGTACTTTATTGATTTATGTTGTTCAATAAATCTTTCATTTCTACCTCAAGCAATTTTGCCACATTGGCTAAAGTTGCCAAATCTGGTTGCGATTTATTTGTACACCATTTGGAGACTGTTGCAGGGTCTTTACCTATCTGAGCAGCCAACCATTTATTGGTACGTTTCTTTTCAACTAGAACAACTTTTATACGATTCAAATCTTTCATTTCACTTCTGTTTATTGCGTTTAGTGCAAATATAGTGATAATATTCAAAAATGAGATGAATCACAATGTCTTTTTTTTTGTTATAATGATACTTTTGTTGAATTCATATACAAATTACATAATTCTAATAAATAAATTACATTTCAGTGACCTTCCCTGATTTAGGTTGACACTTTTAGAGCGGATGAACTAATATGGTTTACAATATCACTGACTGGATTTACAGTCGTTTTTTTATCTCTAAAAATTCAAGCCTTCATTTTCTTGCGCAAAATTATAGCAACGAGTACTTTGTCAAGTACCGCACCGCTATTGATTTACAACCCTGTTTGCTTGTACATAAGGCAAAAAATATAGCCTAAAATGGATTTGACCTCAAAATAAGGGAAATAAAAATAAGACAAGTGCCTATGTGTTACGAAACAAATTGTAGTTGTATTAGCATAGAACGATGGAATGAACTTATGAGAGGTGCGAGAAGATATTCTTATAAAAGATTAATTAGTCGAATTAAGAAAGAACTTCCTGATTTATAGAGATTCGTGCCTAAAATTTTATAACCCATTTGAGAAACTATGTAAACGAACAAAAACTCATTACACATTGGTGCATTCTGCTATTGAGTATTTTATCAGAAAATAAAAAAGTGAGGAATTAAACCTCACTTAACTTTATATTGTTGAATCTCCTTAATCATCGTCTTGACATCTTCGCCGACTTGAACAAAGTTCTTGTAGAGTATGCGTTCTCGCTCGTCTCTTGATTTGAAAGTATAGAATTTAGGGAGAGAAACATAGCCAGCTTCTTCCTTTTTGATTTCCTCCATATTGAAGTCTGTCTTGCAGTAGAACTTGGAGGTCTTGAACTCTTCGCTTTCCTGGATATTCATACTGCCACCGCTTCCGGTCTTCGTCTGTACGAAATCACGTGCCGTCTGACCGCATATCCAGCCGGTCGGCATATCGGAGATTTTGGATGCCGGAACAAGGCTGTCCATATTCTCATTGAGGTTGATAGAGGTTTTGTCCCGGTCGATGGTCACGCCTTTTTTGAGCTGTACCACCTTACCGAAGATGTCGGATGACAACCATTCCAAGGTCTCTTTGGAACGGGCAGAACCGCTGACCACATTGCCGACAGTGGTGATAATCTTCTGCATACCTACCTTGCCATAGTCCGCTTCGAGTTGCGGCAACTCCTGAAATCCCAACGCTACCGATACCTTGTTGCTTCGTGCCGTACCGATAAGGCGGTCAATCTTGTGGAAATATAGAGTAGGTAACTCATCCACGATAATGCTTACCGGGATATTCTTACCTTGTCCGGTATTTACCCTTGTAACAAGACGATTGAGGATAAGGGCGTTCAGCGCACCGATGATGCTCTCCATTTCCGGGTCGTTGGCAATAAGCAGGTAAGAGGGATTCTTGGGGTCAGAGACTTTCAAGTCGAAGTCGTCACCGTCCTTGTGGAATATCCAATAGCTCTCCTTGGTGGCAAGGCGTGAGGTATAGACACGCAGCGTACCAATCATACCTTCCAACTGTTCCATTGCCTTGTTCTTCAAGGCGGTCTGGAACGGACCAAGCAACGGTGCCACCTCGTTGTCGGTCTCCAACACCTCAAAGATGGTCTGATAGCTCTCGTTAAGGAAAGAAAGAATATGAGGCATATCGGAATATTTTCCGAGCCAATAAGCCGGTTCCACTTCCTCGCCAGCGGAATTGAATACACGTCCGGTGGGTATCATCCGCTTGGTCTGTTTGTCCTGTACCTTCTCTGCCATGAGCATATTACCGTCCTTGTCGAAGGGTTCTTTGCCCCAGTTGCAGAAGAAATAGATACAGGCTGCCAGGAAGTTGACAGCGGATGTCTGAAAGAACTGGTCACTTCCGCCGCCTCCTTCTTTCTTGCCTTTTTGTAAAGACTCAAGTAGGGTTTCTGCGGTTTCAGATGCGGCAGCAAGGTTGTTGATGTATTTCAACTGAATAGGATTTACCCGGCGGCTGTATTCCACATCCACGAAGTTGATGATGTTGAATTTGCACCCCTTGGGCAGTTTTCCGAGCTTCTGGTTCTTCTTATAATGGTAGTACAATTTGGTTGCCAATGTCGGAAACTTATAATCGTAAACTACTAAGGCAAAGCCCTTTGCAGAGTGCTGCCGGATAAACGGCTCGATGATGGAAAAAGTCTTACCACTGCCCGGTGTGCCGACCACCCAAGTGCCTCGGAAAGGGTTGTTGATGTTCACCCAACCTTTACGGAACTTGCCTTTGTAATAATATCGCATGGGGATATTGACCGAGTATTTGTTTTCCTGTAACTCCCGGCATTGCTCAAAACTTTCATTCTCAAAGTTGAAGCGGTCTTTGAGCAAACCTTCTTTGAGGAATTTGGAGATATTGTCAAGGGCAATGTGAACCAGTACTACGCCGACCACGGAGGCTATCATATAGAGCCAGATGTTCAGGCGCAAGGAATAAAGCCTTGTTTCCATCGGATAACCGTACAGCCATACGGAAAGCACAACCAGCCCTATACCTGCTATGATAGGATAGAGGACTTGCTTGCGGCCATTGAACTCCAGTTTCTTCTTGTTCCTCGTGCCTATACAGGTGATGCAGATAAGTAGGAACGTGGCAAGTTTGCTGTACGCAAGATTTCCGTCATTGTATATCACCCACCGTTTGATGCGTCCGTGTATGTCGCAGAGGATACCTCCCCAATGGTCAAGCATGGCAGGGTCGATGGCATACTCGAAGAACTCCATCAGGATGGAGACATAGATGACCGAGCGGAATATCTTGTAAAAGCCTTGTAATTCTTTACTTTCTTCCATAGCTATTATTCGCTAATTCCTTTAATAATCTGGTTTTCAATCTCTCAATGTGATGATTGCCCTTGATTTATGAGCCTGTATTTTGGGCGTATCGTGAATCGTTCCGCTGCCCATAGAATAGAGCCATGCTTTGGCGGTCTGTTGTTCATTGACCTCCGTACTTGTCCAGTACCAGCAATCATCGGCTTCAACGGACAGCGTGTCGCCACCGCACATCTTGATAACGGGATTGATTTGCTCCTTGGCATGATAAAGCAAGCGCATCTGTGCCACCGATGGAACATAAGCGGATTGGCCGTATCTCCACATATCAAAAACTTTCTCTGCCAGTGGCGAGGATGTTTCTCTCGCATCCAATAGGGCGAAAGTGTTTTCAAATCCGTCCAGTGCGGCGATGTCAGCGGAGGTGTTTTGCTTAACGCCTATGCTGTCGGCAAAAGCCAATGGCTCCAAATCCCACAGATAGACGGCATAGCCGTTACCCTCGGTATTTTCATCGTGATTGATATGGAACACCACGGCAATGGGCTGTTTTTCGGACTCCCTGAAGGCCGATACCGACAATACTTTTCCGTCCGTGCATAGGATATGACAGGGCTTCATTGCCGTGTCCGGAAAATCCCGGTGTTCGTCACAAGCCACGAATAAAGCGGTGATGGCCAACATCCCGACCAGTCTGCCTATCTTGTTGTATATCTTCTTTTTCATCTTTCCCTTAGTTTAATGGTAATTTTACACCTAAGACAATACCTGTACGGAACAGGTCTTCGCCTTTTATCATCAAATCGGTCTTGACCTGGCAGAACAACTGCCAGCCACCACGCAATACATAATTGTGTTCATATCCGAGGTGGATGCCTCCCAAGAAACGACGGGTATCACTTCCTGCCGACGCACCGATACGAACATTGCCGTAATGATTGCGCCCACGTACCACACAAGGCTTGTAGGCGACACCGAACCCATAGCTTCGGTAATTCTTCCAGAATGATTCGGGACAGATATGCTTGCAGGAGGCGCATTCAGCCCACTTGATGTAACCGTTAGCGAAAAACTCCCAAGCATGGTGATATTTGCCCTCGTGCTCGTAGGAGAGGGTAAGATCCAATCCATTTTGGTACAGGCAACCTACACCTAAAGAAAGCCGGTCGCTGTTACTCTGTGCCTTGCCGGTGATGACAAATGCAATGATTGCCACCAATGCCAATACAATTCTTCTCATGCTCATTCCTCCTCTAACAATACGGCATTAAACGAATCGGCTGAAAGCACATCCTCGTAGTCTATATTCAGACGTATGTTCCTGCCGCTTATCTGTTTCTCTGTCATTTCAATGGTAAGCACCTTGTCGTTGGGGAAGGTCATCTTCTTCAACACTATGACATTGCGGTAGCCATGACGGAATGATTTCGCCTGTTCAAGAACCAATGCCGGAGTCAATTCTATGATTTGGGCATTTGTCGCTTTGGAAACTTTCTTGTCAGCGAGTTTTACCCGGAGCTCGTCAATGTCAAAACGGATGTTTGTCTTGTTCTCAATGGAGAAGTCAATAAAAAAGTAATCTCCGACCGCATAGATGTTGTTCAGTCTCATATTCATGCGGTGTTCCCTGTTGCTCACATTCCGGTATTTTGCAGGAGAGTTCCATATCCGTCTGGCGTAACGGCTCATGTCCGACACCGACATGCTGACTGCCGGATTGTTGTAGGCATTCCGTTCCCGGAACTCTATCTCCTTGTCCGTTACGGCTTCCTGCATTCTTGTGGTATAAAGCAACGCATACTGGGTGCGGTAGCGTTCCGTGACAATGGTGACGATGGCAAGCACTTCTCCGTCTTCATGCCCGGTCTCTTTGGGCTTCAGACGAATGGTGTTGTTTATAGGCTGGTCTCCAACCACCTTGTCCGTGGAAATATCCACGAAACGGATGGGTTCGGAGGCGGTGATGACGGTAGTCACCTGCTCGTTGACGGTCAGCTGCTCCAATTCCTCGTAGGTCTGCTGGGCGAAAGTCGGCAGAATCGAGAACACTGCCGCAATTCCGGTACAGATAGTTTTGATGATTTTCATATCTCTGAATCTTTGAATGGATTATTTACTCTGTATTATTTTTTCTCCTGGCTGTTGATGATATAGACAAACGTGCCGTATTTCAGATTGACCTTGTTCTTCTTGATGTTCTTGCTGATGGCGTTGCTGGTCTTCTGGTAGGCATCCTGAATAGCCTGCATACCCCATTGGGTCAGACTGTTCCCGTTACCACCGGTGTTCATGCTCATATTGCTGTTGAACGCTCCGCTGGCTACATCCTTGGCGGTCTCACGGAAGGAACTGGACGGCACATACAACCCCTCCAGTCCGTCGGTGTCGTAAAGGGAAAGGCTGACCTTGATGATTTCATCGTTCACAAGCACACTGCTGATAGTCCCTTTTACCCTTTGCGAGGAAAAACCGCTCATGATGGCATAGAGGTAGGAACCGCTCTTGACCACCGTCTCGTTTATCTCCACATCATCCAACAGACGAAGCCTTACACGGCTGCCTTCCACGGCTTTGACATTTTCGTCAATGATTGCCTTGATAAGGTTCGGCTTGTGTTCGTTGTGGGCAATGGTGTTGAAATAATCGGAAGGTACCTTGACCTTCTTGACCATTTCACCCGGCTTCTCGGCATCGGATGGCACACTTACGGCACGGCTGTCTTCCTCGATGGTTCCGCTGACGGCAACAGGAGTGTCGGCTTGCTCTTCAAGGCTGTCTTCCATAATCGGGGCAACCTGCTCCTGCGCTTTCAGCCTTGCTTCGGCAAGGGCACGTTCCAACTCTTTGAGGGCTTCCTGTTCTCTCGTTCCGGCTTCGGCTGCTTCTGCGGCCAACGCTTTCTGCTGTTCCAGTTCGCCCAAGAGGGCGACTTCGTCCTGGCTGTACTGCGATTCGTATTTTTCTTTGTCATCATCGGGTTCTTCTCGTTCTATATTGTCAACCGCCGTGTAATCGGCTATCTTTCCCCACGATTTTGCCATATTCTCATATTTGCTTCCGATTCCGTCTCCGCCCTTAATCGTGGCATCGGGCAGGTCGGGGTTCAGGAACTCCGTTGTCTGGAGGCTTTTGTCGGGTATCTCCGCTTTTCCCGTATTGAACAGGTCGAAAATGAAATACGAGGCGGCCAGCAACGGTATGTACAGAATGGCAGGAAGCATATACTTCGGCTGCTTGAAATTGATTTTCTCAAATATATTCTTCATCACTGTTCTGATTGTCGGGGTTCAACTATGGGTGTTACCAAATCCTTGTGCCGTTTTCTGAGCAGGCTGTCCTGTATTTCCGTGGCACTTCTCGTTTCCTGTCCGTGGTGGTAGGCTTTTGCCAAACGGTAGATGTTGAATGTGAAGGTGCCGATGACAAAGCCGAATACCATGACCAAGAACAGGATCTTGTTCCTGTTGGCAAACTCCTGTATCTTTGCCGCCATCTTGTCTATGCGTGTCGCCTTGGCGAACTTGCGTCCTGCATTCACATCGCGCTCATACCGCTCTTTATATTGAGGATCGTTCTTGTCGGGCATTTTCTCGCCGACCAGCATCCTGCGGAATCCTTTGATGTTCATAACTGTATGTTTTAATAAGTTGTTTTCGTTTTCTGTTCGATGTCTTTATTGAGAAGGGTGCGCCAGTTCACGATCAACAGCCCATGCGGATTGTTCTCTGTTCGGGGCACTCGTTTGAGCTGTCCTGCCGTCACTAATTCACGCATCAGGATATTGCTCCTGCGCTCGATACGCTGCCGGCCATAGTAGGTGAACTCCATTTTTCCCTTGTCAAAGGCAATGCTGTCGCAATAGATTGAAAAGACGGCACTCGTTCCTAAGATGTTGGAGTAAAATCCTTTCTCCTTGAGCGTGTTGTACTGTGCCAATCCGGTCTCATCCACTAAATACATCGCCTTGTTCATCGTGTAATGGATGTATTTGTCATCCGGCGGAAGCGTAAAGAAGAAGTGGTGGAACATTTCCACATGGCTCTTGGCTTCCACATCGAGGGTTTCTTCCATGGTGGTGCGGTTGACCAGTATGGGCACGTTGCCGTCCAATACATATACTTTCTGTTGTGCATCTGCCACCATCGTCCTTGCTGTCCATATACTGCCCACGCTGATGATGATGCAGCCGGCAAGGAAGAGCGAACAGATGATGCCGACCAGTTTGATTTTATTTTCCAGATTCTTGATAACCATACCTTACTGTCTTTGTGTTCTTAAACTTTGGGTATATTCACTGTGGAGTATGAGCATAACCTCTTCATTAACCATCCTGACCAGATTTTCAAACTCACAAGCGAAGACTTTGGTGTAGAATCCCAGTATATAGACTTGTACATACACCCACCAAATGCCTCGTTTGCGTTTCTTGACATTCCTGCTGCATTTGGCCAGTTGCAAACGATAGGTCAGGTATGTCGCCAATGGTGCTGCATAACAGTTGTAATAATCAAAACCCTCCTCCAATTCCTCGTGCTTAGGGTCGAGATAGTGGTTTTCTGGTACGTGTAAAATCTCTTCATGTATACGCTTGTTGGCGAAGGTTACAAACTTCTCGTTCTCTAACCATTTTCCAATTTTCTTTTGTAATTCCATTTCTATTCTGTTTAATTGTTTGTTAATCTTATCTTGCCAATGTGCCGATTGCACCTGTCGCTGTCATCTTGGCCTGCTGTGCCACACCCTCGCCGAAGTTTCGGGTGGAGAAAGCGGTGTCTCCTTCAGGAATCATCCATGCCGCTAAGTCGGGTACGAGGTTCAGGCATTTCAGGGCAACAATGCTTGCCGCCATCAGATAGCCGGCAGAGAAGAAACTGTTTTGCAGATAGGCAGCCATAGTCTGTTCGCTGACTGTGATGGCTGTCAGGTTCTCTACCTGTATGCAAAGCACGATGTCGAAAAGCAACAGCACATAAAACCCGACGAAGTAGAGCATCGCACCATAAAAATGCACTGTCAGATACCTTGTCAGCCACTTTGCCCAGGCTCCTTCCCACTTGGGCAATAGCGAGAACGCCCACTGTATCGGACCGAATATCGTCAGCATTCCGAGCAGGATTTGCTGACAGTAAATCGTAGCCCACCAACCTATTCTAAATACAATTAAGGCTATGAGCATCACGATTTTATCTATTCCTACCACGATTCCCGATGTGAGAGAGGTGAACCATAGTTTGGCTGCATCTTTCTCCATATTGGTCACTTCATCCACACCTGTCTGTTCCATAGTGGCTTCTATCAGGTTGGGATCGGAAGTGCCGCTGTGTGCCACGTCTGCCTGTGCTTGCAGACTGGTGTACATCGTGTCTCTCGCAAAAATGAGTTGTTGCACCTCTTGGAATTTATCCTCAATATGTGTGGCTTCTGCCTGATACAGGTCGTGCGTATAAGAACCGATGCAGTTCGGGATATAGGACAGAAAGTCCAACACACACCAGTTGCTGCCACTGTTTACCATGCCTGTGTCTGCCGGTGGGTACCACCAACAGAGAATGATGGAAATCGCCAACGGCTTGAACAACTTCATAATATCCAACGGCTCGTTCTTGACCATCATCTTATACGCCATGCCTGCCGCCATAATAATGGCGAACAGGGCTGCGAGTGCCATACACATCTGCAGTATCCACCAAAACGGCCCCTGTGAACCTGTAAACGTGGCATCAGTCAGAAATTCGTTGGTCTGAAAAATCACGTCATCTATCTCTTCTTCAAGCAGATTGATGCCGAAGTCTGAAAGTATATCTCCGCTTGCCATCAGTGGTTGGTTTTATGATTGATAATGTCCTTGATAAATGCTACGCCTTTCGGAGTCCATTTCAAGTGATAGACATAGTAACAGCCCAATCTGCCTGTGGTATAGACGGCAATGCCATCCTTTTGCAGGTCTTCACGTAGATGCCACATACCGTTCTGCCGTACAATAACACCTTCTGCCAGTAATACTTTCTTGATTTTTGCATAGTAGCTGCCGACATACTTGTGTAGTTGCGTGAATGGTATCAGTTGCAGCTCTGCCGACTTTGTGTTCACATCCACGATAGGGGTACTGCCGATAATACTGATGATACCGGGCAACTTTGCCATGTTTTCTGACAGTCTCTTGTTCCGCTGTTTGGCAGCGTTCAACTTAAATCTGAGTTGGGTCAAATTTTCCATACCTTATTATATTTATCTGTTCACACTCTCATTACCGTCTTCGTCACCGCCTTGCGACCCTCGTACAGCCGACCGGGATTCATTCCAGCGGCTCATGGCATTGCTGATGATGCTTCTCTTGTCTATCGAGCGGTTGTTGCTTGCCGAAAGGAGATTTTTAGTGGCATTGCGGTTGCTCAACTGGACGAGGTATTTGACCAGCACATCATTCTGTTTGGAGACATCGGCATAGATTTGCAGATATTGTCGCTTCCGCTCTGCATTGGGCATATAGGCATCCTTTGTCGCTTTGATGGCGCATTGATATACCTGGTAGTAGTCGCTCCAACGTTCTTTATCTTTTGGTGAGCCGCCTGTCAGCAATATGCGGTCTATGTTCTTCTGAAACTGCCGCATCTGGGATTCTACCTTGTCCTTTTCCGCAAGCCAGGCAAGATCCACCTGTCGGTCTGCTACATTCAAGGCTTCAATCTTGGCCCGGCTGGTCAGTGCGGAGTCAATGGCTTCCGCCTCGTCCACCTGTTGATAGGATGCCACACCTGCCGTCGTTCGGAATGCGAGCTTGTTCTTTACTGCTGCCGTTTTCTTGTATTTGTTGTGCAGCAACGTGTAATAAAGTTCAGGTTTGAGCGCACCGGCTCCGGTTTCTCCCACTGTGATCTGATTCATCTTGGGCGAATCGTGGTTGTAAGTGACATATTGGGCTTTTGCTCCGATTGTCACAGCCATCATCATTACTGTTGTCAATATCCATTTCATATATTTCTCTGTTTTTTCGTTGTCAATAATCCAGTTTTCCTGATTGCCTCCACCGTCCGAAAGCATCGTCTATAAGTTCACGTTTGCTTTTGGTGCGATAGACTTTCTCTTTCCAATAGCCGATACGGACTTGTATGTACCGCCATGTCTCGAAGTAGGCCCTGTTCAGATGCCTTTCGATAGTGTCTAAAGAATAGTTGATGCTGTTCAACAGCATCAGCAAGTCCGAAGTGGAACAGGCTGCCGCTCCTGTGGCGTACAATACCAAATCGCTCACGGACTTGTAGAGGTATTCGCCTTCCTGTGCTATCATCCGTATGGCTCTGGCATTGATGGAGAGTATCAGCGTATCTGCCAGCTCGATGTGCTTCCGTTTGATGACTTTTTCGTTGAAATCTTCAAGCATCGCCTTGTAGTCCGAGATTCTGTCACTGACTCCCTGATAGGTGGAATGGACATTCAACGCCGTGCGTAGCGACTGGTACATCACGTCAATCACATCGAAGGCTCTGGTGTATTTATCCAAATCCACGTTCAACTCCTTGTAGCCGACAGTCTCCTTACGGCTGTATTCGTGCAGGAGTTTGTTGCTGTGTTCCAATGTGGAGCGGGCCAGCAACAGGCTGCGCTGTTGCTTATGGTCGTTGATGTAGGCTTCCACCGTACCTATGTCAAAACTCCACTGTGCCTTTGCGGACAAAGGGACAAGCAACATGAGTATCAGTCCGAATATGTATGTCTTGCCTGTGTTCATCGCTTGCCCTCCTTTATCTTTTTGTTTCTTGCGTTCTCCATCCATCGGTCGTGGCATTCTTCCACAAGGGACAGCCTGCGCCCCTCTTCGTCATTGATTGGGGGAAGCATATCCTTCAGCACGTCGATGATACTGCGTTTGTAGTGCATCATCTTCTCCAAGGATACCAGGTCGGCATAAATCTTCGTAAGCCGGGAGTCCACTTCACGGGCAATCTCAAGACGGTCGCTTGACCAAAGCAGATGGTACATGTCGTTGGTCTTCGTGTCTTCCTGCGGGGCTGTCCGGGCATATTCCGTGGTTATCTTGCATTTCGGATATTCTTTCGCAATCTCGGCTATACGGTCGTTGACTAACTTCGCCTTCTCCTTTTCGCTCATGCCAGGATCGAGTGTCATCACTTCCACCACGTGGGTATCGGAATATTCCGTGGTCAAGTCCCACGAGATTTGCAGGATGGCTCTGTGTATTTTGATACCCAGAAAATATTTCGGTTTGCGTGCGATTTTCAGTGTTGCCCTGAACGTGATGATACCGTTGATGTTGGGTATCGTCCCTTTTCTGATAAAGGTGTAGCCGTTCCACGATCCGTTGTCCTGCCAGGTGATGTTGTAAGCCGTCTTGCAGTCCTGCATGATTGCCGGTATGCGGTAGTAGTCATCGGTCGCCACATCGTTCTCGCTTTTGGCTTCTTCCTTAGCCTGTGCGATTTCTGCCTGTTTCTGCTGCCAGGTGGCAAGCTCCGGCTTCAGCCTCTCTATTTCCGCCTTGTTCTCATTGTATTTCTGACGGAGAGGGATGGCATCTTCTACGCTGGCATTGGCTATCTGCTTGATCAGCGATTCGTTTTCCTTTTCCAATGCGGATATTTGGGACTGGAGTGCGTAAACCTTGTTGTCCGCTTCCCGTTGCATGGCATCCAGTTCCGACAAGTCCAGTTCTTCGCTCTCGGCTGTGGTCTTCATCGCGCACTCTTTGGAATGGGCGTTAAGTGTCTTACCGCATTTGCGGCACTTGTACTGGGTCGTTCCCTGCCCAAGTGTCGCACCGTCCGAACAGGTTACACTGATTGTTACCGTCTCACAGCCTTTCAGCTTCTCTTCGTTGGTTGCCTGATAATAGTTCCGGCTGTCGGACGCGATATAATAGACATACCCGTCTTCGTTCTCGTTGAACTCTGACAAAAGTGCATTTAGTTGTGCCTTGAAAGTGTTCAAATCCATGGAGTAGGAGTCAAACAGATCTTCGTAAACGACTTCCTCGTTGTCCCAACTTTTCGTGACGTGGATTTCGTAGGCGTATGCTTTCTTGGTCTGCTTGCCACCGCGACTGATGATATAGCAGGACTGGTAGTAATTGATGGCGTAATGGAATCCGTCATTGGCATTATTGAGCTGTTGCACCCTGTTTCTTGACCATCCCGCATAACGCTCCGAATTGGAAAGGGCCTGTTCCCGTTGCGAGGCATTGGGATAGAAATTCGGATCGCTTGTCTTGAAGCGGGTCCATTCGCCACCTTCAAGAATGCTCTTGTCGTCGGTCGGAGGCACATAGTCACAGAGCGGCACGCTGCCACGGTCACGTCTGGCGATATACCACCGCTGGGTATAATAGCTGCCCGAAGTCTCATCTAAATAATCGGTAATCCACGAAGTGAGGTTGTAATCACTGAACTTGAACAATCCTGCCACATTGTCCGGACCGCCCACGATACCGAGTATGGTCTGTCCTGCATTGTTTTCCAACTGCTCGAAGAGACCGCTGTAATGCTCGTAGATGTCGATGACCTTGCTGACCTTGCCGTTCATTAGCTCATGGAAAGAGTTTTGCTGCAAAAGGGCGTTACCGATGTTGGTGATACCCGAAGTGGCAAGGCCGGCTCCCATTTGGTAGAGTTTGTCCAAATCGGCTTTCAGGTTTTTTTTCGTGAAATTGCCCGGAACTTTGGATAGGTAGTCAAATAGGCGTTCCCAATCCACATTGCCGATTTCCGAGAGTTTCAAGATAGCGGCTATCTCTTCGTTGAACTCCAAAAAGGCGATGTCCGAAAAGGACAAGGTGCTGTTGGTGACAATGCTCTCGAACTGCATACAGAGGGTTTTGGTATCATCACACACCTTCATCAGATAGCTGCCCCAATGAAGGGCGGTCTGAGGAGAACGGAGCATCAGCTTGGCGACAATCCATGTCTTGGGGATAATCTTGTGTGCCACTAAATGATAGATTCTCCGATAGTAATAATTTTCCGTGGCGCTGCTCCAGATGCCCAAATCAGTGAGTGCTTTGCGCTCCAGAAATTTACTTGCGAATATACCGGCTGTTGCCACTTCCGAAGCCTTATAATGTTTCAGGATGGCTTGTACCTGCTCGTCATAATATGCCTCGGCAACAGTTCCTGTACCGTAGGCTGCAACCATGGCGGCCACGGTTTTCGCATCGAAGTTCACGCTGTAATACTGGGCGTGGGCTTGTTGGACGAAAATCGTGGCTATTGTCATTATTATGAGAGCGAATCGTTTCATTGTTGTTTTGTCTTTGGTTGATGAAGATTCAATACTTTCCCGGCAGCGTTCACTTTTTGGGCGAACGGCAGGGATTTGCCTATCCCGGAAGCCTCCCAGTCGGCACAATACCGCTCGATAGCTTCCTTGTGGCTGCATTGCAGCTCTGTCTTGTAGAGTTTCAACGCTTCTTTCTCCGCTCGTTCCGTGGTGTAGGTCATATAGCATTCATGCGGTTCTTCCACGCCATAGACTCCGCTGGTCGTGCCACGGCGGATGAAGACCTCACGGAAGAATGAACGTCCCTCTTTATTCTCCAACCGGTTGATGGTGAATATTTTCTTACAGTCCACATCGGTCAGTCCGAGTATCGCCTTGATGGTGTCGAAGCGTTCACGGAATTTGCTTTGGTCAAGCAGCATCACCACATCGGAGTTGTTGATGATGGCTTCCTTTACGATTTCAGAGCCGATGATGTCCTGGATTTCCTGTGTCACCACACCCACGCTTGCCCAGAACTTTCGGGCGGTCTTGTACATAAACTTGATGTATTCTGCCATAAGTGGGGAAGCGATGGCTTTCCAGGCTTCTTCGATGACCAAGACCTTGCGGTTCTTCTTGATGCGCATCTTCTGCAGGAACACGTCCATGATGATGAGCGTCACCAAGGGAAACAGGAGCGGGTCATCTTTTATGGAATCGATCTCGAAGACGATGAAGGTCTCGTCAAACAGCGAACTGTCCATATTCTCGTTCAGGGTCTTTTCGTGATTGCCGCCCCGGTAAAAGTCTTTCATCATATAGCGGTAGGTAGAGAAGTCTATCCCCAAAATGCTGTTCTCGTTGCAGATGTCGGGAATGCGTTGTACGGAGAACTCATAGAATGTGTTGAATGACAATGATTCCACTTTCAGTTCCTTTCTTCTTCGCTCTATCTCGTCGATAACCTTTTCTATCCGTGCGTTCAGTTCCGCTTCGTTTTCGGAACGGTTGCCGCCTTTGTTGCGCTCGTCAATCAGGAGACTTTTGCGCAAATCCTCCCTTTGGGGCGGTGTAAAGCCGTTGAACTTGTTGAAGTAGGTGTCGTAATACTCTGTGATGACCTGTTCTATCAGTCTGTCTTCTGTCTTGGTGACAGTCCCTTGGCTTCCTTTCCAGATCAACAGGACAAGGTTTTTCAGGAATCCGGTCTTCTCCACGTTCAGCTCCTGTCGGTTGATGCGGAACGGATTCATGGTAATGGGGCGTTCCTCCGTGTAGGAGATGTATTTGCCTCCCACGTATTCACACAATCCCTCGTATGAGTTACCGGTATCTACCATGACCACATCAGTCCCTTGCTCGTGAAGCTGGCGCACCACGCTGTTCATGTGGAAGCCTTTATATATAGCCTAACATCCTGAGCCACAATACTTTCATAAAAACAACAAAATCTAAACGGTACAAATTTTGAACAAGAGGAAAATAGCCGTTCAAAGCACTCGGCAAAGAGAAAAAACTATGACAGGGGCAAAAAGCAGATTTAAGATTATTTATGAAAATATTTTGAGTGATTTTGGCTGATTGCTATCCACAGAGCGCATTTTTGATAAAAAGTACCACTCTCATCATCCATAAAGAGTGAGACGGTCGAGAAAGGAAAAGAGGGGAAATGAGTGCCATGCAGAAGGCTGCAAAAAGGGTCAAAAATGGGTGTCTTGTACCTTGGTTGTATCTCAGTCGGCATATATGGCTGATAAACAACGCAGGTTAATAATTCGGCGGCAACAACAATATTAAATATTGTGCAGGTTCAATAAGAGTTGCATTTTATAGTATGGAAAGCTAATGTTTTGCTATTGCAAAAATGAATAACCATATTATAGATTTGGTTGAGGTTATTGGCGAAATCCAGAAAAATTACCTACAAAAATATAAATATTTATCAAATAACGATAAACTATCAACTTTTTTTGTTATATTTGCACCCAAAATTCAATAGATATGGCAGGACATTCTATAAATAGGATAAGAGTTGCTTTGGCTGAACAGAATAAAACCAATCGTTAGTTGGCTGAACATGTTGGCAAATCAGAGATAACGGTTAGTCGATGGGTACAAAATAAGGCACAACCGTCTTTAGAACAATTGCTTCAAGTTGCAAAAGTTCTTTCTGTTAGCCCTAAAGATTTAATTAATGACATAAATGAATAATTAAAATATGACAATAAAAGAACAGAATAATTTCAATAACATAAGAACAATATCTTTGTTCTCTGGAGCAGGTGGCTTAGACATCGGAGCCATCAAGGCTGGAGCTCATGTCGTTTTTGCTAATGACATGATGAAGGAGGCTTGTCTTACATACAAAGAGAATATCGGAGACCATATTATTCAAGGAGACATCAACACTCTGTTTGATGAGATTGGCAAGGTTGACAATCCTGATTTGGTTATTGGTGGTCCTCCTTGTCAAGGCTTTTCTGTTGCTGGAAAAATGGATGTCGATGACAAAAGAAGTCAGTTGATATGGTCATATGCGAAGGTCATTGAATTTACAAGACCTCGTGCTTTCATAATGGAAAACGTTAAGGCATTAGGAACTCTAAAGAAATGGGAAAAAATAAGAGAAGCATTATTGGAAAAATAGGATTACAAGGGACTGGAATAGCAGAAAGCGCAAAACTTTCTCCATGGGCGATGTGGAGTTCCAAATGGAACAGTCTGGATGTTTCCGGCTGGATTGGACTTTCTGCCGGACTAAGGTTTTAATAATGGCAATATATTTTCAGTAGAGTTGCGTGCCTTTAGGATTAATAAATATCTTCGTCAAGCAAATTTAATTTTATAAACATGAAAAAAAACAGAAAAAAGCAAATCGTAGTTTTGTGTATAGCTTTAGTTTGCATCTTCATCTTGGTGTTCTCATTGTTCCATAAATCAGCTACAAAAGGCAGCGCGAATCCTCCATTAACAGATGTTTTGACTGATAGCATTTCTCAAATTGTCTCGGCTTGTCCTGGTGAAATTGGTGTGGCGGTTATTATTAATAACACAGATACGGTTAAGGTCAATAATAAAAGTGTTTATCCTATGATGAGTGTGTTTAAGGTTCATCAGGCATTAGCTCTTTGCAATGACTTTGACAATAGAGAAGTTTCACTTGGTACCTTGGTAAATATAAATAGGGATAAACTTGACCCAAAGACTTGGAGTCCTATGATGAAAGATTATTCAGGGCCAGTCATATCATTAACAGTGAGGGATTTGCTGCGTTATACTCTTACTCAGAGTGACAACAATGCAAGCAATCTTATGTTTAAGGATATGGTTAATGTCGCTCAAACAGATAGTTTTATAGCCACACTAATTCCTCGTTCAAGTTTTCAGATAGCATATACAGAAGAGGAAATGTCAGCTGACCATAACAAGGCTTACGCAAACTATACATCTCCTCTTGGCGCCGCAATGTTGATGAATCGTTTGTTCACAGAAAGCATTATCAGTGATGAGAAACAAAATTTCATTAAGAATGCATTGAAAGAATGTAAAACAGGTACAGATAGGATAGTAGCTCCGCTTCTTGATAAAGAAGGGGTTATTATAGCACATAAGACAGGTTCCGGTAATGTCAATGAAAATGGTGTTCTCGCAGCTCACAATGATGTAGCCTATATATGTCTGCCTGATAATTTTTGCTATACCTTAGCGGTATTTGTTAAGGACTTCAAGGGAAATGAATCACAAGCGTCACAATATGTTGCGCATATATCAGCGGTAGTATATTCTTTATTAATGCAAACTTCGGTAAATTCTTAAACTGTGCTTGCTTTGATAATCAATGATAAACAATCTAAAAGCACTCTGACGATTATCTGAGTGCTTTTAGATTACTAATCAAACTCGTTGGCGGAATTAAATTAGTGCGTACTTAATTCGCCCTATGAGTTTGTGATTACTGTAGTTGATATATTGCAACACGGTCAGCGCACTAATTTTGCCAATTATTCTGGCAAACAGGCCGCGTGTATCTTTAACATATACTGTACTGTGATTTCCATAGAGGATTATGCCAAGATGCGGATATATTCCATTAAACGCAACTTCTCTATTAACGAGTTTGTGAACCTCATGCTTCATTTTGCGCAGGAAATTAATGCCAAAGATGAAACGATACAATGGATTAAAGATTGTGCAATCGAATTTGCTTTATAAATATGTATTACGACGAAGAATATAACTCCGACACTTTGTTGAAAGAGAACGTTGATTTTTATCTAAAACGTGCTCACAATGAAAATATGCTTTACAAGGTAAAAGAGATACTTGGTGAAACATATAATCATGATATTATTTGCCTATCACGTTTAATAGAACTGGAAGGCATTCTTGGCTTTGGAATTAGGAAATACATGTTAAGAGCACCAGGGTATTATATTTGTGAGGATGCTGAATATATCAAGACTATTTCCGAAGTCAATAAATACGTGGCAAAACAAATAGGGATAAGACAGAACAAGTCAAGATTCCCCAAGATAGGCTATGGAAGTGTGAGAAGTGCAATTTGTAATTCTCGTTAGTTGGGAGTGACAATCTATCTTCTCATCCCATATCCTTGCTTCGGCAAATCCCCCACAATATTCTCCAACTCCCTGTCAACTTTGGATAGTTCCTCTTTGGACAAAGCATATATGCAGTCAATCGCCAGTCGGTTGGCTGCTATTTTTCTGTGTGCGAGGATGGTCTCTTCGCCACCGATGGAGGGGCGGTTTGCACCGCATGCCTCCAGATAGTTGTTTACTGCGTCACGCATGGTGAACTGTCTCATACCTGTCTTTGCCCAGTAGATAAGGGCATCGGCAGCTGTTTTTCTTGTCTTGATGTATTCGTTGTCTGTCATAATCTTGATTTTTTGAGTTTGCTAAAAAAGTTTGATACATATCCAAATGGTTATTTCAACCAAGATGATTGCCCAACTTACAAAAGCCAAGCCGAACATCCAGGCATAGGTGCGACCGTTGAAGTATGCACCCTCCTCGATATTTCGGATTCGTTTGAGTTCTTTCTGCTGATGAGCGAACAACTCATTTATCCGCTTCCCATGCTCGTCAAGGGCTTGCTTGAAGGCAGAAATGGCGGTGTTGTTCCGCTCGTCCAACTGGGCAAGTCCTTCATCGTTGATGCCTACTTTGAGGTTGCTTTGCTCTGCCTTTACTATGGCATTGCATATTCCGTCAACGATGTTCTCCGTACTCCTGTGGGCAGCCATAAGTGCCACTCTCGTTGACTCCAACCTCCGATAGGCGTTGCCAAGTTCCTCCTTTGCGTCATTGAGAACTTTCTTGACTGATTCTATCTCTTCCAGAGTCACCTTGATTTCGTCCTTGCCACTCTCGATGTTCTCATCCTCCTGCATCTGATTGTACAGGTTAAGCACATCCTGTGTGGCATCTTTCTTGTTTCTTCCCATACCGTTGTTGTTTGAAAGTTATCGTTTCATGCCTCTCTTTATCGGCTTGCAGAGGCTGTTAGCTTGCCTTGCACAGCGTCTTGCCCAATCACGGTCATCATCATCCTTGTCACGTCCCCAACCACTGCCAGGACTTCCACCGCCACCACATGACTCAGACATCGATGTGGCAGCATCAAGGTAGTCCATGAAGAGCAGCATAGCCACATTCAGAATGTCGTTGTGGCTTGCAGATCCATTCTCAGGGACTTCGATACAACTGTTCATCGTGTCGTATGCAGTTCTCGGCATGACTATGTTGAAACGCTCGCCATCGACTTCAATAATCTTCCTCAATCTGGCAGGAAGGACAAGTTTGCCATCATCGACTGTTCGGGACTGGCTACTTGAAACTGCCGTATTTCGGCTGTCCAATGTTGTAGTGTTTGGAACAGGTGACGAAGGTCTTTGACCAACTGCAACAGGGGTTGTCTGTGGGTGCAGCTTACGGAAGGTATTCCCGATTTTCGATGCGGTGAGATTTCTGCCTACACCCAGTTCTGATGCCTTGATGGTTGTTCTTCCGAACTTGAAGCGATAGCCATGCACCCTGCCTTGACCAGTCTTGCCACGGATAAGTTCGATGTCATATCCCTTTGCCTTCAATCGGTCGGCATATTCATCCCAATCAAAGAACGGCATTGACCGCAGCACATCCATACATGCTTTGGTCACCTCTGCAATACGCTCCTGACGAATATCCATGGCATCCTTCCAGCCATGATTCTGATTGACGGCTTTCGCAGCCATCACCGCACGCTCACCGATGAACTTCACATCATTGAGATTGCCATCCATATCGATGCGGTTCACCACCAGATGCAGGTGGGGAATACCACTCTTGGAATCACGGTGAAGGGCGGCAAAATACTGCGAGTTGGCGATGTTGGTCGGCTTGACCGAAGTTGCTGCCTTGCCCTTCTTCTTCCCGATGTGGTTCACCTTGGAGATGCCATCCATCTCACGGATGAACTCGTCAAGGAATCTCCTCCAGTCTTCCATCGTCCAGTTCCGTGCCTCCTCCTCAGATGGGGAAAGTTCAAAGCGGATGGACGTCAGTTCGATGGGCTTCTTGGCATACTTCTGCTTGAACATGGACTGATGCAGCACCATTTCGTCCCACATGCCCATAGGCGGCAGACCCTCGCTGAGATGGTTGGTCTTGACGATGTCAGCACGGTTGTTCTTGGTTGCGTAATTGGTCATTGCCTGACCATGCTGAATTGCTGATGCTTTTGCTATCATAACATATCCAGGACTTTGTCCCTAATGCGACTCAGTTCCTCTATCAGGGTGTTGATGCCTTGAAGCCAACGTTCCATGAAGTCGGCTCGCTTGAAGAGTTTCAGTCTCTCTGTCTGTGGCAGGGCATGAAGCGCATTGCGCACATAAACCAGTTCAGACCTTGCCCCGATTAAGCCCTTCAAGGCTTCCTCCTGTCCTTCGGTCATGGGTAGGGAAGGCTTGTGTCCGATGCCTAAGTCATGGAGATAGGTGCTCTTGCTCCTGCCTGACAATCGGGCATTATGCACTACCTCATTGTATTCTTCTTCTGTGAAACGAACGTCAATGTGTCTTATCTTCGGAGGTCTCTTCATTGAGGTCTTCTCCGTGGTGTAATTCTTGTCTTTTGCCATTATAGATGGGGTTTGTAAAGTTTATATACTGATATAACAGGACAGCCAATGTGAGCCTGCGAACATTCAAGAATGCCAGTAGGAAGCGGTGGGCGAAGCGCAACCGTCTGACACTGGTACTTCTTGTTTAGACCTCCGAAAAAACTGCGGCTAATAGAGGTGGCGGCTCCTGAATAGCGTGTCTGTTAGGACAGTCAATAGTTGAAATAAGGGAAAAGGAGAAATGGCATCATGAATGCCTTGGGGAGTTGTGTGCGTCTTACTGCTCCGTGTTCTCCTCGTTGAGACTTTCATCGCCTGGAGGCTGCAAGAGATAACCCTCGTCATCAAAGACAGGAGGCGGCAGCAGTTCAACAGATGGAGTATCTTCGCCTTGGTTGTAATCATCTTCTGACGGCTGTCCAACCTCATACTCAAAACAGGTATCACCTTTCTCTTCCCTTTGTTTGAAATCTTGTGGCATCGGAGAAGGATCTGAAAGTCCGTCCCCGATGACAGGAGAATTAACGGAAGGGGAAGAAGTATAATAAGAGGCAGGAACATGGGGCTGCAGAATGTCAGTAGTGGCAGGATTGACACTGCTGTCTTTCTGCTGCCCTGTGCTATTGGAGAGATTGCCTCCCGAAGAGTAAGCGGTATCGGATGGGACATCGGACACCGATTTCTCTTGAGTGGCGGAAGTCACGGCTTGACGGTTATAGAAAGGGTTCTTGATGGCTTCCTTGATGCCGTCAACGTACCAGAAGGCGATGCTGAGTATCGTGTGAATAGAGGTGCGGTTGTTCCTCTCGGTTGAGAGAATACCCACCTGATTGAACAGTTCCACCACCTTTGCCGCTGTCTTGCGGTCACACTTCCAGAGGGCAGACAATTCAACCGTGGAGATTGCAAACTGCCCGATAGAAAGTGAAGCGGAGAAGCCTGTCTTCTGATAAATACTCGGCTTGGTGGAAGCCATTGATACAAAAGTGTCAAAGGCGGTCATGCGGTGGAAGCCCTGCCTGTCATCCTTCAAGAAATCGAGCTGCTCCTTGGTCAGCAGGATTCCGTATTTTATGCTTTGTTTACTCATCTTGAAAAACTGGTTTTAAGTGAAACGGATTACTCAGCAAAGAGAAAATGAATGCTTATTCTTTTTCCCTTTCGTAAAAAAAAGTAGATACCATAAGTCTATTATCCATCATGTCATTCTTCGCCATTGGGTAATCTCTCTTCCTTGTCCCTCCTCATGGAGGCAGGCTTGTTCTTCTTGCTCTTCTGCAACATTGCCAGATGAGCCTCGAAGTCTGCCTGTTCCTCCTGTGTCGGTTCGTAGGGCTTATCCCAAGAACCGCCTGACTCAATCCATTTTATCAGCTGGTCTTTGAAGAAGTAAAGCGTGTTGCCTCTCTTGTAGAAAGGGATGCGCCTCTCAGATGTGTAAGCATAGAGCGAAGAGACCTTCTTTCGGACAAAGGCACTTGCCTCTCTGATGTCCATAAGAACATGGTTATCCTCGTTCGGGGCATTGCCGATTCTCTGACCAATGTCATCAAGACGAGTCATCATCGTATTAACCTTCGTCAGAAGTTCGCCAACTGCACTGGGCAGTTGGTCGAACGATAATGATTTGTTATCTTCCATTTGTTATCCTGATTATGTTATTCACTTATGTCTTGTCACTCTCAGCTTTGGTTGGCATTTTGAGCGAGATACGTTCTGCCGCATCACGTTTGAGTTCGTCCACCACATCGGCATAAACCTGTGTAGTGGCAAGATTGCTATGGGTAAGCAGCTTACTCACGGTGTAGATGTCCGTACCCTCTGCCAACTGCAAGGTGGCAAAGGTATGGCGGAAGCAGTGGAAGGTGATGTGCTTCTCAATGCCGGAATCCTTTATCCACGGTTTGA
>OHAS01000011.1_pt1 | contig 105519 bp, 106 predicted proteins | sample 1577131 | NCBI WGS metagenome assembly OHAS01 (sample SAMEA3541566, study PRJEB24748) | human gut metagenome | biome: human gut; feature: human-associated habitat; material: faeces | place: China | collected 2012 | reverse complement strand
GTTAGATAAACGCAGATGCTGTTATTTCTGTATCATATAAAAATTTTTTTTAGCCATTTATTGTTAAATATACAAAATGATATCAAATTATTTTTGTATAGCAGCGGGCTTTGTCAGTTTATTATTTAGCAATAAATGAATTTTACATAAAGATTAATATTTTCTTTCATTAAATGTACCTTTATGGACATATTCAAAATAAAAAGTTATATTTAAATATAATGGAGGTGAATTTAATGTTGAAAAGATTAAAATTAGCTGTTTTATTGTTTACAGTACTCTTTACATTAAATGCGCAGGCTGCTGAAAATACAAAAAAACATGATATATATTGCCCTGTTTTGACTTACCACAGGCTTACTAATGATATATCTAAAACAACAGACTGGACTGTAACACCGGAAAAATTTGAGAAAGATATACAAGACCTTCTGGAAAACGGTTATACGCCAATATTTACTAAGGATCTGGTAGCTAAAGAAAAGGTAGTTGGACAAATTCCCGATAAGCCAGTTATTATACAGTTTGACGACGGGTATGAGTCTGTTTATGAGCTCGCTTATCCAATACTTCTAAAGTACAATATAAAAGCTGAAATTTATATAATAACAGATTACACTTCCGATATGCCTACGGAACATAATGGGAATATGTTTCTTGGCTGGATGCAGCTTAGGATTATGGAAAACTCAGGGCTTGCCTATGTAGGTCTTCACGGAAAAAGCCATTTGCCGATTGTCAGCGAATACACTGATGAGGAAATAAAAAATGACTTTAAGACCGCATGGAATTCAATAGAAACAAATCTTGGGCAAAGGGCGCATTATTATGTGTATCCAAGCGGACAATTCAATTCTCATACAATTAGCCTGATTAATGAGGCTGGAGGGGATGAGCAATTTATATGGGTATGGAACCTTTCAAAAGGAATTAAAGATGACGTTCTGCCCAGAGTGAATGTAGGCTACAATACAGATGTTATAAGCGCTTTAGATACTTACAAAAAGCTTTATACTGCAAAAACAAGATGAAAAAGGCCGCATTTAATATGCGGCTTTTTTCATCTTGAAGGCATTTGAAAATCAGTAAGTGCGCAGTTTAGGAAGTCATTAAACGGCTTCATCTTTTCAAAAGTATTTGCGGCAAGGTATAAAAAATCACTGTCAGATACTTCAGCGTCTGACAAAGGAAATTCTATATACCAGCTTTTATTCTTTAAATATTCAGATTGAGGATGTTCTGCATTATAGCCCTTTGGAACATTTTTAAGAGCAGTTCCGCCTACTTTAAAGCTTGTTTTAAAATTTGGTGATTCTATAATTTCCTGCCATTGTGGGCCATTTTTTTCTATATGATGCCTAACCATTTCAGTAGCGTCCCTGAACATATCTGCAAATAATCCTCCGCCTAAAAATGAGTGTCCTCCGGGACTAATCATTACATAGTATCCCACAGGAATAGGAAGTTTTCCCTTTGAGGCTATGTGTGCCCGAAATGAGGGATTATATGGTGATTTATCGTGGCTGAACCTGGTGTCTCTTACTATTTTAAAGGTAAGGTTCCTCGCCTCTAACAGAGGTATGCTTCCATCAAATTTTCTGATTTCCCTTATGAGATCCTGAATGAAAATTTCAAAGGCGGAATTAGCGTCTTTATACATTTGCTTATTGGCATGGTACCATTCCCGATTATTATTCTGCCTAAGCTGGTCTAAATAATCTAAAACTATTTTCATTCTCTTTCCTCCTCAAAATTTAACACTGATGCAAACTCCTCTGAGTTTATTAAATTTTTTAACCACAATGTTACTTTTTCTGGAGCAGTGTATGCTGGCAGCTCCGAGAAAATCTGAGAAAGCTCGTCCAGATGCTCCATAGAGTCAGTAAAAGCTGTGATGTCATTATAGCTGCATTTTTTCATAGATTGATAATCCAGGCTGGCAGGGTTTATTCTATGGCTGGCTATGGCATAGTTCGTCCTTCTAGAACATGCACATTTATCAGAGCCGCTAAGACCGCAGTATTGACCAAGAAAGTCAGCCACTTTCTTACGTATACGAGAGAGTCGCTTTCTGTATGCTTCAGGCGACATATTTAATATATCCGCGGCAATCTGGCTGTTTAAACGAAACATAGTTCCAAGTATATAAATACACCTGCTTTCCGCGTCTAAGCACTGCAGCATAACATTGGTACAGGAAAGCTTAAGCTCATGTTCAAGCAGTGCCTTGTCTGTTCCTCCTGTCATATCAGGAACGTCACGTTCGCGGCCGGATATAATGTCCTCACCATACTCCTCAAAGCTAAGAGGATGATTTGAGAATAAACCTTTCCTGTAGCTTTTCAGATGGTTAGCTGCGATTGAAAATGCCCAGGTTGACAGACTGCTGTCATGTCTGAATGATGAAAGATGGGTCATTATTTTTATTAATATTTCTTGTGTGGCATCCTCTGCATCAGGTATTGTTCCAAGCATTCGCAGTGAGAGATTAAAAACCATGTCCTTCACACCTGTAAGTATTGCCTCAAGAGCATCCTGATTTCCTGACACCGCTTTAACTACAAGTTGCTTTTCATTTTCTATATTAGTCATTTTTGCACCTCCTATTTAATTAGACAAAGAATTTGGCGTATTGTGACATATTTTTAAAAATTAAAGCCTGATTTTGTTCAACAAAATCAGGTCACCTTAACTAGTTTAATTATATCAGAAGTGTAACGCAATTAAAATTAAAAAATATAAAATTGCACAAAACATAAAATTGATAAAATTTTTTGTGGATTTGGCAATTTAGATGGTGTATAATGCTTTTTTATTAGGAGGTATATTATGGAAAAAATTTCTCGGAAAAATAGAGCTATTATATTTATGATAATTTCAGCGTTCTTTTTTACTCTTATGAACATATTTGTTAGGCTGTCAGGAGATATTCCGGTAATACAAAAAAGTTTTTTCAGAAACCTAGTATCTCTAGTTGTTGCTGTCGGTATACTTATTCAAAATCGCTGCAATCCTTTTCCAAATAGAGAATCAATGGGAGCTCTTTTAATTAGATCCATTGCAGGTACAATTGGAATACTTGGAAACTATTACGCGGTAGACCATTTGATTCTGGCCGATGCTACGATATTAAGTCAGCTTTCTCCGTTCTTTGTTATAATTTTTTCTATATTTGTACTTAATGAAAGGGTCAGGCCATTTCAGGTATTTGCTATTGTTTTTGCCTTTATAGGAGCATTATTTGTAATCAAGCCGGGCATAGGCTTTTCAAGCCAGCTTGTTGCCGCCCTTGCGGGAACTATAGGCGGTTTAGGAGGCGGGCTTGCATATACTATGCTTAGACTCTGTAATCAGAGGGGAGCGAAGGGACCTCAGATAGTATTCTTTTTTTCAGGATTTTCCTGTCTTGTATTTATTCCGTATCTTTTATTAAATTATCATCCAATGAGCGCTTCGCAAATACTATGTCTTATACTCGCAGGAGTATGTGCCGCTGTGGGACAATTTACCATAACTGCTGCATATTCAAACGCCCCCGGGAAGGAAGTTTCTATATTTGACTATTCGCAGCTTATATTTGCTGCTATGTTTGGATTTGTTCTATTTGGAAATATCCCTGATATATTAAGCGTAATAGGATATATAATTATATTTGGTTCTTCAATAACTCTCTTTATTTATAATAACAGAAAGGTCTCTGATGAGGTTCAGCAGATTTAGGCTTGAATTTGCAGACATATAAAAAACTGCCGTTTTAAACGGCAGTTTTTTGTATCTGTAGAATAATGCTAAAGAAGCTTTGTAACTTTGATTTCCAGCATACTAAAGTTTAGGAGCTGAATTTTCTGAATAGACTGTATTTCCGTATGTTGGCCTTGATGTATTCTTAAGTACATCTTTTAGATTATCAAGGAATGCCAAGCCACTATTGGAAATTGGTGAATTGGCCGACTGAATCCATCCAATATGCATGGTATCCTTATTAGTTATAAGCGGACGGCTGGTAAGCTCAGGTCCCGCAAACCCATACGAAAGTATGCCGCTTCCGATTGAAAAAGCATTTGTATGGGAAAGAGTATTAATCATCGTTGCCCGGTCAGTCACATAAAAACGGCGTTTTATCATAGTAAGGTTCGGAAACAGGGCCTCCTCAGAAAAATCTATGGATACGTTGTCCAATGATTCATAGGAGGCAAACGGAAAATCGTACATCTCTTCTAAAGAAATTACATTTCTGGCAGCCATGGGATGCTTTTTTCGAAAGAAAGCATATGGAGTCAAGTTTGCGATTTCATTAAATTCCAAGTCGCGTGAATTCAAATACTTACGGATGAAGGTATCTGTTGAATCGGATATGAAGATTATTCCGATTTCACTACGCTGCTCAAATACGTCGCAGATGACCTGCTCCATACAACATTCACGTATGTGAACGTCAAATTCCTGAGGGCTGCATTTTTTAAAAAACTGATAAAAGGCTTCTACTGCAAATGAATAATGCTGCAGTGAAACACAGAAATGAAATGGCAGCTCCCTTTGTTTTTGGCTATACAGCTCATAAATTCGCTTTTCCTGCTCAAGAAGCGGTTTAGCTATTTGTATAAAATTCTTTCCCTCTTCGGTAAGTTTTACCCCTTTTCTTGTTCTGTTAAAAATTGTGATATGAAGTTCGTTTTCTAACTCCTTTAACATACTGCTTAAATAAGGCTGTGTAAGATATAGCTCCTGAGCAGCTTTGCTAATGCTTGAATAGCGAGAAATTTCCAAAATATACCTAACCTGCTGAAGTGTCATCTCAAATTGCATCTCCCTTTGTTTTTTAAGGACTTATTCCAAACAGTTTTTGCCGCTGACAATTTGTTTATGTGAATTTTATTTGTAAATAGTGGATATAAATTTAGAACAATAGGAGTCATAACTGTTAGTTATGACTGAAGATTTATATTTCATAATAGTTCTTATCCTGAAAAATGTATATGCTTTAGATATAAAAGAACTGATTTTTAAATATAGTACCTTATGAGAGTAAAAATGTCAAACATCTTAATAAGAGAAAAGAGTTAGGAGGAAAAGAATTGAAGGTATTAATTGCTGATTTGCCAAAGGCGCAAAATAGAGACATTGATTATGAAATCAATCTATTAAGAAACGCTTTTCCTGACGTCGAAACAGTAGTCTATAACTATGATGAGTCAAAAAAGGACGAATTTAAGGCGCTCTTAAAAGATGCCGATGCCTTGCTGACAGCCCTTATTGTTATGGACAGGGATATGCTTGATTGTGCTGAAAAGCTGCGAATTATATCACTAACATCAACTGGCTACAATTTTGTTGATGTTGCATGTGCAACTGAAAAAAATATAGCTGTGGTTCCGGTTGGAGAATACTGTACCAATGAGGTGGCCGACCATACTATGTCTCTGTTGCTTGCTTTGAACCGTAAGCTAAAAAATTTTGTAAATATAGTTGATAACCAGCATCTATGGCTTTATAAAAAAGCCGGAGAAATTCATGGACTTAGCGGTCAAAAATTGGGCATCTTCGGGCTTGGCAAGATTGGAAGGGCAGTGGCTGTAAGAGCGCAGGCATTTGGTATCGAGGTTGTCGCCTATGATCCATATCTTCCTAAAAAAATTGCTGATGAAATTGATGTTAAGCTGGTTGAGCCTGAATACATAATGGAAAACTGCAATATTATTACAAACCACATGATTCAGACAGCGGAAGTTGAAAGCTTTTTCAATGAGGAGTTCTTCAGCCACTTAAAAAAGAAACCGATTTTCCTTAATGTGGCACGTGGTGCCAGTGTCGATGAAACGGCTTTATTAAATGCGCTTGATACGGGAAAAATAAGTGCTGCCGGCTTAGATGTTTTTAAAGATGAAAATCCTGATTTAACAAAGTCTCCGTTTATTGGCAGGGATGATGTGTTGGTCACACCTCACGCAGCATTTTATTCGGCTGAGGCAGTTGCGCTTTGCCAGAAAATTTCGGTGGAGAACATTATCTACTACTTAAAAGGCGAATACCAAAAGGTAAACCATATTGTTAATAATGTGCGTAGCTGAAATACTTATGGATAAATTATAAACAATTCCGGCCATGTATGGCCATTACAAGGAAGGGAGAAGAATATGAAAAGCGACATAGATATAATTATTGTCGGCGGAGGCATGATTGGCCTGTCTGTCGCATATTGGCTCACCAAAAAAAATAAAAAAGTTCTTGTACTTGAAAAAACGGAAACATTGGCTGCGGGCAGCAGCGGGGCTGGTGATGGGCACATCTATCACAATACAAAAATGCCGGGATATCATACAAATTTAGGCTTTACCGGCGGAGGAATGTATCCTGAAATTCTTAAGGACCTTGGCGACAGCTGTGGCTTTACAGAGGGCAGCGGATCATATTTACTCTGTGACAATGAGCAGGAGTATGAGATTGTTGCAGCGGCAACCAAGAAAATGCAGGAAAGCGGAGCAGATATTTATATGCTGACGGGGGATGAGCTTCGTGAGCGCGAACCTTACCTCTCCGAACATATATATGCCGCCAGCTATGCGCCGAGCGGAGGAAAAATTGACCCGTTTGAGCTTGTATTTGCTTATGCCCGCAAAGCTAAGGAAAGAGGGGCGACAATAATCTGCGGAGCCGGAGTTGATGAGGTTATTATCGAAAACGGCAAGGCCGTCGGGGTTAAAACATCTAAGGGTGACTATTACGCAAATACTATTGTGGACGCCGCGGGCTCATGGAGCGGCTTTCTTGGGAAAGCGGCTGGCTTATATGTGCCTGTAAAGCCCCGTAAAGGACAAATTGTTGTAACAGAGGGCTGTGCGCCAATGATAAAGGGCCCTGTAACAACGGCATCAAATTTTTGTGCAAAGCTTCAGCCGGAGCTTATGGGATTATTCAGTGACATGACTAAAAAGCTTGGACATGGAGCCGCACTGGAACAGACAGAGGCGGGAACCATTCTTATCGGAGCTACAAACGAATGGGATGATTTTGATAAGAGCAACACAATAGAGGCTATTGAATGGCTGATTGCCGAAGCCTGCCGCGAAATGCCGGCGCTGAAAAACGCTCATTTTATTCGCAGCTTTTCAGGTTTCAGACCATTTACACCCGATCATCTTCCGATTGTCGGAACAACTGCTTATCTTGAAAACTATGTATTTGCTACTGGATTTGAAGGCGGAGGTCTTTCTCTTAATCCTGTAATTGGACGAATGGTCAGTGAACTTATCTGCGGTGAGGAGCTTTGCGTAACAAATGAACCGCTGAGACCCGACCGTTTGGTAAAACCTTATGACCAGGCAACCGAAGAGGAAATAGCAAACAATTTGCCTAAAGGCATTTAAAGCCTCAAGGAAAGGAGAAAACTTATAATGGATGATGAATTAAGAGTTGTAAACCATCCTATTTTGGGTGATTTACCTGAAAAAAAGATTGTGACAATTTATTATAAAGGCCAGCCTATACAGGCCAGGGAGGGTGAGCCGATCGCGGCTGCGCTGCTTGCCGCAGGAATTAAAGCTTTTCGCAAGACTGTACATAAACATGAGCCAAGAGGCGTATTCTGCGCCATTGGACGCTGTACAGACTGCATGATGATTGTAAACGGAAGGCCGAACGTAAGAACCTGTGTAACCTTTGTTGAAGACGGTATGCAGCTGGAACCACAGTTTGGATACGGTCGCGAAGAGGAAAACGGAGGTGAAACAGAATGAAAAGAATTTCAACTGAAATAGCTGTTATTGGCGCAGGTCCGGCTGGCTTATGCGCGGCCATTGAGGCTAGCAAGCTTGGCGCTAAGGTAACCTTGATTGATGAAAATGCTTTGCCCGGCGGACAGCTTTTTAAACAGATTCATAAATTTTTTGGTTCAAAAGAGCACCTTGCCGGTGTCCGTGGATATGAGATTGGCAGACAGCTGCTGGAAGAACTGGAGCAGAGTAATGCTGAGGTTATGCTCAGCAGCACAGCCTATGGCATTTTTCGTGACAACACAATAGGTGTGGTACAAAACAAGACGCATTATGCCATACAAGCCGAAAAAATAATTCTGGCGGCAGGCGGAAAGGAAAATTATATGGATTTTCCGGGAAGTACGTTACCGGGAGTTATGGGTGCTGGTGCTGCGCAGACAATGATTAATGTAAACCGTGTTTTACCTGGAAAACATATAGTTATGCTTGGTTCAGGCAATGTTGGATTGATAGTTTCATATCAGCTGATGCAGGCAGGCGCAAATGTAGAAGCATTGGTGGAGGCAGCTCCAGCAATAGGCGGATATGGTGTGCATGCGGGAAAAATACGCCGCGCGGGAGTTCCAATTTTGACGTCGCATACTATAAAAGAGGTTTATGGCAATGGGAAGGTAGAGGGCGTTATCATTGCTGAGGTAGATGAAAAATTTCAGCCAATTCCCGGAACAGAGAGGGCAATTGCCGCTGATACAGTTTGCCTTGCAGTTGGCTTAAATCCTATGACCGAGCTCGCGCATATGGCTGGCTGTGAATTTACATTTATTCCTGCGCTTGGAGGCCATGTTCCTATGCATGATGACAATATGGCTACTACAGCACCCGGAATATATGTCGCAGGAGACATTACGGGCGTAGAAGAAGCCTCCTCAGCTATGGAAGAGGGTAAGCTGGCTGGAATTGCTTCAGCCGCGGCATTAGGCTATTTAGATAAGGATAAGGCCGAACAGCTCAAAAATGAGGTACAGGTTCGTCTTTCAGCTCTCAGAACGGGCGCTTTTGGCGAAAAACGCCAGAAAGCCAAGATAGAGCAGATGAAGTGTATGAAAGAATATCTTGCAAAGAAAGGAGCTAATGCATGATGAAAGAAGGTGTAAGCTATACCGGAATTCCCAGTGAGGAAGAACTGAAAAATTGTTTTGGAATACCAAGTGAAGAACGGATGAAAAAGGGACGTGTAGCTGTTATTGAATGTGTACAGGAAATTCCCTGCAATCCATGCGAGGGAACTTGTCCTTTTGGAGCCATTACAGTAGGAGACCCCATTACTAATTTGCCGCATCTTGATGAGGAAAAATGCACTGGCTGCGGTACCTGCGTGGCAATGTGTCCAGGTCAGGCCGTATTTTTGATAAATTATGATTATTCTGAAACTGAAGCGGAGGTATCATTCCCGTTTGAATATCTTCCTCTGCCGGAAAAGGGAGATATAGTTGACGCGGTAAACCGTGCAGGAGAAACGGTGTGCAAGGGAACGGTTACGAATATAAAAAATCCGGTAGCTTATAAAAATACATGTGTCGTTACTATTGCTGTGCCCAAAGACTATATAAATGAGGTACGCAGTATGAAAAGAAGCCATATTAATGAGTCAATGGATGCGCCTGAAAAAAAGGAGAGAGCAAGTCAGCTTATCTGCCGCTGTGAGGAGCTTACCAGGGGCGATATAGAAAAGGCCATTGATGAAGGGGCGACAACTATAGACGGTGTAAAACGACGCACCCGTGCAGGCATGGGCTTATGTCAGGGAAAGAGCTGCGAACGCTTAGTGGCTCGCATACTTTCTGAAAAGCTTGGCAGGCCATTGGCAGATTTTCTGCCGGCAACTCATAGAGCTCCTGTACGTCCTATTCAAATGGGTGTAATTGCGGACAATTGTGAAAAACAGGATTAAGAGAAAGGGGAAGAAAAATGAAAAGAGAGTATTTAGATTATGAAAAACGTCAGGCAATGATTGAATATTTGCTTAATCGTGCAAAAGAAGCAAACAGGCCGCTTACTGTTGCCTTTGTGGATGAAACGAGAACAGTTATATCAGTTACAATGATGGACGGAATGGCATCAAGAAGTGTTGGGTTAGTTAGTAAAAAAGCTTACACAGCGGCTTTAATGGGAAAACGCACCGCAGACTGGTGGGCTCAGACAAAAAAACTTGGAATTGGCAATGATGCTATGGGAGACCCTCAGATGACATATCTTCCCGGCGGGACGCCTATCCTTACTGCGGATGGAGACTTGATTGGTGCAATAGGTGTCAGCGGCTGGGCTATGGAAGAGGATCAGATGCTGGCAGACGAAGCGGTTGAATATCTGCGCAGTATTCAAAAATAGAGTATTATCAGGAATTATTTATAGAAAAATAAAAAAGTTTTAAATTGAAAAGGAGCATGGTGTAATTTGTAATTTTTATGAAAGGAGTCTATCATGATAAACGTTATTATTCCTATTTTGGTTCTAATTGGAATTGTAGTCATAAAGAAAATCCCTGTAATCGGCGGAAAAGTACATTGGGCATTATTGATTTCTGGGGCAGTGGCATTGCTTACAGCTGGAATTTTCAGCCCTATGGCATGGGTAAATGCTTATATTGATGGCCTTAATCGCCTATCTTGGGTTATTTTAATAGCTATATTTGGCAGTATTTATGCGGAAACACAGATTGCTATGGGAACAATGGACGTAGTGCTTGGCGCCAGCCGTTCAGCGTTTGGACGTTCTCCCAAAGGATTATATGTAGCCGGTATGATTACGTTAATTCTTTTCGGTTCACTGCTTGGCGAAGGCCTTTCAGCTGCCTGCGTTGTAGGCGTTTTGATTATACCGCCGTTAATTGACTTAGGTATGGAGCCGGAACAGGTTTCCGCATCCCTTGTATTAGGTGGGCTTTTAGGCTCGCTGTGTCCGCCAATGACTAACGCAATTGTTCTTGCATCTTCACTTTGCGGTGCAAATTATGATGAGGTATTAAAATGGTCATTCTTAACAGTTCCTTTCTGCTGTATAGTAATAGTTGCTTTTTATGCAATTCGCTGGATTAAAATTAAATCATTACCTGAACATCTGATTCCTAAGGAAAAGGCCGGAACAATTCTTAAGCAAGGTATAGCAAAGCTTATTCCTATGCTCACATTAGTTGTTATAATGATTCTTGCATATGGCCCGTGGAACAGCAAAGTTAATACCAATGTTATTACATATGTTTGGGGCTGGCTTCAGAAACTTGTGGCTAATATTCCTTTTGTTAACGGTTTAGGCAATATGATAGTTCTCTCTCTGTTAACGGTTACAATAATCGCGTGCTGCTTTAAGAGCACCCGTGAATATGGAATTAAAAATGTTATAGTAAACGGATGGAAAAAGTATCTTCCATGTGGTGCTGTACATCTCTGCTGTGCTTTGATGCTTGGAGGCTTTTATGCGGCAGGTCTTATTGATACAATTTCAGAATGGGCAAGTACTTTAAATACACATGCGCTTAAGCTTGGCGGCGCAGGCGCAATGGGACTTATGGGAATGATTACGGGTTCCCAGTCAACAACCCAGAATGTTGTATTATCATTCTTTGGCCCAGCACTTGTTGCTACAGGTATGACCCCTGAAAGTGCGGCACTCGCAGGTGCGCATATAGCAATGGGAAGCCAGGCTTTCCCTCCTACAGACCTCTGCACAATAGTTGTAGCTCCGTTGGTTGCAGGCGTTATCGGCAAAAAGTGTGATTATGTAAAATCAATGATGAAATCTCTTCCGGGCTTCTTATTCTTATATGGTTTCGGAATACTGCTGCTATTCTTTAACTTTGCTTAGAAATTTATTATGAAAGGAGAAAAGTAGTATGGCAATTGTTTATGGTAATACAACAAACTACGGCCAGAAAATAGGAATTTTAATGCTGAGCACCCACTTTCCTAGAGTACCCGGCGATGTGGGAAATGCAACAAGCTTTCATTTTCCAGTAGTTTACCGCACTGTCAAGGAGGCCACCGCTGAGACTGTTGTTAATCAGCAGGATCCTGCTCTTATAGAGCCGTTTTGCCAGGCAGCCAGAGAGCTGGAGGCAGAGGGGTGCAAATGTATAGTAACAAGCTGTGGCTTTATGGCAATTTTCCATCGCGAACTTGCTGCGGCAGTTAATATTCCCGTTATTTCATCAAGCCTGCTTCAGGCCCGCTTAGTAAGCTCTATGCTGGCTCCAAGCAAAAAGGTAGGCATTATTACAGCTAAAGCAATGTCTCTTGGTGAAAAGCATTTCGAAGGCGTAGGTATTTCAGATGTTAATAAAGTAGTCTACGGAATTGAAAATACGGAATTTGGTAAAACCTTTTTTGATGACACAAACTTTATTGATTTAGATTTAGCTGAGGAAGAAATGATAAAGGTAGCTAAGCGTATGGTAGAGGAGAACCCTGATGTTGGAGCTATAGTTCTTGAATGTACCAATATGCCGCCGTTTACAATGGCTGTGCAAAAAGCTACAGGACTGCCGGTATTTGATATTATCGGTCTAATTAAATATGTGCATGACGCCTTAGCGCCTACCGGCTATAACGGCTATATGTAAATATAATAATTAAGGAGAATGCTATGAAGATTACAAGCATAGATGTATTTGACTTTGCCAAATGCTTAAATTATGAGGATTGTGCTCCCATTTGCATTCGCATAAATACAGATGCAGGAATCTGTGGATTTGGCGAAGTTGGTCTTGCATACGGAAATGCACATTATGCTGGAGTAGGAATCATTAAAGATTTCGGAAAACTGATTATAGGTATGGATCCTCTAAATTCAGAGGCTATTCGTGAGAAATTATTCCGTACAACCTTCTGGGGTATGGGCGGCGGAACAGTGATTAATGCAGGAATGAGCGCAATTGATATTGCTCTTTGGGATATCAAGGGAAAATATTTCAATGTGCCGGTATATCAGATGCTTGGAGGTAAAACAAATGAAAGTCTCCGCGCTTATGCCAGCCAGATTCAGTTTGACTGGGATTTGGAGGACAAAAATATGACTTCTCCAGATGAGTATGCGCAGGCTGCAAAGAAAGCGATGGCTCAGGGGTATACAGCGGTTAAAGTTGATCCTGTCGGTGTAGGCGCCAGCGGAAACTGGCAGCGTACAAATCAGGAGTCTGACTGGAGACTCCGCGGACAGCTTCCCAATAAGGTACTTGAGCTTGTAAGAGCGCGTGTAAAGGCAATTCGTGAATGCAGCGATGATCTTGATATAATTATTGAGCTTCATTCTTTTACAGATACGAGCACTGCTATTCAGCTTGCAAATTATATTGAGGACCTCAATATAATGTATTATGAAGAACCGGTACACCCGCTTAACCCGGTATCAATGAGGGAAATCCGAGACAAGATCAATATTCCTATTGCTTCGGGAGAACGAATTTATACAAGACTTGGCTATCGTCCATTTTTTGAAAACCGCTCACTCAGTGTAATCCAGCCCGATGTATGCTTATGTGGGGGAATTTCCGAAACAAAGAAAATATGTGACATGGCTGATACATATGATGTTAAAGTACAGGTACACGTGTGCGGCGGACCTATATCTACGGCAGCGGCGCTTCAGGTAGAAACTGTAATTCCTAATTTCCTTATCCATGAAGAGCATTCGTATGCAATTAAGCATGGCTTAAGAGAGACGTGCGTATATGATTATATGCCAAATAACGGGTATCTTAAAGTTCCTGAACTTCCGGGAATTGGTCAGGAAATATCACCTGAAACAATGGAAAAAACATTTGTTTATACAGTGACACTGTAAGTAATAAAATATAAATAATTTACGAGAGGGTAATTTGCCTCTCGTAAATTTTTAAATTGAGATCAGGAAAAATAGTGTATATATAAGGAAGGAAAATTTTATGAGCCACAATTATTCAGAAGCAACGGTAGTAGTGCATGGCAACCATGTGAAAAATGCGGAAGGGTCGCTTTCAATACCAATTTTTCAGACATCTACATTTGTTTTTGACACAGCGGAGCAGGGCGGACGCCGCTTTGCAGGTCAAGAGAACGGTTTTATATATTCCAGGCTTGGAAATCCGACGGTAAACGTACTTGAACAAAAGATTGCTCTTTTAGAAAGTACAGAAGATTGCGTCGCTTTCTCATCAGGTATGGGAGCTATATCAGGCACATTTTTAAGCCTGTTGAGCACCGGGGATCATATGGTTGCTGATAAGACATTATATGGATGCACTTTTGCTCTTATAAATGAATCCTTAACAAGATTTGGAATAGATGCAGAATGTATAGATATGTCGGATTTTGAGACGTTTAAATTATCAATGCGTCCAAACACAAAAATTGTATACTTTGAAACCATTGCAAATCCCAGTATGAAAGTAATTGATATTGAAAAGATTGCGGAGTACGCTCATTCAGTAAATCCTGACTGTCTTGTAATTGTAGACAACACCTTTGCCACACCTCTGCTGGTTCAGCCAGTTAAACTTGGCGCAGATATAGTGGTACATTCAGCTACAAAGTATCTTAATGGACATGGAGATGTAGTAGCAGGATTTTCTGCAGGCAAAAAAGAAGTAATAGATAAAATAAGAATGGTAGGGTTAAAAGACATTACAGGCTCAGTTCTTGGACCACAGGAAGCATATTTGATATTGAGAGGCTTAAAGACTCTTAAAGTCCGTATGGACGCCATATGCGATGGCGCAGAAAAAGTAGCAGCTTTCCTTGAGAGCGCACCTGAAGTGGCATCAGTATATTATCCAGGTCTTAAAAACAGCAAATATTATGAGACCGCAAAGAAAGAGCTTAAGAATTTCGGCGGGATGATTTCATTTGAAATGAACAGCTTCGAAGAAGCTAAAGCTGTACTTAATAATGTAAAGCTTTGTGTGCTGGCGGTAAGTTTGGGAGACTGTGAGACGCTTATACAGCATCCTGCTTCAATGACGCATTCCATGTGTACAAAGGAGGAAATAGAAGCGGCAGGCTTTTCTGACAGACTTATCAGACTTTCTGTTGGGCTTGAAGACCCGGAAGATATAATATATGACCTTAAACAGGCGTTTGAGGCAGCTAAAAAATAATAGAATTAAATAAGTAAACCTGTGTTCAAAAAAGCTTGGCGCTGTAATTTCGTGTCGGGCTTTTTTGCAGTTTATACTTATGCACAAATAATAATTAAAATTATTTAATTTATAATTGACACAGATACTTAATAAAGTTACAATTCAATTAAAAATTTTTGTTAGCTGTACCATTTTATATAGGGATTTTGAAGCTTTCTCCGTATGTTTGTAATATTTTATGGCAGAATGGCTTGAGAAGATAAAAATTAAGATAAGGATGTTGAATATGCAGGAGAAGAGTTTAAAAATAGCAAGCCCATGCAAACCTATTACCGAAATAATAACGGGAGATAAACCCAGCCTTTCGTTTGAGGTTTTTCCTCCAAAACTGGAGAGCAACTATGAAAGCGTAAATGCCGCCATTGAGAAAATTGCCGGACTTAAACCCAGCTATATGAGTGTGACATACGGTGCGGGCGGAGGAACATCAAAACATACGGTAGGTATAGCGGCAAATCTTAAAAATAATTTTGAAGTTACGCCGCTTGCCCATCTTACGTGTGTGTCCTCTACTAGAGAGGAAGTAATTAAGCAGCTTGACGCGCTTCGCGGATATGGAGTCACAAACGTCCTTGCACTCAGGGGAGATTTACCTGAAGGCTTTGAGGCAGGAAGCCTTGATTATAAGTACGCTTCGGAGCTTATTAACGATATTAAGGATTTCGGAGGCTTCTGTATAGGAGGCGCGTGCTATCCTGAAGGACATCCTGAAAGCCCTACATGCGCTGATGATATTAAGTATCTTAAGGAAAAGGTTGATATGGGCTGTGAGTTCCTTACGACGCAGATGTTTTTTGATAATAATATACTCTATAATTTTATGTACAGAATACGTGAAGCAGGTATAAAGGTTCCTGTAATTGCCGGAATAATGCCTGTTACAAACGCAAACCAGATGAAAAGAATAGGCGGGCTTTCAGGTGCCATGCTTCCACAGCGCTTCCGTAGGATTGTTGACAGATACGGAAGCAATGCGGCGGCTATGAAGCAGGCAGGCATAGCTTTTGCAACGGAACAGATAATAGACCTGTATGCTAATGGAATAAACGCGGTACATGTATATTCCATGAATAAGCCTGATGTTGCGCAGCAGATACAGAATAATTTGTCGGAGATAATAAAATGATTGTGGTTAGGCAGACAATTCCAACGCCGGATCCTGATATGGGAGAAGTATTCAGATATATGGGAGTAAAGGGTGAGCCTGATGAGGGAACGATAAAGCTTGCCAATGAGGCTGTAGAAAAAATAAAAAGTTCTGCGGTATGTCGTGTATGCTATTCCAGAATTCCAATAGAGCGGCCTGAAAAGAGTACTATAGTTATTGGAAAAATAAGAACGGAAAGTGTTTGCTTGGAGAAAAACCTGAAAGGCTGCGGTGAGGTATACCTTTTTTTCGCGACAATAGGCAGTGCGGCCGACAGGCTTATAGCCGCTTCAAGAATTACACCATCCAAGGCCCTTGCTCTTGATGCCGCAGCATCCGCGCTTACGGAGGCGGTATGCAATAAGCTTAACGGACAGCTTAAGGGAGAAGCTCTTAAAGAGGGAAAATTCCTGAGACCCAGATATTCGGCTGGCTTTGGAGATTTTACTCTTGTATATCAGAAATGTTTTGTCGATATGCTTGACACCTCAAAAAATATCGGCGTTGTACTTAGAAATGAAACGATGCTGTTTCCGACGAAATCGGTTTCGGCTCTTATTGGCATATCTGACGTGGAAAGGAAGCTGTGATATGGATATTAGAAACAAACTTAAAAATTCCAGAATAATCCTTGACGGCGGAATGGGTACACTGCTTCAGGAAATGGGTCTGAAGCCCGGAGAAGCTCCGGAAATGTGGAATTTAACAAATCCAGAGAAAATAACTCGAATACATAAGGAATACTATATTTCCGGAAGTGACGTTGTAAATACAAATACTTTTGGGGTTAATCCTCTTAAATATGACGACAAAACGGTGGAAGCAATGATTTCGGCTGCCTTTGTCTGTGCCGACTTGGCAAGACGAGAAGCCGGCGGAGAAAAATATATCGCACTTGATATTGGGCCGACAGGACGTTTGCTTAAGCCCCTTGGAGATCTGCCGTTTGAGGAGGCTGTGACTGCGTTTGCGAAGGTGGTTTCAGAGGGAGTAAAAAACGGAGCCGACCTTATCGTCATTGAGACAATGAACGATTCATATGAAACAAAGGCAGCGGTTATAGCAGCTAAAGAAAACAGCGATTTGCCCATAATCGTTACAAATGTGTTTGACGACAGCGCAAAGCTTATGACTGGTGCCGATATAGAGGCTATGGTTGCTATGCTTGAGGGGCTTGGAGTGGATGCGCTTGGAATGAATTGCTCTCTCGGGCCAGTGCAGATGAAGAGGCTTGTCCCTGACTTTATGAAAAACGCATCTATACCAGTCGCGGTTGTGCCTAATGCCGGCCTGCCCAGAAGCGAAAACGGTAAAACTATGTTTGACGTAGACGCTGATGAGTTTTCGGATATAATGGCTGATATAGCCTCGCAGGGGGTCAGAATAATAGGAGGTTGCTGCGGCACAACGCCTGAGTATATAAGAAAGACAGCTGAAAAAGTTAAAAATATCCCTATAAAGGAGATTGAAGCCAAGAACATTACAGTGGTTTCATCTTATACTCATGCTGTTAAAATAGAGGACGAGCCTATTTTAATTGGGGAGAGAATAAATCCGACAGGAAAGAAAAAATTTAAAGAAGCGCTTCGGAATAAAGACATGGAGTATATTCTGAAGGAAGGAATTTCACAGCAGGAAAAGGGCGTTCATATTTTGGATGTTAATGTGGGACTTCCCGAAATAGACGAGAAAGCCATGATTTGTGAAGCGCTAAGCGGACTTCAGGTGGTAAGCGACCTGCCTTTGCAGATTGATACTGTGGATGCAGAGGCTATGGAGGCGGCCATGAGAATTTATAACGGGAAACCGCTAGTAAATTCGGTAAATGGAAATAAAGAGAGTATGGACAATATTTTTCCTCTGGTTAAAAAGTACGGAGGTGTCCTCATAGCCCTTACAATGGATCATGAAGGTATACCTGAAACAGCAGAGGGAAGGCTTGCGATAGCTGAGCGTATAGTAAGGGAAGCTGAAAAATATGGAATAAGCAAAAAGAATATTATTGCCGATCCTCTTGCGCTTACAGTTTCATCGGATTCACAAAGCGCCAATGTAACTCTTAAGTCTATAAGGCTCATAAGAGAAAAACTTGGCATCAAAACAAGTCTTGGAATATCAAATATTTCCTTTGGACTTCCGAACAGAGACTTTATCACTTCTGCTTTTTATACCATGTCGCTTGAAAATGGGCTTAACTGTGCCATTATGAACCCTTACTCATCCGAGATGATGAAAGCATATTACTCTTATAGAGCGCTAAAGGGACTTGATTCCAACTGCGTCGGCTATATTGGCTTTGCTTCTCAGCTTACTGTTGAGACTGTGGCGTCAAAGGGGGAAAGCCAGACGGCCTCAGATGAAAAAGAACCGATAAAGCACGCTATTATAAAGGGGCTTAAAGAGGCTGCGGCTTCACACGCGGAAGAGTTGCTTAAAACTGAGCCGCCGCTTTCAGTTATTAATAACCAGATAATACCGGCCCTGAATACGGTTGGAAAGGGATTTGAGGAAAAGAAAATCTATCTCCCACAACTGCTGATGAGCGCTGAGGCGGCAACGGCGGCTTTTGAAAAAGTAAAGGACGCTATGCCATCAGCAGAAAAAACCATTGGAAACGATATAGTTATAGCAACCGTAAAAGGGGATATTCATGATATAGGAAAAAATATCGTACGTGTTTTGCTTGAAAACTTTGGCTTTAATGTAATTGATCTGGGAAGGGACGTAGACCCGGAAATTATCTGCGAAGAGACCTTAAAAAGAAAATGCTGCCTTGTAGGATTAAGCGCTCTTATGACAACAACAGTTCCGTCTATGGAAGCAACAATTAAACTGCTCAGGGAAAAATCACCCAATACAAAAATAGTAGTGGGAGGAGCGGTTATGACTAAAGAATACGCTGATATGATAGGGGCAGACCATTATGCTCCGGATGCTATGGATACAGTTAGATATGCACAAAAAATATTTAAGTAAAAAATATGAGGCCTCTTGGCCTCTTGTTTTTTAAATACAGCAGAACTGCTATTAGGACAGAAACGAGCCAGACTGGTAAATAAAAAATCCGCTGAACAAGATGATCAGCGGAAATAAAGCTGTTCCCGAGGTGATTCGAACACCCGACCTACCGCTTAGGAGGCGGTCGCTCTATCCAGCTGAGCTACGGAAACATAAAAAATTGAAATATTCTACAGATATATTAGAAAATATTTTGCAAACAATAAAATTATCAGCGACTATTTAATATAATATTTCTTTTTTTAAATTTAGTCAAGATGTTTGATTAAAATATTTACACAACTTGATTTCAGAGGTAAATTGTGTTAGAGTGAAATATATTTATTGACAGCACGGGAGGTAAGCTTATGTGTGGTTTTGTGGGATTTACGGGCCATCTTGCGCAGGGCGAGTCGGTTCTTAAAAATATGATGGACGCTATAATACACAGAGGGCCGGACAGCGCCGGAACTCATATTGACGAAGGGGCGTCTCTGGGCTTCAGGAGACTTAGTATTATAGACCTTGATTCCGGTTCCCAGCCTATGTATAACGAAACTAAGGATATTGTTATCGTTTTTAACGGTGAAATATACAACTATCAGGAACTTAGAAAAGAACTTATAGAAAAAGGTCATGTGTTTAGCAACAATGCAGACACTGAGGTGCTGATTCACGGATACGAGGAATACGGTGAGGATTTACTTAGCAGGCTTAGGGGCATGTTTGCCTTCGTTATCTGGGACAGCAGAAATAAGAAACTTTTTGGAGCAAGGGATTTCTTCGGGATAAAGCCCTTTTATTATGCACTTGTTGACGGGCAGCTTGTATTCGCGTCAGAAATCAAAAGCATACTTCAGTATACTCCATATAAAAAGGAAATGAATCCGGAAGCCTTAGAAAACTATCTCACTTTCCAGTATTCAGTACTGCCGGAAACATTTTTTAAGGGAATATATAAGCTTATGCCTGCGCACAGCATTACCTTTGAAAACGGAGAAGTAAGTGTGAAGCGTTATTGGGAGCCTGAGTTTGAGCCGGACGATAATGTAAAGCTTGAAGATTTAGTGGATAAAATTGATAATGCAATGCAGGATTCTATAAAGAAGCATAAAATAAGTGATGTAGAGGTTGGCTCCTTCCTTTCAAGCGGCGTTGATTCTAGCTATGTAGCCGCATGCTTTAAAGGCGATAAAACGTTTACCGTTGGCTTTGACTATGAAAAATACAATGAAATTGACTATGCAAAGGCATTATCAGAAAAGATTGATATAGATAATTACAGTAAACTTATAACAACTGATGAATACTGGGATGTACTGCCTACAGTCCAGTACCATATGGACGAGCCTTTGGCTGATCCTTCCGCTGTAGCGTTATATTTTGTAAGCCAGACCGCTGCAAAACATGTAAAGGTATCTCTCTCAGGCGAGGGTGCGGATGAGTTTTTTGGAGGGTATAATATCTACCGTGAACCGTTTTCGCTAAAACCGCTGACCAGACTGCCAAGACCGGTAAGAAAATTCCTTGGTAGTGTTGCTTCTGCAATACCATTTAAGATTAAAGGTAAAAACTATCTTATCAGAGGAAGCAAGGATGTTGAAGAAAGATTTATAGGAAATGCTTTTTTATTTAATGAGAAGGAAAGAGAGAGACTCTTAAAAAATCCTACAGGACATTATAACCACATGGAGCTTACAAAGCCGTTTTATGACAAAGTAAAGAATGCGGATGACACAACAAAAATGCAGTATATTGACATACACTTCTGGCTTATCGGTGATATTCTTTTAAAAGCTGATAAAATGAGCATGGCTCACTCACTTGAGGTAAGAGTGCCTTTCCTTGACAGAGAGGTATTTGACGTTGCAAGAAAGGTTCCGCTCAAATATAAAGTAACAAAGGAAAATACCAAGTTTGCTATGAGACAGGCAGCCCATAGATATCTTCCGGATATGGTTGCTGAAAAGAAAAAGCTAGGCTTTCCAGTACCTATAAGGATTTGGCTGAAAGAGGACAAGTACTATAACATAGTAAAAGAGGCGTTTACATCAAAGGCTGCCTGTGAGTATTTTAAAACAGATGAAATTGTTAAGCTTTTGGATGACCATAAGAACGGAAAAAATGACAACAGCAGAAAAATATGGGCAATATATATGTTCCTTGTGTGGCATAAAAGGTATTTTGATGAAGATTTGATAGTGGCTTAATAAAGACGGGATGTTATTTAACATCCCGTCTTTATTTATGTCGGTAAAAAATAAGTGTTGACTTTTTAGTCGAATGCCGTTAGACTGAATATATAGTCTAATAGCATTCGACAGGAGGGATAACATGGAACAGTTTAAGCTGGGAGAAATGGAGCAAAAATTTGCTGATTTAATATGGGAAGCTGAGCCTGTAACGTCAAGAAGGCTGACGGAGCTGTGCGCGGAAAGATTTGATTGGAAAAGAACAACAACATATACAATGCTTAAAAGGTTATGTGAAAGAGGAATATTTAAAAATAATGGCGGTACAGTTGTGTCGATTATGAATAAAGAGGAATTTCACACTGCCCAGGGTGAAAAATTTTTAGATGAGAACTTCGGCGGTTCTCTGCCCCAGTTTTTAGCCGCTTTTACAAAAAGGAAAAAACTAAGTGACAGAGAAATAAATGAAATTCAAAAGCTAATAAACGAGTATAAGGAGGAGTAGACATGACTGACAGTATTTTTTTAAAGATATTAGATATGAGTCTAACGGCAGGAATTGCTGTAATATTTGTCATCGCGGCGCGGCTGCTGCTTAAAAGGGCGCCGAAAATATTTTCATATGCTGCTTGGAGTGTCGTATTATTTCGGCTTATTTGTCCATTTTCCTTTGAAAGCGCCATAGGCCTTATACCGTCTGGCGTAAGACCATCGGAAAATCCGGGATTTATAGTAGCTGCAAGTACAGCTGGAGCACAAATACAAAATATAACCCAATTAACTGTGCCGTCGGACATAACAGTAAAACTGTCATGGGTTACAATCGGAAAATATATATGGATTTTCGGTATACTGCTTCTGGCGGTTTACAGTATAGCTTCTATAATCAGGATCAAAAAAAATATAAGCACAGCTGAGAATATAACAGATAATATCTATTTATCAAATAAGATAGAGACTCCGTTTGTTTTTGGAATATTATCTCCGGGAATTTATATGCCTTCATCGCTGTCAGAAGATGAAATGAATTATATTATACTCCACGAACAGACGCATATAAAACGCTTTGACCATATAATTAAGCTTTTGAGCTTCTTTACACTTTGTATCCATTGGTTTAATCCTCTTATATGGGCAGCATTTTTCCTTTCTGCAAAGGATATGGAGATGTCGTGTGATGAAGCGGTTATTAAAAAACTTGGAAATGGGGCCAAGAAAGAATATTCGTCATTGCTTTTAGCACTGACAGGAGGGAGAAAGGTTATAGGAGGAGTTCCTCTGGCTTTCTGTGAGGGAGATACAAAAATGCGAATTAAAAATGTATTGAGATATAGAAAGCAGCCGTTGAAAGTCATAGTAATTTCATCTGTTTTAGTAATATCCTTATGTGCGTGTCTTATACCTGACAGAAAGGATATTCCAAGCAGTGACATGGTTGCTGCTGACGGATATACAGTATTGTCCAATGGAACCGCAGCAAAGGTAGAACTGCTCCTGACAGACTGGATATACGGCACAGATGAAGACATGGCAGTTGGAGGAGGATATTCAACAGATAATTACGTTGGAAACGGCGAATTAAGGGTATATATTAATGGTAATATGGTGTCCTCATATGCTATTGGCAGATTATTATTTAACAGCCCTTATTTCAAAATAGAGTTTTCTGATTACAATGAAGATAAAAATCCGGATTTTTCTATAAAGCAATGGGGAAGCAGTAGTATAGACCTATATACGCTATATACAGTTGATATGTACGGTCAGGTGCATGCTTTATCTGAGACAGACGGCATAGCAAGCAGTGAGAGAAGCAGCCAAAGCTCATATTCCACTGTATTTAAGCATTATGATAAGACGATACAGACATATATTTATAATAATGCAGCAGGAAAAAATCAGGAAGCTGTCTACGTCTATGACAATGAGACAGGTATTTTCATTTCCACAGAAGAAAGGGCGGTAAACATAGTCACTGAGGAAGAAAATCCTATAGGATGTGAATATGGAAGGACACAGGAGCTAGACACACTTGAAATGCTTGAGGCGCTGGAAAGCATAAACGGATTTACTTTTAATCAGAGTGAGGCAGAACATTTGTATATACAGCTCCAGTTCCCCGGTGAAGCGCCTAAGGACATATATTTGAGATATATAACTGATAATAATTGGCAAAGTGAGTATCCCATAGACAGCGCTGATTACAATATAAAAGTACCTGATAAAATCGGAATATATAATTTTTTTGCGGATATAACCTGGAATGACGGCACCCAGGAAACAATATTTTTTGATATAACAGTTAAGTAAAGGAGGGATTATTCCCTCCTTTTACAATTTAACTTTCAAATTAGCATTGGAGAAATAAATTGACATAATATATATTTCTGTTATAATACAATTATTACAACTGTAGGAGATGGTTGAATGAAAGAAATGCCAAGAATTTCTGAATCGGAATATGAGATTATGAAACTCATTTGGAGAGATGCCCCAATAAGTACAAATGATGTAGTAAAAAGGTTTGAGGGAATAAACGACTGGAGTCCAAAGACAGTGCAGACCCTACTGGCAAGGCTTGTTAAAAAGGGTGCTCTTAGTTATGAGAAGAAGGGGAGAGTATACATATACACGCCGTTGATAAAAGAGAAGGAGTACATTCATACAGAGAGCTCCTCTTTTTTGAAAAAATTTTATAATGGGGCCTTAAATTCAATGGTTCTTAACTTTATAGACGATGATAAACTGACTGACAAGGACATAAACGAGCTTATAAGAATACTTGAAAAGGGCCGAAAGGAGAACAGATAATGAATATACTGAACAGTATTTTAATAATATCTGCTATGCTCGTTTCACTTATAGGCTTAAAATTTTGTCTGAAAAACTATATTCCGGCATCATGGCAGTACAGGCTGGATTACCTGTTTTTTGTCATTCTTTTTATGCCGTTTATACCGCTTAAATCAATGAGGGGTACTGCACATACAACTGCATTAACATCAGCAGCCATAGGAAATGCAATGCCAGAACTTAGCCCGACAGGAACGTTCAATGATTTTGCTGTAGACAAACAGCCTGAATTAATAGGCAATATTATTTTATGCATATGGCTTTCAGGAGCGGTACTGGTATTATTGACTATGGTATTTAGCATAATTAGGCTGTGCCGAATTTCTAAAAATTCTGCCGCTGTGTCAGAGGATATAGACTGGATGTTTAAGAAATGCTGTAATGAAGTAGGAGTAAGCGGAAAAATAAAGCTTAAAAAAGGAAATGTTAATGTTCCGATGATTTTCGGAGTTTTTAATACAGTTATAATTTTGCCGGATACAAACATGCCTTCTAAGGATATAAGGCATATTTTAATGCATGAGCTTGTTCATTTTAAAAGGGGAGATATAGCGCTAAATTATCTTATAGCTTTATTTAAGGCAATCTATTGGTTTAATCCTATAGTATGGCTGTCGTTCAGACTAATGAAAAATGAGAGGGAAATTTCCTGTGATGAAGCGGTTATAGAGAAAACTGGTGATAGCTACGGCTATGGAATGACGATTTTAAGGTTTGTTCATACAGAAGGCCCTTTGAGTATGGCGGCGGATATGGGAGGCTCAAAAAGCCAGATAAAAAAACGTATAGAGGCTGCGGCCGCCTTCTCTGACATTACTGTTTCCAAAAAGATAAGGAGCGCTTTTATATTCCTGTGTGCGTTAATACTTATCCTTACAAGAATACCTGCAGTATCGGTACTGGCTCTGCCCTCAAATTTGGAAAATAACATGGATAGGGTTACGGAAGCGGATATGTCAAAATACTTTAAGAGCTATGAAGGTGGATTTGTGCTTTATGACTTAAATAACGATGCATATACTGTCTATAATGAGGACGCTGTCAAAAGAAGGGTATCGCCAAATTCAACTTATAAAATTTACAGTGCGCTTTCAGCGCTTGAAAGCGGGATTATAGATACTGAAAATAATTTTATGACCTGGGATGGAACAGAATATTCAATAGCTGAATGGAATGCAGACCAAAATTTAAACTCCGCCATGATAAATTCGGTGAATTGGTATTTTGAGAACCTAGACAGGCAGAGCGGCATTGCCGACTTCCTGACAAAAATAAATTATGGGAACTGTGACTTAAGCGGCGGGCTGACATCTTGGATGCAGTCTACGCTTAAAATATCTCCTGTTGAGCAAATTGATACTTTAAAGGCATTTTATATAAATGAATATGGTTTTAAGGATGAAAATGTAAAGGCAGTAAAAGAAGCTATTGAAATTTCCGACGGGTTTTACGGAAAGACTGGGACGGGAAAGGTAAAGGGACATGAAATAAACGGCTGGTTCATAGGCTTTGCCGAAGACTGTGATAATGTTTATTTTTACGCTCTAAATATTCAAGGCGAGGATAATGCGAGCGGAAGCAAAGCGGCTGAGATTGCGGTTGAAATACTTTCAGACAGAGGTATAATAAATTATGAGAATTAGACTGGTTTTGTTTTTAATAATATCCGCGGTTCTTTGCGGCTGCAGTCAGGCCGATAATATTTCGTCCGGAACAAATACCGAAGAAGAAGCTGCTGACAATAGCCTTGAAGGACTTTGGCTGGACTTTAAGCAGAATATGCCTCAGGACAGGAATGCGGAAGAGGACTTTAAAAGCTCTGATTTTATAGCTGAGTTTAAAAAATATTTAAATAAAAAAGAAAGCACCAAATTATCCGAACAGGAAATAAAGGATATGCTTGGTCAGACCGATATACGCTTTTTAGACGGTAACGTTGGTGGATACAGCATAAGATTAATATGCTATAATGCTGATTTATATAATAAAGCGGTTACTGATGCGCCGGTTAAAAATAAGTATACGTTTCTGCAGGTCTATAATAATGATGAGTTCTATTTTAAAACCTTGTATGACGGAGATTATTATTATACTGCGGATTTCATATTATTTGAGTCCGGCAACGATATATTTATTACGGCTGTTTCAGAGTATTGCATGCAGTTCCCAAATCTGATAGAGATAAAGACTTGGAAATTAAGTAATGATTCTATTTTAGAGGCAGATATATTTGACAGCTATAATTTAGAAGGCTGGAGTATAGAGGGAGGCACTTCATCAATAAGGCTTGGCAGGCTTTACAGGCAGGGTGCCAGCTTTGCGGAAATACCAGGCGTCAGTTATATAGTTGATAGAGATAAAAATGAAGTTAAATTTATATCAGGGGATGAGAGCCTTAAATTGGCCTTTGACGGAAAAATATATACATTAAATAAGGAGTGAAAAAAATGATAAGAAAAAAGATAGCTTTGGCCTTAGCGGCAGCAGCTTCGACTATTATGTGCGTTACGGCTTTTGCATCGCCCTACAGCGATGTGCCTGAAAACCACTGGGCATACAGCGAAATCCAGAAGGCCGGGGAAATTGGTTTTATGAACGGCATGGGTGATGGAACCTTTGGTCTTGGACAAAACGTAACAAGAGCTCAGTTTGTATCAATGCTTGTAAGAATGTTTGGATGGCAGCAGGCACAGGGAGCCTCATACACTGATGTTGACCCCTCTGCGTGGTACTATAATGATATTATAACCGCTTCAGCCAATGGAGCTTTAGACAGCGGAAGCACATTCAGGCCTAATGATAATATAACAAGGGAAGAAATAGCTGTAATGCTTGTAAGGGCACTCGGCTATGACGAGCTTGGAAAGGAGTTTTCTAATACAATACTTCCTTTTAGTGATGTAACATCCAATAAGGGATACATAAGCCTTGCCTATGATTTCGGCATTGTAAGCGGAAAATCAGCGAATACATTTGATCCTGACGGAACAGCCCTTAGGGAGGAAGCGGCGGCAATGATGATGCGCTGTTATAATAAATATAATTCATTCGTAGATTTCCTCCACGGCTTTTACGCATTTTCATCCTACAGTCAAAAGGATATGGCAGGACAGATGGACGCCGTTTCATTTGGATGGGGCAGAATGGAATATTCTGATGAAAAGGGAGTTGTTGTTAATACTACATCAGATAATAATAACGAGTGGAACGTGCCAAGCGGATATACTGATATAGTTGAATATCTCAGGGCCAATAATGTGGATACAAATTTAAGCATATATATGTCCGCCTCGGAAGGCGATGATGCTGAAATTATACTAGGAAGCGCTGAAAACAGAACGGCCGCGGTCAATGCTATAGTAGAGGAGCTTACGGTTGACTACAGACAGCTTGGTTATAACCCCTATGGCGGAGTGACTATTGATTTTGAAAATCTTAGGGGAAGAGAAATGAGAGATAATTTTACAGCTTTTATTTCGGAGCTTAAGGGAGAGCTTTCTTCAATCGGCAAAAGGCTTTATGTGACGGTTCAGCCGAATATGATAAACAGCACATATTTCGATGGATATGATTTTGCTTCAATTGGCAATTTGGCCGACAAGGTGATTCTTATGGCATATGATTATAACGCTAAATCAATTTCACAGGAGGTTATGGACAGCGGATTTACAACAACGCCTGTAACTCCGTTTGACGAGGTTTATTATGCCCTTAAGACGATTACTGCTCAGGTTTCCGACAGGAGTAAAGTGGTTCTTGGCTTAAGCATGTCTAATGTGGGATGGACTGTTTCAGATGGTCAGATAACCAATAGCAGAGGAAATACTTATTCATATGCGGAAATAGCGGATATGATAAACAGCGGGGCAGAAGTCAAGTATTCTGATAAATATAAAAATCCTTACCTTATTTACAATAACGGAGATGAAAAAGAAATAGTTTGGTACGAAAATGAACAAAGTGTAAAAGATAAAATAAAGCTTGCCGAAATGTTTGGAATAAGCGGAGTGTCTGTTTGGAGGCTTGGCATAATACCTCAAAACGGGTCAGATTTAAATATATGGAGCGGCATAGCAAATCTCAGATAATAAAAAAGCAGTGGGATTATCCCACTGCTTTTTATTTATTTTTTATTCCATATGCATCTATTTTCCTATATAAGGTCATTCTGGATATGCCTAACTCCTTTGCCGTTTGGCTTATGTTCCAATAATTTTGTGCCAGGGCTTCTGATATTATACCCTTTTCATTTCTATTTTTTTCTTCCTTTAATGAGGAGGAATGAGTGGTTGATGTGGGTATAACTGTTTTTTTAGGATTTGTAATTGCGAAGGGAAGAAGCTCAGGAGTTATTACAGCCTCCTTTGACAGAGCAACCGCTCTTTCCACGGCATTATGAAGCTCTCTTACATTACCCGGCCAGTCATAATCCATAACGAGTCCCCACGACTCATCGGTAAGATCGCTAATAAACTTTCCGTACTTTATGCTTAGTTTATTCAAAAATGATTTTACCAAGGGATAAATGTCATCTTTTCTGTCCCTAAGGGGTATAAGGTTTAAAGACAGGATGTTAAGCCTGTAATACAGGTCATAGCGAAAACGTCCCTCATCGCACTCGTGAAGGAGGTCTTTGTTTGTTGCGGCAATAATCCTTACATTAACAGGAATATAATTTCTGCCGCCTACACGGCTTATTACTTTCTGCTCGATGACTCTCAGAAGTGTGGACTGAAGTTCCATGGGCATTTCTCCTATTTCATCGAGAAAAATTGTTCCGTTATTAGCTTGTTCAAACTGACCGATATTGCCTCCTTTTTTAGCTCCGGTAAATGCGCCCTCCTCATAACCGAAAAGCTCGCTTGTAATTAAATCCTTTGGTATTGCTCCGCAGTTAATAGGTATGAAGGGGCCGTTTTTTCTGCCGCTGTAATTATGTATTGCCTGTGCAAACATATCTTTTCCGGTTCCGCTTTCTCCCAAAAGAAGCACCGTTGAGTCAGTGGAAGCGACTGATTTGGCTAACTCCACACTTTTTGAAAAAGCTGTGCTTCCGCCTATAATATTGTCAAAGGTTATAGAAGGCGAGTCGGGCGAAGCTTTTTTCGTTATGGACTGCATTCTGGCCATATCATTAATGACTAACAAAGCGTCTGAAGAATTATTGTGTTCGATAAAGGTTACTGTACATAAAAATTTGCTTTGATTTACGCTTATTTCTGTGACATAATCGGTCACATTAGAGCGTTCATATATTATATCAATTAAAATATGCTCTTTAAAAAAATTGCGGATGTTTTTTCCAAGCATTTCTTTTTCGTGAATATGAAGCATGTGGCATAGGGCGCTGTTGACAGATTTTATCCTGTTGTTTTTGTCAATAACCATGATGCCCTCCTGTATGGAGGCAATTATTTTGCCGGTCAATTCCTTTTCTTTTTCAACCTGTTCCATTGATTCCATAATTTTAAGCTGCTTTTCTATGCCGTAAGCGGTCATAACAATTATGCCCAAGGTATGAAAATTTATATTGTCTGTAATTCCGGATATTGATATTGCGCCTATTATTTCATTTTGTGGGTTATGTATCGGAATTGCCGCACCATAAAAGTGATGAGGGTATTTGCAGTAGTGTTCGTAGCCGAATACCTGCACAGGCCTGTTTTCAACCAGACATGTGCCAATTGGGGTGTTTCCAAGATGCTTTTCACTCCAATTAGTATATAAAATGCCGTCCGGCTCATGTTCTTCTAAAATTTCGGTATCACCATATACGAGCAAAAGGTATCCGTCTGTATCGGAAACGGATACAAAAAAGTTGAGGCCTTTTGTAAATGAGTAGAGATACTTAATTGCGGGGCCGCTGACCTTTAAGAGTTTTTCGTTTTTTTCTAAACGATTTCTTATTTCAGTAGGATCCGTTATACGTTTAGGTGTTATACACATTGGGTCAATACCATTTTTTTTGCATCTTTTCCAGGCTCTTAGTATTTCGGGACGTATTTGAGTGGCTTTTTCGCCGTTGATAAATTTTTTCCACTCTTTTTTTATTATTTCCTGCGGTATATTCTGTTCCAACTTTATCACCCTTTATTTATTTACAGATGTTCAATGTGTAACACAAATGTATCAATTAATAAATATTATAACAAAAATGTTACACTTTGTATAGCTTTGTTTTAAATTTAATATGGGATTTATGATAGTTTTATAACTAACAAATTGTGTTTTAATTAAGTTTAAAGACGTTTTTCACAAAAAATCTAATTATTTTTTAATAATTAACATTTTGGTACGGTAATTGCTTCTATATAAATACATAAACAATGCAATCATTTATTTATTAAAGGGAGGAATTGAAATGACGGAGAAAAACAGCGGTATAGCAAAGGGAATCGGTTTTGGCACACTTTTTTCCGTTGCATCTGTATGGTTCGGCTCACACGCCGGAGGGGGATTTGCAACAGGCAACCAGGCAACGCAATATTATGTTCAGTTTGGCTGGACAGCGGTATTTATACCACTTTTTACTATGGCGCTTTTAGCTATAACTTTCAGAGAAGCTATTATAATGTCAAACAATCATAAATGCCAGAATTATAAAGACCTCTTTGAGGCTTTATGGCAGCCATATCCAAAACTTTATCTGCTCTTTGAAATTTATTTTTACGTAATGATTATTTGCTGTGTAGGCGCTGCTATTGCTGGTGCTGCAAGTCTGCTAACCGAATTTGGTGTACCGTATGTCGTTGCGGTAATAATTGTTGGCATAGTACTCTTAATATTTACAATTTTTGGAGCTACACTCGTTTCAAAGGCTTCAACATTTATGTCAATTGCAATACTTATCTGCTGTGCAATCATATTTATACTCGGAATAAAGGCAAAGGCCGGCAATATTGGAACAATTGTATCACAAAGACAGGCCACATCGGAATTTGGATTTACTGACCATAATGTTGGAACGCTGTTTCTAAAAGTTGTAACGTATGCGGGCTTCCAGTGTGGAGTTGTTCCGGCGCTCAGCAGCTGCGCTTCATTGGTTAAGACAAGAAAGAATGCAACAAAGGCCATGACTGTGGGATTTATAATGAATTCATTTGCACTTGTGCTTTCTACAATAATGCTTATAGGATGGTTTAAAGACTATACTGCAGCTGGGGCTACTACCCTTCCTACATTGTATATCTGCAAACAGCTCGGCAGTCCTATACTTTCAGTATGCTACAGTATATCTTTATTCCTGTGCTTTGTATCAACAGGAGTTGCGCTTGTTTACGGACTTGTGCCTAGATTTGAAAATATTAAGCCATTACAGAAAATTGATAATATGTTTGTAAGAAGAGGAATTATATCAGTGCTCGGAATGGTTGTACCTGCGTTGTTCTCACTTATAGGTCTTACAAACATAATTAAATACGGTTACGCATTTGCCGGAATTCTTGGATTTATAATCCTTATTATTCCTATGGTTGTCATCGGACATTATAAAAACCAGAAATTCGCGAAGGAACATCCTGAACTTGACTGATAATTGGCGTGCAGAGAAGTGATTATATGAATTATTACAGAAATGAATATACATCAAAGCTAAAGACAGCAGAGGAAGCGGTAAAAGTAATAAGAGACAACGATTGGATAGCGTATGGAGAATTCGCTGCCTTTACACCCAAGCTTGACAGGGCTCTTGCAGAACGTAAAGATGAATTAAACTCCGTACACATACTTGCATGCGGGCTAGGGGATAAATGCGAGGTAATTAGCTCTGACCCGCATGGTGAAGTATTTGATATAAACGATAGATTTCCTTTTTATAAGGACAAATGCTTCACACTTCCTGTTAATTTCGGTGAAATAAACAGAAGGGCTGACGTTGCCTTTTTAGCTGTAAGGCCAATGGACGATAATGGGTTTTTTAATCTTTCCCTCTCGCAGCTTCCAGCTGACAACTGTGACTATATTATCGCTGAAATCAATTACAGCCTTCCATTTTGCTGCGGAGCTGAGGCTGTGTCTATTCATATATCTGAAATAGACGCGGTTGTGGATGGAGGAGCCAGTGGGCTGAAAACCTACAAAAACCCTAACCCTAATTCTACAGATGAGTTTACGGCACAGAACATTCTGGGTGAGCTGGAAGACAGGTGCTGTTTGGAAGTTGGTTTTGGAAGTATACCAGAAAAAACCGCTGAGCTTATTGCCGAGTCTGACATTATTAATCTTGGTGTACATTCTGATATAATTCAGGACTCTATAATGGAGCTGTATAAACGTGGGAAAATAACAAACCGATATAAACAGGTGAATAAAGGAAAAATGGTATATTCATATGCCGCGGGCTCAGATGAACTGTATGGATTTCTTGATAGAAATGAAGCGGCTTATAAATTTCCCGCTGCTTATACCAACGACCCGTTTATAATTGCTGAAAATGATAAGGTGTTTTCGATTAACCAGTGTTCACAAGTCGATTTGTTTTCTCAAATATCTGTTGACAGCTGCCAAAATGGCTGTGTATATGGATTGGGAGGCATGTGGGATTTTACTTATGGCGCTTTTCGTTCAAACGGAGGCAAGGGTATTATCTGCTTAAATTCGGTATCAGAAAAAACAGATAGCGAAGGAAATATAAAAAAAGCTTCAAATATCAAAGCGGTTCTGCCATCTGGAGCTACAGTAGGAATTTCAAAAAATTTTTCTTATTATATAGCTACTGAATACGGGTGCAGGAACCTAAAGGGACTTTCTGTTTGGGAGAAGGCCGAAGCAGTGATTATGCTTAGCCATCCTGACTTCAGAGAAGGCCTGATTAAGGATGCTGGACGGCTTAAAATATGGAGACAATCAAATAAAAGATAAGCTTATGTTTTACACCCCCCCAACTAAAAAGGACCCTTGAAGGGTCCTTTTTTCATATCAGAAGTTTTTTAATGTCCAATAATTTGTTTTCGCCGGAAGTCTCCATAAGCTTGCTCTTGATTTCATATGGTGTAATCTCAGGGGATTTCTCAATGAGCAGCGCGGCCGCGCCGGATATCATCGGCGTTGCCATAGATGTTCCACTCATCATGACATAATGGCTTGATATTATTTTTTTACGGCTGCGCCCGTGAAAGCCAAAGGAATAATCAGGAGACATACATGATACGATATCTACTCCCGGGGCTGTAATATCACAGCTGTATGCCGGAGTTTCATAGCTGCCTGCCGTTATAATTTTTTTATTTCTGCCTGCCGCGGCTATTGAGCTGTTTCCGCTTCCTGTATTACCGTCAGCGGCAATTATACATATTCCGCTGTCCCATGCACGGTACATTGCCCGTATTAAAGCTGAGTTAATGCTTCTGTCGCTGGTTCCAACTGACATATTGGCAATACGTATGTTATACCGTTCTTTATTATCTGTAAGCCATTTTATAGCCTTAAGCGCTGTCGCTGTAGAACCTCTTCCCATTCTGTCCAGTATTTTTAGTATTATCAGATTAGCCCCAGGTGCTATTCCACGATATTTTCCATAGGAAAGATAACCGCTGCCGCAGGCTATACCGCTGACGTGGGTTCCGTGACCGTTGTTATCATAGCAGTTAGGAATATCATTAACAAAATCCTGGAACACGGCTATTCTGTTTTTGGGCAATAAAAAATCCTCCGACGGAGAAAGGCCTGTGTCCAGTATTGCTATGCCGACTCCCTTTCCTGTATAACCCAACGATGAAGCGTAATCGGCATTGACAGTTATTCTTGCTTTCTCCATATTAAAAATTCCTCCCGCCGGATTTTAATATAGAGTATGAATTTTAACCTCCTTGTGCGACAAAAAAACGGCTTGTACTCTAAAAAAATATAAATTATTGTATTATTTCCCCAAAAGGCCGCATAAGATTAGATATGTAAAATTAATAAGGAGTGTTGTTAATGGGTACTTGCGGTTGTTTTGGAGGAAATGAATCTTGGTGGATTATCATTCTGCTTCTTTTATGCGGATGCGGAAATGGAAGCGGCACAGCCGGCGCTGGAACATGTGGATGCGGTGATTCACTTTGGATCATTATACTCATTTTCCTCTTATGCGGATGCAACGGCTCAAACTTTAATATGTGCGAAGCAAAATAAAAAGCCTGTAGGGTTTTTAAGGGAACGTGTTTCGTTCCCTTTTTCTATTTTATGAGTATGAAAAAGCAAAACAGTACATAAAGATATATAAATGCAGCGGGAGTGATTTATATGAATGAAAACGGCAACATGTTCAATAATATAGACAAAATAAAATCCTTGTCTAAGCTTATGTCTATGGATAACGGCGGTGGTATGGATACTGAAAAGATACTTAACGCACTTGCGGCGGCAAAAAGTATGGGAATGCTAGGAGGCAACGAAATTCAGGAAAAAAGACCTGATATAGTCGCCTCAGATACCCAGGAATACGTCAGCCCGGCAGAATATGAGCCCCAAAATGAGGGGATAAGGGTAATAAAGGCGGCAATACCATTTCTTGACCGTGAATATCAGAAAAATCTTTTTCTTGCAGTCAAGTTAATTGAAATGAATGAGGACTTTGATTCCGGAGCAATGAGCCTGCAGTGCCAGAGTATAAGAGAGGGAACGGATGAGGAACAGCGTGAGGCGATGCTTAAAGCTGTAAGAAGCCAGCTGTCAAATGAAAATGGAAGAAGACTTGATGTTGTACTTAAAATGATGGAAGCAAGGCGATTGGCATCTAAAATGAGATAAAACTGAGAAAAGCCGCTGATTAATTTATCAGCGGCTTTTCTCAATCATTTTTGTTATTTTCGTGGAGTAATAAAAGAGCAATGGCAATAGGCAGAGCCGAACTGTAAGCACCAGACCCCTCAGATGATGCTGATATGGTGTTGTCTTCTTTTTCAGAAATATCTTCAATTTTATTCTCCTCATTCTTAAAAATACTGTCATATGGATAAGGCAAAGGCTTGTTTATTCTCTTAGTCATATTTTAACTCCCAGACTTTATTAGTAATTGATATGCTTTTATAACGCAAATTATGCTTTTATCAAATCTGACAAAAATTATGGATTGTGCTCGGACACAATATTTGCCGTTTTTTATGTGTTGCGGTTGACTTTAGCGCGCTAAATAGTATACAATGACATTAATTTTTACTTTAACGATTTAATATATAAAAATAATTTTATGCGCTGCACTTTTATATAGCGGCGCATTTGGGAGGCATAAGATGCTTGATTTTAATAAAAAAACAAATCTTTTGGAAAGCGTGGCTCAAGAATTTCCGTTAGAGGAAGTAAAGGAGCCAAATCTTTACAGAGAATATTTTAGCTATGACGACATACCCAGGGTAGCTTTTAACAGACGACTTGTTCCACTTGATGTTCCCGATGATATATGGATTACTGACACTACATTCAGGGACGGCCAGCAATCCAGAGAACCATATACTGTAGAGCAAATGACAACCCTTTTTGACATGCTCCACAGGCTTTCAGGACCAAATGGCGTGATTAAAATGAGTGAGTTTTTCTTATACACAAAAAAGGATCAGGACGCTGTATATAAATGCCTGGAGAAGGGTTATCAGTTTCCGGAGGTAACCAGCTGGATTAGAGCATCAAAGCATGACTTTGAACTTGTTAAGCAAATTGGCCTTAAGGAAACAGGAATACTTGTAAGCTGTTCAGACTATCATATTTTTAAGAAAATGCATATGACAAGAAGACAGGCTGTTGATCACTATCTTGCCGTTGTCAGAGAGTGCATAGAAACAGGCGTAAGACCAAGGTGCCATTTTGAGGATATAACAAGAGCAGATTTTTACGGATTTGTTGTCCCCTTTGCTTCAGCATTAATGGAACTTATGCAGGACACAGGAGTTCCCGTTAAAATACGTGCCTGCGATACATTGGGATATGGGGTGACTTATCCCGGCGCGGTTCTTCCAAGAAGCGTACCTGGTATAATTTACGGCCTCCACAACCACGCAGGAGTACCTCATGAGCTTATAGAATGGCATGGCCATAACGATTTCTACCGCGCGGTTAATAATGCTTCATACGCATGGCTTTATGGTGCCAGCGGTGTAAACTGCTCACTGCTTGGTATCGGCGAGAGAACGGGAAATACTCCGCTTGAGGCTATGATTTTTGAATACGCACAGCTTAAAGGTACCCTTAATGGAGCAGATACAAAAGTAATTACTGAAATAGCTAGATATTATGAGGATGAAATAGGCTATGAAATTCCTCCTATGACGCCGTTTGTTGGTAAAAATTTCAATGTCACAAGAGCAGGCATACATGCGGACGGCCTGCTTAAAAACGAGGAGATATACAATATATTCGACACAGATAAATTCCTCGATAGGCCTGTGAAAATTGCTATTTCTAACACTTCCGGCACATCAGGTATTGCCCATTGGATAAATTCGTTTTATAATTTTAAAGATGAAGATGTTGTTGATAAAAAGGACGAACTTGTTGAAATCGTTAAAAACTGGGTTGACGAGCAATATAATGAGGGACGCGTGACAATGATTACCGACAGCGAATTAGAGTCTGTTGTTAATGAAACAGCAACCAAGCTGAACCAGAAAAAATATTTAAGGAGATAAGCATATGACAAACAAAGAAAAGATTGAAGCAGCAAAAGAGAAATTTGGCCTCCTTCTTGAGGAGCAGCTGTCCAGAGTTGAAAGAATGAAAAGTGAAGCTGATTTCGTTGATTATTCTAAGCTTGATAAAATTATAATTGGAGTTACCGGAGGAGACGGAATTGGGCCGGCAATTACAGAACAGGCACAGAGAGTTCTGGAATTTCTCCTTAAAAATGAAATGGAAAGCGGCAGGGTTGAAATTAGAAACATTGAGGGCCTTACAATCGAACACCGTGTGGAGTGCATGCAGCCTATTCCTGACGATGTAATGGCAGAGCTTAAAAAGTGCCATGTAATTCTGAAGGGGCCTACAACAACGCCAAGAAAAGGCGACCCATGGCCCAATATTGAAAGTGCAAACGTTGCAATGAGAAAAGAGCTTGACCTGTTTGCAAATGTACGTCCAGTAAGGGTTCCTGAACAGGGCATTGACTGGGTGTTCTACAGAGAGAATACAGAGGGAGCGTATGCGGTTGGAAGCAAAGGCGCTGTAGTTGACGAGGACCTTTCGGTTGATTTTACAGTTACAACTTCTCAGGGTACAGAAAGAGTAATTAGGGCGGCCTTTGACTATGCTGATAAAAATGGCAAGACAAGGGTTACAGCGGTTACAAAGGCAAACATAATAAAGGCTACAGATGGAAAGTTCCTTGATATATTTTACAGCATAGCTAAGGAATACCCAAATATTACAGCGGACGACTGGTATATTGACATTATGACAGCTAAACTTGTCGACGAGAAAAGACGTAAGGATTTCCAGGTTGTTGTTCTTCCAAACCTCTATGGAGATATTATCACTGATGAGGCCGCTGAATTCCAGGGCGGCGTGGGAACAGCAGGAAGCTCAAATATCGGAAAGAGATATGCAATGTTTGAAGCAATTCACGGCTCTGCTCCAAGAATGGTAGCTGAGGGCAGAGATAAGTATGCCGACCCTTGCTCAATGATGAAGGCAAGCTCTCTTCTTCTTAGACACATAGGTTTTTCTGATAAGGCGGATAAGCTTGAAAAAGCTCTTGATATCTGCACTCAGACTGAAAAAAGAATTTATACAACAGGACGCGATACAGGCGCGACTGGTGAAGAGGTAACAAACTACATAATGGAAACAATTGAAAAACTTTGATCATATAAAAAAGGAAAAGCCCGTTTTCAGCTTTTCCTTTTTTAAATCTTATGATAATATAGAATTATCATTTTATAATGGAGAGATAAACCTATGGATAAAATAAAGGTTATGAGTGTTTTTGGAACACGCCCTGAGGCCATAAAAATGGCTCCGCTTGTAAAGACACTGGAAAAAGAGATAAATACTGAAAGCATCGTCTGTGTAACTGCACAGCACCGTGAGATGCTTGACCAGGTTCTTAGAGATTTTGATATTGAACCTGATTATGACCTAAATATAATGAAGGCTGGGCAGACCCTTGAGGATATAACAGTCAGAGCACTGAAGGGAATCGGAGAGGTGATTAGGGAGGTAAAGCCTGATATTGTTCTGGTTCATGGCGACACATCAACGACGTTTGCGGCGTCGCTGGCAGCTTATTATAATCAGACAAAGGTAGGACATGTAGAGGCCGGCCTTCGTACCTATGATAAATATCAGCCGTTTCCGGAGGAAATGAACAGAAGGCTTACCGGCGCTATTGCCGACCTGCATTTCTCGCCAACGGAGCCGTCTAAGAAAAACCTGCTCAAGGAAAATATTGATGAAAATAGTATATTTATAACAGGAAATACGGCTATAGACGCCCTTAAAACTACAATTGACGACAGTTATAAATTTACCGTGGACGAACTTAATTCAATTGATTACCAGAACAAAAGAGTAATTACAATTACTGCCCACAGACGCGAAAATCTCGGAGAGCCTCTTGAGAATATTTGCAAAGCCCTGAGAAGAATAGCTAATGAGTATGAAGATGTGGAGCTTGTTTATGCTGTACACAAAAATCCGGCTGTTTCCAATCCAGTTCATAACATACTCGGAGGGCATGGAAGAATACATCTGCTTGACCCGCTTGACATTAAGGATATGCATAATCTTATGAATCGCTCATATATGGTCATGACAGACTCAGGCGGACTTCAGGAAGAGGTGCCTTCAATGGGCAAGCCTGTGCTTGTTTTAAGAAATGTAACGGAACGACCAGAGGGAGTCGAGGCTGGAACGCTTAAACTCGCTGGAACGGATGAGGATACTGTATATAGCATGGCCAAAGAGCTTTTGGATAATGGCGACGAGTACAGAAAAATGGCCGTTGCAAAAAACCCTTTTGGCGACGGTAATGCTTCAGAAAGAATTGTAAGAGCTATTCTTTACAGCTTTGGCATAAATAAAGAAAGACCAGCGGATTATATTACAAAGGAGTAAGCTATATGAATATGATTGCTTCAGCAGATAAAAACTGGGCTATCGGCAACAAAGGGGAACTGCTGGCACACGTTTCAGCAGATATGAAGTTTTTTAAGAGCAAAACAGTAGGGAATGTAGTAATACTGGGAAGAAAGACTCTTGCGACTTTTCCAGGCGGTAAACCCCTTAAGGACAGAGAAAATATAATTATTACTACTGATAAGAGCTTTGATAAAGAGGGTGCGGCCGTGGTTCACTCCATTGATGAGCTTAAGGAATATATACAGCAGTACGACAGTGACAGGCTTTATGTAATCGGCGGCGGGGCGGTGTATGACCAGCTGATTGACTGCTGCAACACAGCATATATTACTAAGTTTGACAGAGAATTTGAGGCTGACACATATATAAAGAACCTTGACAAATCCGAAGACTGGTATCTTGCAGAGGAAAGTGACGCTAAAGAAGAAAATGGCGTTTCCTATAAATTCTGTACCTATAAAAGAAAAATTAAATAATCCTTGCTTTAAGGCTTGTTTTATGGTAAAATATCACGATGTAAGTTAAAAATAATCCTTGCTCTGTTTTTAAGCAGGGCCTTATGTCCAGAAGGAGGTGTATCAGGAATGAACAAATACGAGTTAGCATTAGTTTTAAATCCATCACTTGATGAGGAAGCCAAGACAGAGGCTTTTAACAAAGTTCAGGACCTTATTACAAGATTCGGTGGAACAATCGAGAAGATTGACGATTGGGGTAAAAGAAGACTCGCTTATGAAATCAAGAAAGTGAACGAGGGATTCTACAGCTTTACAACATTTGAAGCTGCTCCCACAGCTCCCGTTGAAATCGAAAGCCGTGTTCGTATCATGGAAGACGTTTTACGTTACCTTATTATCCGTAAAGACGCTTAATTGTTCCTGTCGTTACTGAGAGGATGGTGCAGTTATGAACAAGGTTATTTTAATGGGACGTCTCACGAGAGATCCCGAGGTTAGGTACTCACAAGGTGCCGAACCACTGGCAATAGCCAGATATTCGCTTGCGGTTAACAAACGTTTTAAACGTCAGGGTGAACCGGATGCGGATTTTATTCCCTGTGTAGCCTTCGGCAAACAGGGTGAGTTCGCTGAAAGATATTTCAGAAAAGGTCAGATGGTAAGCGTAGTCGGAAGACTTCAGGTCCGTAATTGGGAGGACAATGAAGGTAAAAAACGTGTCACAACAGAGGTTGTTGTTGAGGAACAGTACTTTGCTGAAAGCAAGGCTGCATCTCAGAGCAACTCTCAGTCAGCTCCTGCAGCGGCTCCAAAAAAAGCCGATGATATGGGCGATGGTTTTTACCCAATCGATGAAAGTATAGAAGACGATGATTTACCCTTTTAATTATTGATTTTTAAAAGGAGGTTGGAAACATGATTCAGAAAAAACGCGGCCGCAGAAAAAAACGTGTATGCGCTTCTTGTGCGGATAAAGTAACAACAATCGATTTCAAAGATATAAGCAAATTAAGAAGATATGTTTCTGAGAGAGGAAAAATCCTTCCCAGAAGAATTACAGGTAACTGTGCAAAGCATCAGAGAGCTTTAACAACAGCTATCAAGAGAGCAAGACATATCGCTCTTATGCCTTATACACAGGATTGATAAAATAGCATTAAACCCCTGAAACCAAAGGTTTCAGGGGTTTTTATGTATAAAAAATTTTTCAGCATACCTTGAGCTGACTTCTTTCAACAATTTTAGATTCGGTGAAAAATCTGCTATTTATTTATACATAAAAATACTACTCCTGAACAATACTAATGTAAAATATTGAAAGGAGCAAAAAATTATGTCTATTAACAATACTAATTCTATTCAAGCTCTTAAAGGAAGTCAAACGGAAGAAAATCTTATGAGGGCCTTTGCCGGAGAAAGTCAGGCAAGAAACCGCTATACATTTTCGGCTTCAAAGGCAAAGAAAAACAATCTTCATGTGGTGGAGGCTGTATTTACATTTACCGCAAACCAGGAAAAAGAGCATGCAGAGGTTTTCTATGACTATCTTAAGGGAAGCTGCGGTACAACAATTTTTATTGACGGAGGCTATCCTGTAGATTTATATGACGATGCTTACAGCCTTCTTGCTTCCGCTCAGCATAATGAATATGAGGAACATGATGATGTATATAAAAATTTTGGAGACGTGGCAGAGCAGGAAGGATTCTCACAGATAGCCCAGACATTCAGAAATATAGCTGCAATTGAGAAAACACATGGAGACAGATTTGGATATTACGCACAGCTTATTAAAGAAAACAAACTTTTTGTATCAGATGTAAGCACAGGCTTTATATGCCTAAACTGTGGATATGTATATACGGGTACTGAGGCTCCTGCTAAATGCCCGGTATGCCAGCATGACAGAGGGTACTTTATAAGGGCTGAGCTTATGCCATATGGAAAATTTTAAATAAGATATTGTTCTATATTATAGTATGTGATACTATAAAATAAAAAACAATAAGGGGGAGTACCTATGAAGCTTATAACTTATATGTTTGAAGGCAGAGAATGTATTGGAGTTCTGACTTCGAATGGGAAAGGGGTTTGCCCGATAACCTTTTTTTCATCTATGAATGAGCTGATTGAAAAAGCAAGCAAGGCCGATATGGATAAGATAGAGGAGTTATCCAGAAAAGGAAGCGGATTGATAGAAATTGAAAGGGTAAGGAAAAAATCGCCTATTCCATGTCCAAAGCAAGACGTTTTATGTTTAGGCATAAATTACACAGAACATGCCAAAGAATCAGAAAGCTTTGATAAGGAAGCCTTTGGAGGAGAGAGGCCTTGCGCTATTTATTTTTCAAAAAGGGTAAATGAATCTCCTGCGGACGGTGACGATATATGTGGGCACTTTGATATAGTAGACAGTCTTGACTATGAGGGCGAACTGGGTGTTATAATAGGAAAGGACGCAAAAAATGTTCCGATTGAGGAAGCTGGAGATTACATATTTGGATATACTGTCATAAATGATGTTAGCGCGAGAAACATTCAGACGGCGCATAAGCAGTGGTATTTCGGAAAAAGTCTTGATGGATTTACTCCTATGGGGCCATGTATTGTAACGGCAGATGAAATACCTTATCCTCCCGCGCTTCAAATTACCACCCGGGTTAATGGAGAGCTCAGACAGAACAGCACAACTGATTTGCTTATAACCGATATAGACCACATCATACACGAGCTTAGTCAGGGAATGACCCTAAAAGCTGGCACTGTAATTGCTACAGGCACTCCTTCAGGAGTAGGAATGGGAATGAATCCTCCATGCTTCCTTAAGGAAAGTGATATAGTTGAATGTGAAATAGAGAAAATAGGAAAGCTGACAAACAGGATAGTAAAATAAATAAAAAGGACTTCTTTTGAAGTCCTTTTTTTAAATTTTATTTTGTTCCCAATATGGGAGAAGCCGGTTTTTTAAATCGGCAAATTTGTTATAAAGCTTCTCATAATCAGATTTAAGTGATTTATTTGGTAAAAACTCATCGGTTTCGTTGGCTGCGTCTGCCGCTTTTATATTCATTGCTTCACAGAGCAAACGATATATTCCAAGTATTCCGAGCTCCTTTTCTTTAAATCTGTAAACGGGAACTCCAAGACAGTCACTTATCATCTGGCATACAAATTCGCTTTTTGAGGCGCCGCCTGCAATATAAAGCTTATCATCGCCCTTAGGCATTTCCTTGTAACAGTCAGCCATTGAAAGTACCATACTTTCATAAGCGGCTCTCGCAAGATGATATTTTGTGTGATGAGCCCTTATTCCGTAATATCCTCCGGTAGCAGAGGCCAGTGAAAATGGTGCACGCTCGCCGTATAAATATGGATGAGCGATAACCCCATCACAGCCGACAGGGATTTTTTTCATTTCCGCTTCTGCTTTATCAAAGTTTTCATTGCAAAGAATTTCTCTTCGCATCCAGTCAAGGGAGGACGCTCCGCTTAGTGAAGCCATAAGTCTGATATATGTATCAGGTTCAGTATGGCATAGTACGCTTCCAACAGTACATTTAGTCTGCCGGGCTTCATTCTCGTCAAGTACAACATAATTGCAGAGAGTGGTTCCGATAATGCTGCCTCTTTGACCCCTTTTCATAAGTGAACAGCCTGTAGCTACAGCCAGAACGTCAATAGCCCCTGCTATTACGGGTATTCCGGGGGCAATTCCTAGCTCTTGTGCCGCTGCTGGAGTTAAAGATCCGATTATATCTCCAGAATGCTTTATTTCAGGGTAGACGCTGCTTTTATCTTCTATGCCCAAATATTCCAGCTGCTTAATGGAAGTCTCTTTTGTATAAATATTTATGAGCGCGGTTGAGGAATCGGTATCATCGGTTGCGGTAACACCTGTAAGCTTGTAATTTAACCAATCCTTACAGTGAAAAACTGTGCCGAGACGATTATAATTTTCCGGCTCATTTTCCATAAGCCACTTAACCAATACCGGTGCGGCGCCGGGAAAAAGAGGAGTGGAGCTGTCATAGAGACAGTTGGAATTGATATACTTGAAATCCATGTTTACGCGGGTATCATTCCAAAGAATAGCGTTTCTTAAAGGCTTTCCCTCAGTATCAAGCATCCATGCTCCGTCGCCTTGTGCGCAGATACCTAATGCGGATATTTTTTTATCTGGATTTCTTTTGACAAGAGATATGATAACAGATTTTGTCCTGCTCCATACATCCTCCATATCCATTTCGCAGGCACCTCCGAAGGGCATAATTACCTTTGTATCTATGCTCTCCATATCAATAAAGCGGCCGCTGCCTGCAACAACGGCCGCCTTTATTTTAGTGGTTCCTGCGTCTACTGCTATAAAATATGTTTCAGGCCTTGACATGGCTGAAAGCCTTTTCAAGGTCAGCGATTACATCTGCGGGATCCTCAATACCAACGGAAATACGTATTAAACCATCAGGAATTCCCATAGCTTCTCTCTGCTCCTTAGGAATTTTTCCGTGGGTCATAGTTGCAGGCTGCTCAATAAGAGTATCCAAATCGCCTAAACTAACGGCCATCTTAATCATGTCTGTGTTATAAACTATAGCCTTTCCTGCGTCCATACCGCCCTTAACAATAAAGGAAATCATGCCGCCGTAGCCTTTGCCGTCGGTAAGCTTTTTGCAGAGCTCATGGTGAGGGTGGCTTTCAAGACCGGGGTAGAATACCTTTTCGACAAGTGGATTAGCTTCAAGCCATTTTGCTATAACCATAGCGTTTTCGCAATGTGCTTTCATTCGTAACGGAAGCGTTTTAAGTCCTCTGAGCATAAGCCAGCAGCTGAACGGACTTGGTACAGGTCCGAGCTCCTGATATATGGAACTGCGGATTGGTTCCATAAACTCATGTGTTGAGCAAATTGTTCCTGCGATCAGGTCGCCGTGACCATTTATGTATTTTGTAGCGGAGTTAACTACTACGTCGGCGCCCATTTCAAGCGGCCTCATAAGATAAGGCGAGCAGAATGTGTTATCTATGAAGAAAAGTAAGTTATGCTCTTTTGCCCATTTTCCTATACGGGGAATATCGCATACATCCATTGTCGGATTATAAATGCTTTCGGCATAGACAATTTTTGTATTATCCTTTAAAGCAGCTGAAAGATTTTCTTCTGTCATGTCCTCAACAAATGTAATATCGATTTTCATTTCATCAAATATTTTAGTGAAGAGTCCGTGTGTACCGCCATATATTGTTTTCGCGCTTATGATATGGTCGCCAGGATGTACAACGCTTAAAATGGCAAGTGATATTGCCGCCATACCGCTGGCTGTGATAAGAGCCTGTTCTCCGCCTTCCAAAAGGGCAAGTTTGTCCTGAAGATCATTTTGAGTAGGGTTCCTGGAACGGCTGTAGGTAAAGATGCCGTCCTTATCTCCGGTGAGATAACGTTCCATTTTTTCTTCTGTCCACGAATATGTACTTGTTAAGAACATTGGGGCAACAAGGGCGCCTGTAACAGGGTCTCCATGCTGTCCTCCGTGCACGGCCTTAGTTGCAAAGCTTGCATTTTTTAAATCCATTTTAATTTACCTCCCTAAGAAGCTTAAATATTTTAAGAGCCGTTAGGCTCCAACTGCCTTTAATTACCGCCGTTAATTCTTATAATAACCTTGATGTGCTTCACAGGATTTTTAATAAGCTCCTCAAAACCATCCTCGACAAGAGTATCGAGGGTAACCTCCCTGGTTATAAGCTCATCAACATTTATTTTTCCTTCTTTGATATATTCAAGCGCCGTGGCGATTTCATTTACATGTGCCTGAGAAGTATATATAGTTCTTTCGGCCTCCTGCAAAGTATTCATATCAATTACGGGAGGTTTTTCAAATACCCCCATAACCATTATTTTTCCGCCAGGCTTTGTTATGGTTATAGCTTGGTTCAGTGTAGGCTGGAGACCAACGCATTCGTATACTATGTCCGCCAAGTTGCCGTCAGTCCATTCTTCTACATAGGACTGTAAATCACACTTTGACGAGTCGATATACGTTCCGCCGTGCTTTTCAATCAGCTCTTTTCTGTCTTCCCCGATGCCGGATACAAGAACTTTGCCAGCTCCGGCCAGCTTTGCACCAAAGAATGCGGAAAGTCCAATAATACCGGGGCCGATTACAACGACGCTTTTGCCTTTTATATCTCCAAGGAGATTTGTCGCATGTATACCGCAGGCAAGAGGCTCGGCAACTGCCGCATGCTTTTGGCTTACTCCGTCGGGGATTTTAAAAAGCTTTCCGGCGTCCACAACAACATAATCGGCAAAAGCCCCGTCGTCGCCTACGCCAAGGAATCCCAGACGGCTGCATATGTTGTATCGGCCGCTTTTGCAGGACTCGCATTCGCCGCAGGTAAGACTGCCGTTAGCCGTTACCTTATCTCCTACATTATAGCCGGTAACTCCATCACCAAGCTCAACAATTTCTCCTGAAAACTCATGCCCAATAATTAACGGGGCAACCCTTCCGGTCAGACGGTGCGGCTTTTCAACAGGAATAAAATTAGGACCAACATATTCGTGTCTGTCTGTTCCGCATATTCCTGCATAATCAACCTTTATCTTAACCTGTCCCTTTTTGGGAGCCGGTTCAGGCTTTTCTTCTATTCTTAAATCTTTATATCCGTGCCAAACTGCTGCTTTCATATAAAGAAATCATCCTTTCTTATAAATCAAACATTTTAGTAAAAAGGCTTGAAAGTATACGGCTTGGATTTCTGTCAAATTCCGTTGAGAATGTAATATCCTTCATTTTTGTTTCGATAAATTTGTCCATTCCCTGAATGAATTTTACAGAAGCCTCAACCGCTGTGTCAGGATTATCCCTATACGGATACATGTCTAATGAGTAATAGCCTGAATAACCAAGCTTTTTAAGCCAGTAGAAAAGCTCCATAAAATGAAGGTAATGTACGCTTCCAACAGGCATATCATCATCAGCTATAAGATAGTTGTCATTGAAATGCAGGTGGAAAAGACGGTTCTGGCTTATAAGCATTGAAGCCGTTTCAGCAGGATTTTCCCCGGCATTAAGGCTGTGGCCGATATCCATGCAGACACCCACGTTCGTTCTTCCGGTGCATTGGCATATTGCAAGGGTTTTGCCTCCTGAGCTTGCCATGCATTTAAGTCGCGGCTCTGATACCTTATATTCAATTCCAAGATTGATGTCAGGGTTGTGATCCGCGCATTCCTGAAGCCCTTCAATAAGGTTATTCCATGCTGCGACATAGTCTGTCTGGAAAAAGTAGTCAAAGCCGTCCTGACCAAGCCAGAGGCATACTGTCTTTGTGCCTATAGACGCCGCAAAGTCCATAGCCTTTTTAACAAGAAGAACAGATTTATCGCGAACCTCCTTAACAGGGGAGGAAAAGGATCCTGTTGCCCATTGCTTATCGCATACAAGCTCTACACCCATTGCGCAGATACTCAAATTATATTTTTCTAAGAGAGGCTTGTATTCCTCATAATTGTCTTCGTTTATATCGCCCGGATATGTGATTTCAATGGAGGAAACGCCGTTTTGTTTTCCTATATGTTCAATTCTGTCTTTCAGCTCCATTTTAGGCTTATAGCCGTCGCCGACATAACGGTCAGTACCCATACCGTATGTCCAGACGCCTACGCTAATAGGATTCATAGCAATGCCTCCTTTTATTTATATTCATATTCTAGTTCCTCGCCGCAGAGAAAATGTTTTACGTCGTCAACAAGCATTTTAGTATGATTTGTTATGGCGTCGTAAGTGGCTCCGGCTAGGTGAGGAGTGGTAACTACGTTATTAAATTCAGTTAAGAAGGGATGGTCCTTGGCTATTGGCTCACTTTCGTAAACATCAAGGGCCGCGCCTGCAATTTTTTTGTTTCTGAGGGCTTCAATAAGCGCCTGTTCGTCAATTACTGCGCCTCTTGAAGTATTAATGAAGTAGGCAGTAGGCTTCATTTTAGAAAATGCGCGGGCATTAATAAGCTTTTCGGTTTCAGGTACATCCTTACAGTGAACCGTTATAATATCAGCTTCGGAAAGAACCTCGTCAAATGATTTTAATGTTACATATTCTTCGACCATATCTTGTTTAAGGTAAGGGTCGCTTACAATTACATTCATTCCAAAGGCGCGGCATATTGCGCCTACTCTCCTGCCTATACTGCCATAACCGATAATACCGAGAGTATGTCCGTGCATCTGAAAGCCCTTGTATTCAACATATGGGGTATCCTTGCCCAAGGACCATGTGACGTCTCGACGAAGTCCTTCTTTGATATTAACGTCCTGTTTATGATCCGCTGTATGTTTTCCTTCATGAAGGTCTCTATAAGCCATAGGGATTTTTCTTGTAATGGAAAGCATAAGGGCGACGGTAAACTCCGCAGTGCAGTCGCTGTTGCGGCCGGGAGCGTAGCTTAATTTAATCCCACGTTCCTTAGCGTGCGCTATATCAATGTTAACGGGAGTGGCTCTTGTGCAGACTATCATTTTAAGATTGTCAGAGGCATCCATTACTTCCTTTGTCACAGGGTCATAGCTGGTTATAAGAATATCCTTTCCCGGCATAAGATCTATCATTTGTTCCTTTGTAAGGATTTTCTGGTCTTTATACCATCCGGCATATTCTATATCAAGCAAGCCGTCAAGCTCCCTTACAATGGACTCATCAACTTCGGCAGTAAGCAAAGCTTTTAGTTTATCCATTTTAAAACCTCCGTTGAATTATTAGATTTCTTCGTGCTCTTCAGTTCTCTTTCCGTAGTTTTTAAAGCGCTCAACCATTCTTTCCATTTCATCCTGTGGAAGAATTACTGGCTCTCCTATTCCTTTTGTTCTGTAATAAAGCTCACAGCAGAATTCAATTTCTTCTGTTACAGAAAAGGCTTCCGCAAGATTTGCGCCGCCTGCAAGAAGTCCATGGTTTGCAAGGAGAACAGCTTTTCTTCCTTCCATAGCCTTATAGGCGTTTTTAGCGAGTGCTACTGTTCCGTAGGTAGCGTAATCAGCGCAGCGTATATCTGTGCCGCCAAAGGCTACAAGATAGTGAACTGCTGGAAGGTTCCAGCGAAGGCATGATATTGTAGCAGCAAATGTAGTGTGGGTATGTATCATTGCGTTAATGTCTGTTCTGTATTTATAGAAGATACGGTGCATGTCGCATTCGCTTGAAGGCACTGCTGTTCCATCTACAATTTTTCCTGTCTGAATATCAATCAAAACTATTTGTTCCGGAGTAATTTCAAAGTAGTCGATACCGCTTGGGGTAATAGCCATAAGACCGCTTTCGCGGTCGCAAACGCTTAAGTTTCCTCCGGTACCCTTTGTAAGATGGTATTCTACTGCCTTTTTGCCATACGCGATTATTTCCTCGCGGAGTTCCTGTAGAAGCATTTATAATCACCTGTCCTTATAGATTGTATTGTTTAGATATTTGTTTAGCTATATTCTTATCAATGATGACCGTGTCGACGCAGCCGGTATGAATGGCGCCCAATACAGCAGCAGCTTTATTGACGCCTTGGGCAAGGATGACAACATTTGGAATAGCACCCAATGTCTCTTTGTCTATGCCGACAATATTATCAAGAGGGTACCATGTGCCGTCCGCTTTAAAGGGGAGCATAGCTATATCGCCCACGCAGCCTTCACTTATAAGTTTATTTAAAAAGTTCTGAGGAAAGAAACCTTCCTTGTGCAGCGTTGAGGTGTCAGAAAGTTCTCCGACCCCAAGTATCGCAAGGTCACATTCTTTCATTCTGCTGAATGTTTCCTGTACGGTATTTTCCTGTACTATAATCTCCCTTGCCTCGGCAGAGTCCACAAAGGCGGGAGCGTATAAAATATGGTAAGCGCAGTTGAGCTTTTTGGCTAAAAGTCTCGTTATTTCATCTGGTCTGACTATTGAAGAATGACTGTTAAGACCGCCGGCAAGCTGAACGACCGAGCTGTTTTTCAGTGTATGAGGGTGCATTGCCTGCACAGTCTGCCCAAGGGTTTCTCCCCATGATAAGCCTATTGTCTGATTGTTATCAAATATCGCGTCAATGGTTTCAGCAGCTTTTCTGTAAAACTCATCCTTTGAATGACTGTCTGAGTTAATTATGCAGACTCGCTTAAGATTAAAACGATTTTCAATTGCATATTCAAGCTCTGCAAAATCTTCAGTCAGACCGTTGATATTTATTTCGACTATTCCAAGGTCTATAAGAGAACCAATTATCTGATTAACCTTTTGACGGGTATAACCAAGACGCTTAGCTATCTCCGCCTGTGTAAGATTTCTCTTATAGTACCAATATGCTATTTTTACGAGATTTTCTCTTTCATTTTCCTTTAGTTTAATTGTACTCATTATAAACCATCCTCAAAAATGTTTTGTTACATTTGTAAATTTAAATAACATTTGTTACGAGTTGATAATATCATTATATTTATGAAAAGTCAACAAAGCACTTGCCTAGGATTTTAAGATAAATGACTTTTGACGCATTGGATATTTTTAAAGGGGTTATTTGTTATATTTGTCTATAAAAAAATAATAATTAAAAAAACTATAATTATTTTGCCTAAAATAGTACAAATAAATAGGGGTAGTTTGTTTATAATGTTGTTAATAACTGTGAAATTTATACAATTAGCATAGCTTTTTTGGTAAATTGTGTTGACATATTAAAGCGGATATTATATAATAACCGCATAGACAAATGTAAGAAAAAATGACAAATGTCATTTAGTGCTGTAACAGTTTCCCTTGGAAAAGGAAACTGGTTAATATAATATGCGGTTTTGACGGCTGCGCCGGGGGAGAATGGTATGGCGGCGGGATGAACTGTATGGGTAAACGAATTATAGGAGGTTATTTTATGAAGAGAAAAAGATTTTTGGCTGCAGCAGTAGCTGCTACAATGCTCCTTGGTTTAGCTGGTTGTTCCTCCAGCTCGAATTCATCGGGAAACGGCGGAACCCAAGAGCAGGCAAACACAGAAGATTCGGGCGATACAATTAAAATCGGCTATGTTTCAGCTCTTTCTGGAGATACAGCACTATGGGGCCAGGCGGGTCTCAACGGTATGAACCTCACTGTTAAAGATATTAATGAAGCCGGCGGTGTTCTTGGAAAACAGGTTGAGGTTATCGGCCTTGACGGAAAGGGAGAGCCTGCTGACTCTGTAAGTGCTTATAGAAAGCTCGTAGATGATTACGGCGTTTGCGCTGTTGTTGGTACAAACTTCTCAAGCTGTAATATTCCTATGGCTGCCGTAGCTGATGAAAAACAGGTTCCGGTAATCGCAACAGCTGCTTCTAATGAACTTGTTACAGTAGATGAAAACGGAAACCTTCATCCATATTCATTCCGACTTTGCTTTATTGACTCATATCAGGGTACTGTAGCAGGAAAATATGCTGCTGCTGAGCTTGGATTTAAAAAAGGAGCTATACTTACAGACGTTAGTGACGCTTATTCAACAGGAGTTGGGAAGTACATGGTTGAGGCTTTCGAGGCTAACGGAGGAGAAATGGTAGCTCAGGAAGAAGCACAGAGCGGAGATAACGATTTCCGTGCACAGCTTACTAAGATAGCTGCTGCTGAACCTGATGTATTATTTGTACCTTGGATTTATCAGAACGTTGCCCTTATATCAAAGCAGGCAAGAGAGCTTGGACTTAACTGTGTAATATTCGGAGCAGACGGCTGGGATTCACTTGAACTTGCAGATTTGGCAGGCGGAGCTCTTGAAGGATGCTATTATGTATCTCGTATAGGCTTCCATTCACCTGATGCTGCTGCATATGGAGAAAGATATGTTGCGGAATATAACATAGACCTTGAGGCAGAGTGCCTTTATGGAAATGACGGTCTTCTTTGGATAATCGATGCTATAGAACGAGCAGGAAGCGCAGACCCTACGGCTATTCGTGATGCTCTTGAAAGTACAGATACATTTGACGGACTTCTTGGTTCTATGACAATGGATGCAGCTACACATAATCCTATAAGAGAAGTAGCAGTATTTAGATGTGATAACGGCGTATTCGATTATGTTGAAACATATCAATAATTTGTGACATAACAATTGACTGCTGTACATAAGGAGGGAGGAATTGCTTTTTCCTCCCTCCTATTTGTAAACGGAGGAATAACCGTAATGCAGTCTCAGAATTCGAGGTGAATTAGTATGTTTTTGCAACAGCTTGTTACAGGTATTTCTGTTGGAGGCGTTTATGCGCTCATTGCCACAGGCTATGCTCTTGTATACAGCCTTCTGGATTTCTCTAACTGGGCACATGGAGAGGTTGCCATGCTTGGAGCCTACGTTGCGTTTATGTGTGTGACGTCAGTTAAACTTCCGTTTCCTGTGGCGGCTATTTTGGGTGTTGCCGGAGCCGGACTTATCAGTTTTTTGAACGAAAGGATAGCTTACAGACGTATAAGAAATAACGGTTCTCCGAATATGTTTCTTATGATTGCTGCGATGGGACTGTCAACTACATATCAGAACGCTGCAACTCTTTTGTTTGGCGCCAAATTTAAAATGTATCCGGCAATACTTCCTGTATCCTCAATACAAATAGGAAATCTTTATATAGGTGTTCTTGACCTTATTTCACTGGTCATCACAACTGTTGTTCTTATTATTCTTATGTATATGATTGAGAAAACGAAATTCGGTTTAAATGTACGTGCAGTGGCATGCTCAAGCTCCACAGCCAGTTTGCTTGGAGTAAAGGTAGATAAATGTATCGCAATGGTATTTGTTCTTGCCGGAGCTTTGGCAGGATGTGCTGGTATATTGCTCGGATTAAAATATAATGTATATCCAACTATGGGTAATGTTGGCGTTAAAGCGTTTATCGCTTCAGTTTTGGGAGGACTGGGAAGTGTTCCCGGAGCTATAGTTGGTGCAGTGGTACTTGGCGTTATAGAGACATTTGCCTCAGGTTATTTAAGCTCAGGACTGAAAGACCTTATTTCTTTCACTCTGCTTATCATTATTCTGCTTGTTAAACCGAGCGGACTCTTTGGCATAGATGTACAGGATAAGGCATAAGGAAGAGGTGTGATGAATAATGTTAACTTCATTTCAACAAGGCGTAGTCACACTGATGTGCATCAATATCATAGCGGTATTGGGAATGTCTGTACTGACTGGCTTTACTAGGCTTTTTTCATTCGGTAATGCGGGCTTCATGTCGATTGGCGCCTATACGTCTGCTATAATTTCCGTAAGGGTTGGCCTGCCTTTTCCAATTGCGGTTTTAGGCGGCGCTGTTATGGCGGGTGTAATCAGCTATCTGCTTGGGTCCTTAACGATAAGGCTGAAAGGTGACTATTTCCTTATATCCTGTCTTGGCTTTGGTGAAAGCGTCAGAGTATTATTTAACTATACTAAAAATATAACCGGCGGAGCTAACGGCTTTTCCGGAATACCGTATAAGACTACAATGTGGGTTGCTATATTCTGTGCAGTACTTGCTTTTATAATAGCGTGGAATTTTATACACTCAAAATTTGGAGATAATCTTACGGCAATCAGAGAAAATGACATAGCTGCTGAGGCGGTCGGAATTAATGTTACTAAATTTAAGAAAATGTCGTTTGTATTCAGTGCGGTGTTTGCCGGCTGGGCAGGCGCTTTATATGCGCACTATCTTATGTTTATTACGCCGACAATGTTTAATCTGGCTAAGAGCTGCGAGTTGATCACAACTACTGTTATAGGCGGTCTTGGATCTCTTACGGGTTCTGTTTTTGGCGCGGTACTTGTTACACTTCTTCCTGAGGTATTCAGAAGTCTTTCAGAATACAGAATGCTCCTTTACGGTCTGGCAGTTGTGCTTGTTATCCTTCTTAAGCCCTCCGGACTCTATGGATACAAGGAATTTTCTATTAAGAGAGTAATTAATTTCTTTAAAAATATAGGAAAAGGCCCTGAGAAGGGAGGCGCTTCTCAATGACCCCAGTATTGGAAATGAAAAATGTTGAAAAGCATTTCGGCGGTGTGCGTGCTATAGATGATTTCAGTGTGCAGATTATGCCTGGAGTTATACATGGGCTTATTGGTCCCAATGGCGCTGGAAAAACCACAATATTTAATAATATTACAGGTATATACAAGCCGGACAAAGGACAAATATTTTTTAATGGCGAGGAAATAACAAACACTACGCCGCATAAGGTAGCCCAGATTGGTATTGCAAGGACGTTCCAGAATATACGTCTGTTTTCTAATCTTAGTGTTATTCAGAATGTTGTCATTGCATGCGGCATGGAGGCTGAATATAGTTTGGCAGATGCTCTTGTACACAGTGGTAAATACAGAAAAACCTGCAAAAGGCTTAATGAGAAAGCGATGGGGCTTTTAGATATAGTAGGTTTATCTGATAAGGCTCAGGAAAAGGCGAACAGCCTTCCCTACGGACATCAGCGGAAGCTTGAGATTGCGCGAGCAATGGCGCTTGACCCTAAGCTGCTTCTGCTTGACGAGCCTGCTGCCGGCATGAATGCCGATGAGTCGGCTGAGCTTGTTGGATTTATTAAAGATATACAGAAAAAATTTGATCTGACAATACTTATGATTGAACATCATATGGATGTTGTAGCCAGCCTTTGTGACAACGTTACTGTTTTGAATTTTGGTAAGACGCTGTGTATGGGAACTCCTGATGAGGTGAAAACAAACAAGCTTGTTGTAGAAGCTTATCTGGGAGGTGAGGATGATGCTTAAAATTACAGATTTGACTGCGGGGTACGGTGGTATTAAGGCACTTAAAGGAATTTCTATGGAAGTAAATGAAGGAGAGATAGTTGCTGTGCTCGGAGCAAATGGAGCGGGAAAATCCACGCTGCTGAAATGCATTTCCTCAGTTATGAAACCCACAGGAGGAACGATAGAATTCCTTGGCAATCCAATACCCAAAAGACCATACGATGTAGTGGAAAGCGGGTTGGTACATGTGCCTGAGGGAAGGCAGATATTTTCAAAGCTTACCGTTATGGAAAATCTTAAAGTGGGCTGCGGACTGAGAAAGGATACAAAAGGTATTCAGGAAGACTTTGACAGAGTGTTCGAACTGTTTCCGAGGCTTAAAGAAAGAGAAAAACAATACGGCGGCCTTCTTTCAGGAGGAGAGCAGCAAATGCTTGCGGTTGGGCGAGGAATTATGGCGCGCCCTAAGCTAATGATGCTTGATGAGCCGTCTCTAGGACTGGCACCAATAATTGTAAATCAGATATTTGAAATTATTAAAGAAATAAACGAACAGGGTACATCGATTATGCTGGTAGAGCAGAACGCTAAAAAGGCTTTAAAGATTTGTGACAGGGCTTACGTATTAAATGTAGGAAATGTTATGAAGACTGGTACGAGAGATGAGCTTCTGGCTGATGAGACCCTTACGTCTGCATATCTTGGATAACACATGATAAAATTTCTTCATGGTTATATTTCTCCCGGACAAAGGCCGATGCATGTACTAAAGACTGCATGGCCTTTGTTTATTATTTTGTATTGAAAAACTTGCTGATTTATGCAAAAAAATAACAGGCTTTCGCCTGAAGTGTATTGACATCTGCTTGTATTTATGATATTATAATTAAACCTGTCGGTTAGAACTTAAAATACTCATAATTTAAAATTATTATAGCACAAGTAATTAGCTATTTCAACATATTTATTTAGTAAAAATAATGAAAATGTTGTTGACAAAATAATTTAAGATGTTCTTGTATGAATATTTTTGATTAAATCGGCCGATTATTAGTAATTGTATATAAAAAATAAGTGATCAAAGCTTATTTTTTCGATTTAGGATAGAATTTCCTGAATTTTTGTGAATTATTTACCTCTTGCTGATCAAAGGTTAAGGGGTATTTAAGTTGACTTTAATTTAGGCAGTTCTTAATTTTTTATACGGAAAATATACAGCCAAAATATTTTATACATAAACCAATGGATCTACAGGATGGAATATGTATAAAGTATTTTGGATATAGTGCGCAGCCGGAAGCCAAAGCCAATAAGTTGGCTTGGATTAAGATACTGCATGTATATTCAGCCGTTTGATTGACACTTTTACTTATTAACGTCTACTATTTTTAAGGGGTGGCTTTATGGAAAAAAACAGAATTCACTCGGTCTCTATGGGCGAGATGAAAAGAAAAAGCTATTCAAGGATTAAAGAAGTTCTTGAAATGCCTAATCTAATCGAGGTCCAGAAAAACTCTTACCAGTGGTTCCTTGACGAGGGACTTCAGGAGGTGTTTGACGATATTTCGCCAATCACGGACTTCAATGGAAATCTTGTGCTTGAGTTTACGGCTTTCACTCTTGAATCTACACCAAAGTATTCAATAGAAGAATGCAAGGAAAGAGATGCAACATATGCTGCGCCTCTTAAGGTAAGGGCAAGACTTATCAACAAGGAAACAGAGGAAATTAAAGACCAGGAAATTTTTATGGGTGATTTCCCTCTTATGACTGATACGGGTACCTTCATTATAAACGGTGCTGAACGTGTTATCGTAAGTCAGCTTGTCAGATCACCCGGTATATATTATGCCTCGGAATTTGATAAAATAGGCAAGAAACTTTTGTCATCTACAGTTATCCCTAACAGAGGAGCATGGCTTGAATATGAAACTGACTCTAATGATGTTTTCAGTGTTAGGGTTGACCGTACAAGAAAAGTTCCCGTTACAGTGCTTATTAGAGCTCTTGGCATAAGTACTGACGCGGAAATCATAGAGCTTTTTGGCGAGGAGCCAAAAATTCTTGCCACAATCGAAAAGGATGTCAGCAAGAGCTATGAAGAAGGACTCATAGAGCTTTACAAAAAACTCAGACCCGGCGAACCTCCCACAGTTGAAAGCTCGGAGAGCTTGCTTAGAGGTATGTTTTTTGACCCTAAAAGATATGACCTTGCAAAGGTTGGACGTTATAAATTCAATAAAAAACTTTCACTCAGAAGCCGTGTAAGCGGAGCTGTACTTGCTGAAAATGTCATTGACCCCATGACTGGCGAAGTAGTAGCTGAAGCTGACACTGTTCTTAATGCCGCAGTTCTTGAGGAAATTCAGGACACTGGTGTAGTTGGCATTACAATTAAAAATGATGAAGGAAGATTAATAAAAATACTCTCAAACAGAGAAGTATCTATAGACCCTTATATAGCTGAACATGGAATAACTGCTAAAGACCTTGGAATTAAGGAAAAGGTTTATTATCCTGTTATGCGGGAAATTCTTGACTCGTTTGAAAGCGTAGACCAGCTTAAGGCGGTTGTTAAGGAAAGATACCATGAGCTTGTTCCTATCCACATTACGGTTGAAGATATCATCGCGTCTATCAACTATGTTATGCATCTTGACCTTGGTTATGGAAATGTAGATGATATTGACCATTTAGGAAACAGACGTATACGTTCCGTAGGAGAGCTTTTACAAAACCAGTTTAGAATTGGCCTCTCCAGAATGGAGAGAGTTGTGCGTGAGCGTATGACAATCCAGGACATGGAAAACGCAACTCCGCAGGCGCTTATTAATGTAAGACCCGTTACAGCTGCAATCAAGGAGTTCTTTGGAAGCTCACAGCTTTCACAGTTTATGGACCAAAACAATCCGCTTGCGGAGCTGACTCATAAACGCCGTCTTTCGGCACTTGGACCCGGCGGTCTTTCAAGAGAGAGAGCGGGCTTTGAAGTTCGAGACGTACATCATTCCCATTATGGAAGAATGTGCCCCATCGAGACCCCTGAGGGACCCAACATCGGTCTTATTAACTCCTTGGCTACATTTGCGCGTATTAATGAGTATGGCTTTATTGAAGCTCCATACAGAATTGTAGATCACAGCGGTGATGAGCCAAGAGTAACTGATAAAGTAATATATGTAACAGCTGATGAAGAAGAGAATTACAATGTTGCGCAGGCTAATGAACCGCTTGACGAAGAAGGACACTTTGTGAATAAGAAGGTTTCCGGACGTCACCGTGAGGACATTATTGAGGTTGACGGAAGCGAAATACAGCTTATGGACGTTTCGCCTAAACAGATGGTTTCAGTTGCTACGGCACTTATTCCTTTCCTCGAGAATGACGATGCTAACCGTGCTCTTATGGGATCAAACATGCAGAGACAGGCTGTGCCGCTTCTCACAACGGATTCGCCTATAGTAGGAACTGGCATGGAGTATAAAGCAGCTAAGGATTCAGGTATAGCTGTTGTTGCTAAAAACAGCGGAATTGTAGAGAGGCTTTCAGCTGATGAAATAGTTATCAAGACAGACAGCGGACAGCGTGACACATACCATCTCATTAAGTTCCAGAGAAGCAACCAGGGAACCTGCATGAACCAGCGGCCAATTGTAAATAAAGGCGAAAGAATTGAAGCTGGACGTATAATTGCAGACGGAGCTTCTACAAGCAATGGAGAACTTTCACTTGGTAAGAACCCTCTTATCGGCTTCATGACTTGGGAAGGATATAACTATGAGGACGCGGTTCTCTTAAGTGAAAAACTTGTACAGGAAGATGTTTATACATCTGTTCATATAGAGGAATTTGAGGCGGAAGCCAGAGATACTAAGCTTGGACCAGAGGAAATAACAAGAGATATTCCAAATGTTGGCGAGGACGCTCTTAGAGACCTTGACGAAAGAGGAATTATCCGTATTGGTGCAGAGGTACGTTCAAATGATATACTTGTAGGCAAGGTTACCCCTAAGGGAGAGACGGAGCTTACAGCAGAGGAAAGACTTCTCCGTGCTATATTTGGAGAAAAGGCAAGAGAGGTAAGAGACACATCTCTTCGCGTTCCTCACGGTGAAACAGGTATTATCGTTGACGTAAAGATATTCACAAGAGAAAATGGAGACGATATCGGACCTGGTGTAAATCAGCTTGTACGCGTATATATCGCTCAGAAACGTAAAATATCAGTAGGCGATAAAATGGCTGGACGTCATGGTAACAAGGGTGTTGTTTCCAGAGTGCTTCCTGTTGAGGATATGCCTTTCCTTGAAAACGGACGCCAGCTTGACATAGTTCTTAATCCACTTGGTATACCTTCACGTATGAATATCGGACAGGTGCTTGAAACACATCTTTCCCTTGCAGCCAAGGCTCTTGGATGGAAAATATCAACTCCCGTTTTTGACGGCGCTGACGAGATTGACATTATGGATACCCTTGAAATGGCAAACGACTATGTAAATACCGATTGGGAAGAGTTTTCAGAAAAATGGAAACCGCTTCTTCAGGGGGATATATATGATGAGCTTTATGAAAACAGGGATCACAGGGCTGAATGGAAGGGCGTAAAACTTAGCCGTGACGGTAAGGTTGAACTCCGTGACGGACGTACAGGAGAGCCGTTTGACAGCCGAGTTACAATTGGATTTATGCATTATCTTAAGCTCCATCATCTTGTTGATGATAAAATTCATGCCCGTTCAACAGGCCCTTACTCACTTGTTACGCAGCAGCCTCTTGGCGGTAAAGCACAGTTTGGCGGTCAGCGTTTCGGAGAGATGGAGGTTTGGGCACTTGAAGCATATGGTGCTGCTTATACTCTTCAGGAAATTCTTACAGTTAAGTCTGACGATATAGTAGGACGTGTTAAGACATATGAGTCAATAGTTAAGGGTGAAAACATTCCTGAACCAGGAGTACCCGAATCATTTAAGGTTCTTCTTAAGGAGCTCCAGTCTCTTGCGCTTGATATTAAGGTGCTTAGAGAGGATTCAACAGAGGTTGAAATAAAGGAATCTGTTGATGATGATGAACTTGCAGAAAACATTGATATGCAGGTTATAAATGATATAAATAAGGATTCCGACGGATATTCCGAAGAAGAAGGAAGTCTTACGGACGCCATTGATATGATACTCGGAGGAGATAGCGACGAAGAAGAGGAAGAATTTGAATTCGACGAAATCGACGATGTTGAAAGCTTTGACGACGAAGACTGAGAAAGGGGAATGTTAAATGCAGCAAAATACAGAGCAGGGCATAGTATTTGATTCGATTAAAATCGGTTTGGCTTCTCCGGAAAAAATTCGTGAATGGAGTCATGGCGAGGTTAAAAAGCCTGAAACAATAAACTACAGGACACTTAAGCCTGAAAGGGACGGTCTTTTCTGCGAAAGAATATTCGGACCCACAAAGGATTGGGAGTGCCACTGCGGTAAATATAAAAGAATAAGATATAAAGGCGTTGTCTGCGACCGATGCGGCGTTGAGGTCACAAAGGCGAAGGTAAGGCGTGAACGTATGGGACATATAGAGCTTGCTGCTCCGGTTTCTCATATTTGGTATTTTAAAGGCATACCCAGCCGAATGGGACTTATACTTTCTATGTCACCTAAGGCCCTTGAAAAAGTTCTCTACTTCGGAAGCTATATAGTGCTTAATGAAGGAGATACAGGGCTTCACCAGAAGGATCTCCTTTCAGAAAGGGAGTATAAGGATACCCTCGAAAAATACGGCGATACTTTCAGAGTAGGTATGGGAGCAGAGGCAATAAAAGAGCTTCTTTGTGCTATTGACCTGGAAAAGGAATCTGAAGAGCTTAAGAAGCAGCTCACAAATACGACAGGGCAGAAAAAAATAAGAATTATTAAGCGCCTTGAGGTTGTAGAATCATTCAGACTTTCAGGAAATAAGCCTGAGTGGATGATACTTGACGCTATTCCGGTAATTCCTCCCGATATCCGACCTATGGTACAGCTGGATGGTGGACGTTTTGCAACAAGCGACTTAAATGACCTCTACAGACGTGTAATAAACAGAAATAACAGACTTAAGAGGCTTCTTGAGCTTGGAGCCCCTGATATTATTGTAAGAAATGAAAAAAGAATGCTTCAGGAGGCAGTTGACGCGCTTATTGATAACGGCCGCCGCGGAAGACCGGTTACTGGACCTGGAAACCGACCTCTTAAATCCCTTTCAGATATGCTTAAGGGCAAGCAGGGCCGTTTCCGTCAGAACCTTCTTGGCAAACGTGTTGACTATTCAGGACGTTCGGTTATCGTAGTAGGGCCTGAGCTTAAAATTTATCAGTGCGGCCTTCCAAAAGAAATGGCAATCGAGCTTTTCAAACCCTTTGTTATGAAAAAGCTTGTGGAAAAAGGTCTTGCTCATAACGTAAAATCTGCAAAAAGGATGATTGAAAGACTACAGACAGAGGTTTGGGACGTTTTAGAGGACGTTATTAAAGAGCATCCAGTAATGCTGAACCGTGCTCCTACACTTCATAGGCTTGGTATTCAGGCGTTTGAGCCTGTGCTTGTCGAGGGTAGAGCTATAAAGCTTCATCCCCTTGTATGTACGGCTTACAATGCTGACTTTGACGGCGACCAGATGGCAGTCCATGTTCCGCTTTCTGTTGAGGCACAGGCTGAATGCAGATTCTTGCTGCTTTCACCCAATAACCTTCTCAAGCCTTCAGACGGAGCACCCGTTACCGTTCCTTCACAGGACATGATATTGGGTATGTACTACCTTACACTTTGCAAGGATGAGCTTGTTAAGCAAATTCCCGAAACTGATGCAGAAGGAAAGCCTGTGCTTGACGGAGAAGGAAATCCTATAACCCACCCTGTATATAAAATATACAGAGACGAGAGGGAAGCGATACTTGCATATGAAAACCATGAGGTTTCACTCCACGAGCCAGTTAAGGTAAGAAGAGTGCTTGAATTTGACGGCGAACAGGAAAGCAGAATCGTCGTTACCACTGTAGGACGGATTATCTTTAATGAAGCAATTCCTCAGACTCTTGGATATGTTGACAGAACAAATGAGGATGAAAAGTTCAGATATGAAATAGATTTCCTTGTAGATAAAAAGGCAATCGGTAAAATTATAAATAAGTGCATTAACAGGCGCGGAGCAACGGAGACAGCTGATATGCTGGACAAAATTAAGGCTCTGGGCTACAAGTACTCCACTAAGGCAGCCCTTACTGTTTCAATTTCTGATATGGAAATTCCTGAAGCGAAAAAACAGTATCTTGCTGAGGCAGAGGAAACAGTCGAGAAAATCACCAAGAAATACAGACGTGGTTTTATGACTGATGATGAACGACATAATAAGGTAATTGAAACATGGAATATTGCCAATGATAAAATCACAGACGCGCTTCTTAAAGGTCTTGGAAGATATAACAATATATTCATGATGGCAAACTCAGGTGCCCGTGGTTCCAACAGCCAGATTAAACAGCTTGCAGGTATGCGTGGACTTATGGCAAACCCTTCGGGTGGTATCATTGAGCTGCCCATTAAATCAAACTTCCGTGAAGGTCTTTCGGTTCTTGAGTATTTTATTTCTGCTCATGGTGCCCGTAAAGGTCTTACCGATACAGCGCTTCGTACAGCCGATTCAGGTTACCTTACAAGACGTCTTGTAGACGTATCTCAGGATATTATTATCCGTGAATGGGACTGTACGCCTGAGGGCAAGGAAGCTCCCGGTCTTTGGGTAAGTTCATTTGTAGACGGCAACGAGGTAATTGAGAGTCTTCAGGACAGATTAAGGGGACGCTGGTCAATTAATGACATTATTGACCCTGAAACGGGAGAAATAATTGTTCCCGCGGATACAATGATTACTCCTGACCAGGCTGAAAGAGTTGAAAAAGCCGGAATAAAAAGTGTTCTTATAAGAACTGTCCTTACATGCCGCTCAAAAATCGGTATATGTGCAAAATGCTACGGAGCCAATATGGCCAGCGGTCGTTCGGTCAGAATTGGCGAGTCGGTTGGTATCATTGCTGCTCAGTCTATCGGAGAACCCGGTACACAGCTTACAATGCGTACATTCCATACAGGAGGTATTGCCGGAGATGACATCACACAGGGTCTTCCTCGTGTCGAGGAGCTTTTTGAGGCAAGAAAACCTAAAGGCCTTGCTATAATTTCTGAGTTTGGCGGAACGGTTTCAGTTACTGATAATAAGAAAAAACGTGAAGTAACAGTAACTAATAACGAAACTGGAGAGGCTAAGGATTATTTAATTCCTTACGGATCAAGAATTAAAGTGTTTGACGGCGACGTAATTGGAGCTGGCGATGAAATCACCGAGGGTTCTGTAAATCCCCATGATATTCTTAAAATTAAGGGATTAAGAGGTGTTCAGGACTACATGATACAGGAAGTTCAGCGTGTTTACAGACTTCAGGGTGTTGAAATCAATGATAAGCATATAGAAGTTATTGTACGTCAGATGCTTAAGAGAGTTAAGATTGAAGAGATTGGAGATACAGAATTCCTTCCCGGCAGTCTTGTAGACTGGCTCACATTTGAAGATACAAATGCAGAGCTTGAGGAAAAGGGACTTGAGCCGGCAATCGGTACAAGAGTTCTTCTTGGTATTACTAAGGCTTCACTTGCTACAGACTCATTCTTATCTGCAGCTTCATTCCAGGAAACGACAAGAGTTCTTACCGAGGCTGCTATTAAAGGCAAGATTGACCCTCTTAACGGACTTAAAGAAAATGTTATTATCGGTAAGCCTATTCCTGCGGGTACAGGTATGGCAAGATACAGAAATATCGATATAGACACAGGACTTGACGATAAAAACGTTGAAGACGACTTTGATTTCGACTATGAAGATATGAACGATTATGGCTATAAAGAGGACTAATATTAAGAAAACCCCGAGTAATCTCGGGGTTTTTGATATGATTTGTTAAATCTAACCAAATATTTGTGTTATTTTTTAATAATAGCCGAAAAAAATGTTGACAAATATATTGTGTCAATGATACACTAACAAAGTGCCTGTTTACGGGCATTTATGTGCGTGCTTTAAAGTACGCGGAGGAAACTGAATTGCAATGGCAGAAAAGTATTAATTCTATAAGGAGGTGCACTATAATGCCAACATTTAACCAGTTAGTCAGAAAAGGCAGACAGACTGTAGATAAAAAGTCTACTGCTCCGGCTCTTCAGAAAGGTCTTAACTCTCTTAAAAAGAAGACTACAGACATTTCTTGCCCTCAGCGCCGTGGTGTTTGTACAGCCGTAAAAACATCAACACCTAAAAAGCCTAACTCAGCTTTAAGAAAGATTGCCAGAGTTCGTCTTACAAACGGTATTGAAGTTACAGCTTATATCCCCGGTGAAGGACATAACCTTCAGGAACATAGCGTTGTTCTTATCAGAGGCGGAAGGGTAAAGGACTTACCCGGTGTTCGTTATCATATCATCAGAGGTACACTTGATACCGCAGGTGTTAATAACAGAATGCAGGCCCGTTCAAAATACGGCGCTAAACGTCCTAAAGCAGCAAAGAAGTAATTGAAAAAATTGAGTAATGCCTTATACAATCAATACAATCTGCGTATTGCATTTAAGATATTGTAGTATTTGGCATGTACGCGCAGCATTTGGACTGTGCGAGTACCGATGAGAGAATATTTTTATTAAGGAGGGAAGAATCGTGCCTAGAAAAGGACATGTAGCAAAGAGAGAAGTTTTACCCGACCCTTTATACAAAAGCACACTTGTTACAAAGCTTATCAACAGCATCATGCTTGACGGTAAGAAGGGTGTAGCTGAAAAAATTGTATATGGTGCGTTTAAAAGAGTTGAGGAGAAAACAGGAAGAGAACCTTTGGAAGCTTTCGAAGAAGCACTCAACAATATTATGCCTGTACTTGAGGTAAAAGCACGCCGTGTCGGCGGTGCAACATATCAGGTTCCTATGGATATAAGACCTGACAGAAGACGTACACTCGGCCTCAGATGGCTTACTCTTTACAGCAGAAAACGTGGAGAGAAAACAATGGAAGAACGTCTTGCGGGAGAAATCCTTGACGCTCTTAACAATGCAGGCGGAGCTTGCAAGAAAAAAGAAGAAACACACAAAATGGCGGAAGCAAACAAAGCTTTCTCACATTACAAATGGTAATATAACAACATGGATGAACGGCAGCCGTAAAGCTGACTTTACGGCCGCCTGACAAATGAAGGAGGAATAAACGTGGCAGACAGAGAGTTCCCACTTGCCAAGACCAGAAATATTGGTATCATGGCACATATCGATGCAGGTAAAACTACTCTGACAGAACGTATTTTGTTCTATACAGGCCGTAACTATAAGATTGGCGATACTCATGAGGGTACAGCTACAATGGACTGGATGGAGCAGGAGCAGGAAAGAGGTATTACTATCACATCTGCCGCTACTACTTGTCACTGGGAAGGACACAGGGTTAACATAATAGACACACCGGGACACGTTGACTTTACAGTTGAGGTTGAACGTTCACTTCGTGTACTTGATGGTGCTGTTTGCGTATTCTGTGCTAAAGGCGGCGTTGAGCCCCAGTCAGAGACAGTATGGCGTCAGGCTGACAACTATAACGTACCTCGTATGGCTTTCGTAAATAAAATGGACATCATGGGCGCAGACTTTTACAATGTTATCGGCATGATGAAGGACAGACTTGGCTGTACACCTGTTCCACTTGAACTGCCTATAGGTACAGAGCAGGATTATGTCGGAAATATTGACCTTCTCAATATGAATGCCCTTATATATAAGGATGATATTGGAAAAGAAATTTCCGTTGAAGAAATTCCTGCTGACTATCTTGATAAAGCAGAAGAGTACAGAACAAATCTTATTGAGAGCGTAGCTGAACTTGACGAGGACCTTATGGAAAAATACCTCGGCGGAGAAGAGGTTACAATCGAAGAAATTAAGGCGGCTGTACGTAAAGGATGTATTTCATGTGAAATCATTCCTGTATTCTGCGGTTCAGCTTACAGAAATAAGGGCGTTCAGGCGCTTCTTGACGGCGTTGTAGATTACATGCCGGCACCTACAGATATACCTTCAATAAAGGGTACAGACCCCGCAACAGGCGAAGAAGTTGAAAGACATTCATCTGATGATGAGCCTTTCGCAGCACTTGCATTCAAGATTATGAATGACCCCTTTGTTGGAAAGCTTGCATTCTTTAGAGTTTATTCAGGTACACTTGACTCAGGCTCATATGTATACAACTCAACAAAAGGCAAGAAGGAACGTATCGGACGTATCCTTCAGATGCACGCTAACCATAGGGAAGAAATTGAAAGAGTATACTCAGGAGATATCGCAGCTGCTGTAGGCTTAAAGTTTACTACAACAGGTGATACTATATGTAACGAAGACCATGAGGTTATTCTTGAATCAATGGTATTCCCCGAACCAGTTATCTCAGTTGCTATTGAGCCTAAGACTAAGGCTGGCAGAGATAAGATGGGTATTGCACTTGCAAAGCTTGCAGAGGAAGACCCCACATTTAAAACATATACAGATACAGAAACAGGAGACACAATCATTTCTGGTATGGGCGAGCTCCATCTTGAAATTATTGTTGACCGTCTTCTTCGTGAATTTAAGGTTGAAGCCAATGTAGGTAAACCTCAGGTTGCTTACAGAGAGACATTCCTTAAAGATGTAGATGTAGAAGGTAAATTTGTACGTCAGTCAGGCGGACGTGGTCAGTATGGTCACTGTAAGGTAAGATTTTATCCTATCGGTACAGACCCTGAACATTCATACGAGTTTGTCAACAGTGTTGTCGGAGGTGCTATTCCTAAGGAATATATCCCTGCAATTGACAAAGGTATTCAGGAGGCTATGCTGAGCGGTGTACTCGGCGGTTACCCTGTAGTAGGTGTTAAGGCTGAAGTATACGATGGTTCTTACCATGATGTCGATTCATCTGAAATGGCTTATCAGATTGCCGGCTCAATGGCTTTCAAGGAAGCTATGAGAAAGGGCGATGCAGTTCTTCTTGAGCCAATCATGAAGGTTACAGTTACTGTTCCCGAGGAGTACATGGGCGATGTTATCGGAGACATTAACTCAAGACGTGGACGTATTGAAGGCATGGACGCTAGAAACGGCGTTCAGGTTATCCATTCATTCGTTCCTCTTGCAGAAATGTTCGGATACTCAACAGACCTTCGTTCAAATACACAGGGACGCGGTAATTATGTAATGGAAGTCGACCATTACGAGCAGTGCCCTAAGAGCGTTCAGGAAAAGGTTCTTGAAGGCAGACGCGCAAACTAAGTTTAATAAAAATGTTATTGCAAATACGCAAGTTATTTTATATAATATTTCTAGATTGGCTAAATGCTAACAACTCTTGGATAAAACAAATTTAAGGAGGAAATTTTAAATGGCAAAGCAGAAATTTGAAAGAACGAAACCTCATATTAACATTGGTACAATCGGACACGTTGACCATGGTAAAACAACTTTAACAGCTGCTATTACAAAGACACTTCACACTAGATATGGTTTAGGTGAGCAGGTTGACTTTGAAAATATTGATAAGGCTCCCGAAGAAAGAGAAAGAGGAATCACAATCTCTACAGCTCACGTTGAGTATGAGACACCCAACAGACATTACGCACACGTTGACTGCCCGGGACATGCTGACTACGTAAAGAACATGATCACAGGTGCAGCTCAGATGGACGGTGCTATCCTTGTTGTTGCTGCAACAGACGGTCCTATGGCTCAGACAAGAGAGCATATCCTTCTTGCTCGTCAGGTTGGCGTTCCTTATATCGTTGTATACATGAACAAATGTGACATGGTAGACGACGAAGAGCTTCTTGACCTTGTAGAAATGGAAATCAGAGAGCTTCTCAGCGAGTATGAGTTCCCTGGAGATGATATCCCTGTTATCAGAGGTTCAGCTTATCAGGCACTTCAGGATCCTAACGGCAAGTGGGGAGACACAATTATTGAGCTTTTCGATGCTATTGAAAGCTATATTCCTACACCTGAACGTGACGTTGACAAACCTTTCATCATGCCTGTTGAGGACGTATTCTCAATCACAGGCCGTGGTACAGTTGCTACAGGTAGAGTAGAAGCTGGTACAATTAAGGTTTCAGAAGAAGTTGAAATCGTTGGTCTTTCAGAAGAAATCCGTAAGGTTGTTGTTACAGGCGTTGAGATGTTCAGAAAACTTCTTGATCAGGCTCAGGCTGGTGACAATATCGGATGCCTTCTTCGTGGCGTTCAGAGAACTGAAATCGAAAGAGGACAGGTTCTTGCTAAACCCGGTTCAATTACACCTCATACAAAATTCACAGCTCAGGTTTACGTATTAAGCAAAGATGAGGGTGGTCGTCATACACCTTTCTTCAACAACTATAGACCTCAGTTCTACTTCAGAACAACAGACGTTACAGGCGTTATCAACCTTCCCGAAGGTGTTGAAATGTGTATGCCTGGCGACAACGTTGAAATGACAGTTGAACTTATTACACATGTAGCTATGTCAAAGGGTCTCCGTTTCGCTATTCGTGAAGGCGGACGTACAGTTGGCGCTGGCTCAGTTGTTGAAATTATCGAGTAATTTAAACTAGATAATTGCCGCTGTTCCATTTGGAACAGCGGTTTTTTTATTCCTTTATAAATAAATTTTCCTTTTAAAACCTTCATATAAAAAACACCAAACCAATATTTACTGTTGAAATAAAAGTTTCCAATTGTTTATAATTAAATGTCTAATAAATGTCTGTAAACTTTTTACTAATCAATGAGGTGGTTTGTAACCGCTTTCGCTGTAAATTTACCATCTACGCTGATATTGTTGACATAATTATATGCTGATGATATTTTAAAAAAAGCTGACACTCTGCATAAATATAACTATGCATGTGTAAGGCTGGAGGTGGTATTGTATGTATCGTGTCGCTTTATGTGACAGCGATTTATTGATTGTTGACAAGATAAGTGAGACAATTAATAGATTATTGAGGATGAAAAACTATCTATGTGAACTTGAAAAGTTTGAAACAGTAGACGGGCTTAAAAAAGCCGTTATGGACAGACACTTTAGCCTCATAATTATAGATATGGATTTAAAGGTTAATCGGGACTTTGTAAAAAAGATAAAAAATCACAAAGTAAATACTGGGATAATACTGATATCCAGTAAAGAAAGGCAATGGGAAATTGGATATGAGCTGCACGCTATATCGTTTATAGTTAAGCCTGTTTCTGAGGAAAGGCTTGAATGCGCTATTTTACATAATTTAAAATATGTGATGACAAAGGACTGTTTGATAAGTATGAGGGATGCGAAGGGCAAAAACTATGCAGTCAGTCCGGCAGATATAACATATATTGATATAATTGATAAAGATATTACGGTGCATCTGATTGATAAGAGAAAAATTAAGTATAAGGGTTCTCTTTCAAGTATTTCAGAAAAGCTTGTAGAGCCTTTTTTAAGGTGCCACAATAGTTATATTGTAAATATGGATTACATTTCCTGTTATAAAAGATATGAATTTATTTTAAAGGATGAAACTTTAGTCAGAATTAGCAAACAGCAGTATAAGAAAGTGCTTTATGCATTTAATAGATATAAAATTAATAGATATTTCTAAAAAATCAGTTATATATGGCAAACTGATGTATATAGTCGGGGCATTAATAACGGAGGGGTTGATTATGTATAATATCGCCATATGTGATTCAGATAAGGTGTGTCTGAAAGAGATAAAATTTTTGGTGGAAAGATTTCTGCATGGTCATGGGCCTGAATTTTCTGTTTATGAATGCAATTCATTAAGTTATGTAGAGGAACTGATGAAGGAAAATGTGTTTGGACTGCTGATACTTGATAATAATTTATTTGAGAATGGCAGAAGTGCTGTGGATTTTGCCGCGGATTTAAATGACAGGCGTTTTGGTCCCGACGTAATATTACTTACAGATGATGAAACCGACTGGACAAACGGATATGACTGCGGGGCGTTAAGCTACATAATTAAACCATGTGAGCCGGAAAAGCTGAGAAGCGCAGTGTTATACAGCGCAAAAAGGCATATACACTTGGATTACAGTACAGTAATAAAGGACACTGAGGGAAAACGTTATTTCATAAATGGCAAGGATATAGTTTATATTGAAATAATAAATAAGGATTTATTTATTAATATAGCAAATGGAAAAGTTATACACAGCAGACGTACAATTGCTGATTTAAGCATATGCGAAAAATTTCCCTTTATCAGATGTCACAACAGTTTTTATGTGAACATGGATTATGTAAAAGAATTCAGCAGATATGTTATAACACTCAGCGGCGGTGTTGCTATACCAATAAGTAAATTAAAATATAAAGAATTTGTAAAAAAATATGAAACATATACTACAAAATGTTTTGCAGCGGCTAAATGATGCCGCTGCTTTTTATTTATGAGTTAAAATTTCTATTTTCGCCTATAAATGACCAGATAGGTGCGCTTTATTTATAAGATGGTATAAAAATGATATTATAAACTATACCAAAAGCACAGAAATAAGCTGAAATATAAGGAATTTTATTATTATACTCAATGAAAGAAATTGAAGTTCTGCCTTTATAAGTTCAGCCGTTTTCAGATGCTTTATTTATTATTTTGGTAAGATAAGGGGAAAAGAGGGGATGCATATTAGAAGTTCAATTCTTTTGCAGAAAAATATATAGAAAGGGGACTGAAAAATGAGAAAAAAGAAACTGCTTAGTATCATAATGTCAGTAATAATGATACTGTCTATGGTACCGAGCATTGCCTTCGCTGCCAACGGCCAGTATTCTGTCAGGGCATACGCTATTGGCACGGACGGCAAAATAGACACAAGCGATAAAGGCTATGTTTTGCTTGAAAATATTCTTGACGACGGCAAGGACAGGCCAACAGCTGATGAGATGCTTGATGCTCTTAAAGAGGCCGGAGAGGTTGATGACAGCGTCACAGCGGATCAGCTTAGCTTTGAGTTCTACAACGGCGACGACGGAAATATTAAAAAGATAAACAAGGGCACTGCCACTGTTTATGGCTTTACAAAGGCGTCGCTTAAATTGGACTATATTGCCTGTGCGTACTCCGTAGATGAGACAGAGCCGGTTGAGCAAAGTGTAAGCTTTAAGGTTTACGTGGACGCTTGGAGGGCCATTAACGAGAGATATGAAGAAACGGTGACACCTGTGGAGATAACCAAAACCTTCACAGACGGACAGACATATAACAAAATACTTCCTACGGACGAGGAAATATTGGAAGCCGTGGGAGCAGTAGGCGAACAGACTATTAACTACAGAAGTCCTTGGTTTGGCGATAATGCATGGAAAGATTACCTTGAGGCAAAATGGGGCACTGCCAGCACTATGACAGGCTTTACGCTGACCAATCCAGCAAAAGCCGGCGGCAGCCTTAATATCAACGTGACGCTGACAGAGCTGGCTACAACGGAAGTTACATATTGGCTTGTAAGCTCTGACGATATGGCTGACAGCAAATGTATTGATAGCACAACTGCTGAGGTTTATGATGGAGAGGCTCTGCCTGACGCAGCAACACTTTTTGCCGACCAAGATATTACCGGCGACGATAAAGTCTATTCATGGATAAAAACAGCGGACTGGGCAGCTATGGGCACAGACCGTACACTTAACGATGTAAAGACCGCAGCAAAGGTTAACGTAGCAGATGAAGATACCACTGATTATATTGCTGTCCTTGAAAAGAGAGGAAACATTGACGGAGCTGCAGTATCATTTGACGTTAATGGCGGAAGTGCTATTACAGGAAATTTTGACAATGTCAAGGTTGGAGACTCTATAACTCTGCCGACAACCACAAGAGACGGCTGGACATTCCTTGGCTGGTATGTTGACGGCGTTAAAGTAGGAGAAGCCAACGATACATATACGGTTAATGAGGCCGTTGACTTTACAGCACAGTGGAAAGGCGATGTTACCTTTAATATCTGGGAGTACTCAGATGTTAATAATACTTTTAATAACAATGCTAAGCTTGCGTCTGTTAAGCTTGAGGTAAATACTGTGAATGGAATTCCTGCTGTCGATGAAGTTATTTCCAAGCTTTGGGGGGCTTCAGTCGAAATAGGAAGGGACGACAAGGTATACGGCTGGTATACGACAGACACAGCTAAAGAAATTGCTGGAAAGACTAAAGACATTGACGAATATGACGCCATAAGCAAAGCCAGTGAAATAGAAACTGGCTATGCCAACGCCTTCGTTGTAAGGGACGCGTCGGCAGAATATGTAACTCTGACGCTTGAACCTAACGGCGGAAGCTTTGATGGATTAACAAATAACAATAAAAAGATCAATGTTATAGCCGGAAGGGAGCTTACAGCCGAACAGCTTAATGGACCGAACGGTACACCGACAAATTACACTACATTTTATGGCTGGTTTGACGCTGACGATAACCAGGTTAAAGCCGGCGACAGCATTGACGCCGATACAACGCTTTACGCTAAATACAGCAGGAGTGTTACATTATATCTTTATGATATAAATGACATTGATAATAGTAAACTCCAGACAAAGACAGTCGATGTAGTCTTGGACGAGGAAATCGGTGATATGACCTCGGTATTTGACAGCATCAGCGCACCGGTACAGGTGGAAGCAAATGACGATGTCTATGGCTGGTACACTTCAAAAGTATGGACTGATACTTATCAAAAGGGTGCTGATGCTATTAAGGCCGCAACATCTGTGAAAACAGCAAAGGCTGATGATAATTCGATAGCCTACTTTGCTGTTGTCGATAAGGACGCTAAGGCTGATAAATATACTGTAAGCTTTGACTCCAACGGCGGCACAGCTAAGGATTCCATTGAAGTTGTCAGCGGTAAATCATTGACAACCGCTCAGCTTGCAGAGCCGACAACTGCACCTACTGGCTGGACATTCGACGGCTGGTATGACGAGGCTGGAACTAAATATATAGTTGATGATACTAAAGTTGAGGCTGATGTAACACTTACGGCCAAATATGTAAAAGATAATATCAACTTGTTTATTTTCGATTCTACCGATTTAGGTGTCAATAAGCAGCTTGATGTTGTGAACAATGTAAGAGTTACAAAGGGCGAAGCCCTTCCCACGGTAGAGGATACATTTGCTGAATCGGAAAAAGTAACAATTACAGATTATGATGATGTTTACCAGTGGTATGATAAGGAAACATGGGAGGCCAATTATACAGACCTTGCCTCGTTGCTTGAGAAAGACACGGTAAGCCAGCCTGACGGAACAAGCACATATTATGTGGCTGTTATCGTTAAGGACGCAACCGCACCGAGAGTAACCGCCAGCTATGATTTCAACGGCGGTAAGACGGGAAATGATTTAACAAAATGGGATCCTATTACAGTAGTTTCCGGAACAAAGGTACTGCTTCCAGAACTGACAAATAACGGCTGGACATTTGCCGGATGGCAGGACGATAAAGGAAATATTGTTCCCGAAGATGCTGTTATTACTGAGGATACAACCTATACAGCGCAGTGGGAAAAGAGTGTAACATATTATCTCTTTGACTCAACTGATGTTATTTTAGGTGAGCAGTTAGAAGCAATACCGTCGACGGTGATGCTCAAAAAGGGTGAGACGCTTCCAGCTGTTAACGATGTATTTGAAAGCATAACAAGTCTGGATTCCTCTACCGGATGGTATACAGAAGCGGATTGGGCTTGGGATGACACATATACAGAAAAAACAGCTGTAACAACGGCTGAAGACAACGGCGAGTACTATGTTGCTGTTGTCACAAAGAACGCGAACGCCGAAAGGGTTACAGTAAAGTTTGATGTAAACGGCGGAACAATGGGCAGCTCACCGGATTCCGTTCAGGTAATTAAGGGTGAACAAATAAGTAGTGCTTATCCCCAAAACCCTACATTATCAGGCTGGGATTTCGGTGGCTGGTACGATAATGCAGGAACAAAATATACTGCTGAAAGTTTTATTAATGAAGACGTAATGCTTACAGCTAAATGGACTAAGAGCGTTACATTTTGGTTATCAGACGGCAAGGATACGAATGTAAGTACAAAGTATGATATTGTAAGGGGCGAGACTATCCCCGACATGAATACTGTCTTTACAGCGGAACAGATTGCCGAAGCCGGAATAACGGCAACTGACCAAATTGAATGTTGGTACGATAGTACTACATGGGAAGCCAATAAGAGCAATTTCACTGTACTGTTACAGCAGGAAAAAGCGGGCGTAATTGATACCGCGGCTGACTTCTATGTAGCGGCCATAGTGAAGGACGGTTTGGCTGATAAATACACAGTAAGCTTTAACCCTGCCAACGGAGATAAAGAATTTTCATATGACGTTGTCAGCGGCAAAAATCTTGGCAGTGTTTATTCGGACACTCCTACTCTTACAGACTGGACATTTGCAGGTTGGTATGACAGTGTTGGAGAAAAATATGACAGTAATTCTATCATAAAAGCTCCTGTCAGCTTAACGGCAAAATGGACAAGAGACGTAAGGTTATGGGTATCAAAGGATAACAATACATCACAAACAAGCATACTATACACTGTTGTAAAGGGACAGGCGCTTCCCGAAGTGGCTGACGTATTTACAGACCTTACCGCTATTGGCGGAATAACAGCGGATGACAGAGTTGAATGCTGGTACGGCGCGGCAAGCTGGAGCGCGGGATTAAGCGACTTTAATGAGCTGTTTAAGCTTGATACAGTAGCGGATTTTGACGATACGACTGAAACAAGCTACGTAGCGGCTGTACAGACAGACGGCAAGCTTGCGGACTATAAAGTAACCTTTGACAGCAATGGCGGAACTGATGTAGATGCTCAGACTGTTAAGGCTGGAAAAACGGTTACAAAGCCAGCAGATCCGACTAAGGAAAACAGAACATTCGCCGGCTGGTATCTTAAGAAGCAGAACGGTGGAGTGGCTACAACACCATTCGATTTTTCACAGCCTGTAACAGGCGATATAACGCTTATTGCTAAGTGGGACAGAACTGTTCATTATTGGTTCTATAAGGATGCAGTTATAGAGGATACTGGTATGGAAATCGTAAGGACATTCCCTGAAGATCAGGCTCTCCCTGACGTAAAGGAATTCCCCGATGGTTTCACTGTTGATGGCGCGTATACCATCCACGGCTGGTACTCATCCGAGGACTACGAGTATAATCAGGAGGTTTCCGACCTCAATGCTTTAACGCCGGTTGATCTTGGCAATTACGATGTATATGACGCAGATCCAAAATGGGGCTGCTGGGTATATTGTATAGTTGAGACGGACGCAAGCAAGGTAACGGTAAGCTTTGACAATGTTTTATACGGCGACAGTATTGATCCCGTTAAAACAACAAAGGGCGCCGGAATTGCTGCTGTAGAGCCTGAGAATGTTCAGGAAGGCTACAAGTTCGTTGGATGGGTTAACGGCAGCGATACAGTAGACCTTACAACAGCTACATTCAGCGAAAATACAACGCTTAAAGCAAAATGGGCCGTTAAGGTAACCTATAATACGTACAGTAACAATGATTTTACAACACCCGCAGCAGAAACAGAATGGGTAAACATTAAAATAAACAACGGAAACGGCGATGCGACAAAGGGAGCTCCTACCTATGGATGGTTTACAGCTGAAACATGGGCTGATATAACAGCAGGAAAGGATGTAACTCTTGATAGCGCAAAAAACGTTAATGACAACATGACTGTCAAAGCTCCTACCGTATTCTACGGAATGGCTATTGACAATCATACGGTAACTTTCAAAGGCGGAGTAGGGGAGACAGTAACAGGCCTGCCTGAAGCTCCTGTGACGGTTGCCCATGGTGAGACTGTAACAGTAACAGAAACACCTGCACGTGCAGGCTATACCTTCAGGGGCTGGTCCGTTGACGGTGAGAATGTTGTGGACTTAAGCACATATCAGATTACAGAAGATACAACATTCATTACACTTTGGGATACAGAAACCTTTGAGGTTAGCTTTATATCAAGCAGCCAAGCGGTAACAATTGACTCACAGTTTGTTGAGACAGGAAAAACTGCTGCAGAACCTACTGTAACTCTTCCTGAAGGATATTTTATATCCGGCTATTACAACAACGGAGATTATACAGATGACTATGATTTTAATACCGTAATAACTGCGGCGAAAACAATTTATGTCAAGGTTGATATCCAGAAGTTTGACGTAACCTTTGACGCTGTGCTTGATGGAGTAACAAGTCCTACAGCACAGACTGTTGAGTACGGAAAAACAGTTACAGCTGTAACGGATCCCGAAAACGACAACAATACATTTGAAGGCTGGAAGTTAAAGGGTACAGACGACGAGGAAATTGTTGATTTAACAACATACCAGATTAAAGAAGCCACTGACTTTGTCGCTGTTTGGGCGAGAAAGACAGTAAATATTACATTTAATGTAAGCGACCATGCGGCTGACGGCCAGGATATTGTTACTCAGATTTACAAGGGAACCAATGTATCAGCTCCTGAAGTAACTGCTGCAGCAGGCTACAAGGTTGACAGCTGGTATGACTCAGACAAAAAAGAAGTGGATTTAAGCACAGCTACATTCGCACAGGATACAGTACTGACACCAAAATGGGCTGTTGAGGTAACCTACAAGGTTTACAGCAATAACGATTTTGTAAATGCAGAAGATGACAGTGAATGGGTAGCTATAAAATTAAGCGGCGAGCCTATGCAGGTTACTAAGACTGCCACACACGGCTGGTATACAGAGGGTGACTGGGAACAGATTGCCGCACAGAGCGAGTTTGGCTATGACGACTTTGAAACGGTTACGAAAGTAAACGAGCCTATAACCCTTTACGGAATGAATGTTTCAGGCTATACAGTGACGTTCAGCGCCGGAAAGGGAATTAAAGCAGAAGGAATTCCATCAAATCAGACTGTTGAATATGGACAGAAGCTGGCAGAAGATGTTATTAACGCAGTGCCTGTACGTACGGACGTAAGTATGGAATTCAAGGGCTGGACTATTGACGGCAAAACTCCTGTAGACCTTGCTGAATACGCTGTAACAGGCGATACTGACTTTACAGCATTGTGGGGCAAGAAGGAATACACAGTTGAATTTAACAATCCTCAGGCAATAGGAAGCTTTACAGGCTCCACAGCAACGGTGATTTACGGTGAAAAGGTCGTAGTTCCCGAAGTGGAAGTACCTGAAGGATACGAGCTTGAAGGATGGTACAAATCGGAGGATTATACCGAGGATACTAAATTTGACGTTAATACAGCAATAACGGATGACTATACGCTTTACGCACGCTGGTCAGCAGAGGTTACATATAACCTTTATAACAGTAAATCTACACTCAGACCTGAAAGAGTAATGACAGAGTTCATACCTTTAGGCAATCAGGCAAACCTTGGCGACAGGGCTAATGATGTAACGGAAGGCTTCCTTTACGGTTGGTTTAACGAAACTACATGGGAAAATGTTGTTGCAAACAAAATCCCTAACTTTGCTGTCAACTGGGAGCAGTACAAATTGAATTACGGCGAATTTGAAGTAAACGAGCCAGTGTCTGTTTATGGAAAATACGCTAAGACATTTAATGTTACATTCTCAGCAGGCGAGGTTATAAAGGCTGACAATATGCCTGATGCACAGCAGGTGCTTGAGGGTGGATACGCATCAGAGCCTGCAGAAATACCTACTAAAGACGGATATGTATTTGTGGGTTGGAATTTCAATTTTGCCAACACCAAAATAACAGCCGACACAGTAATTGAGGCAACCTGGGTTGCGGCAGAGTACAAAATTACTTATGATGCCAACGGAGGATATTTTGCACAAAACTTTACACCGGAAAAGACAATATCCTACGGAGAGAACTATGGTGTGCTTCCTAACTCAGCACAGGTTATGAAATCCGGTTCAACTCTTAAGGGCTGGACAAAGGATCTCGAAGCTGCACCTGTAGTACTTGTAACCGCCAACACTTTGTATGACGTATACGAGGACACAACACTTTACGCTGTATGGGATAACTCAAAGGTACAGGTTACTTATGTGGCCAATGGCGGAACAGTTACAGGCGTAGCCAGCGGAACTGAACAGGTTGACTACGGTACAGTAATTACGAGAGAAGCGGAAAAAGACGGACTTGTATTTGAAGGCTGGTACTATGACGCAGCTCTTACCGATAAGTACGAGGGCGAGCCTGTAATCGAGGCTACAACGCTTTACGCTAAGTATCAGGCGCAGATAACCTTTAGAGTTTACGAGAACGCCACAAGATATAATACATTGGTTGAACCCAAAATTGTTATGGTTGACGAGTTTGATGAAATAGAGCTTCCTGCAGCGGAAGAACTCGGAGTAGCAATGGGAAGTACAGACGAATTCATCGGATGGTATACAGAGACTGAATTCAATAAGCTTACAGCTGGTGAAGATGCTTCTGTATTTACGGGAAATGCCACAACTGAAATGACGCTTTATGCGAATGTTGTAAGACACTATACCGTAACATTTGATTCTGTTGGCGGCACAGAGATTGCAGCTCAGGACGTACGCTACAACGGAACTGCCATAGAGCCTGTAGCGCCTGAAAAGGAAGGAAATACATTCCTTGGATGGTACGTCGGAGAAGCGAATACTGCATATGATTTCACAACGCCTGTAACAGGTGATTTAACACTTACGGCTAAGTGGAGCACAAATATTTATTCAGTAACCTTCAAAAGCGGTGTTGACGGGGTAGATGATGTTGTTGACTACGTTTACCACGGATCATTGTTTGACACAGGCAACTCAGGCGTTCCTTCGTTCAGTAGACTGGGTTATACACAGGACGGCTGGCTGCTTGACGGCGTTAAGTATGACGAAACAGCACCTGTAAAGGGTAACCTTACGCTTACAGCTAACTGGATAATGAACGAGTTTACGGCTGTAATTGACGGAACATACACATTCGTTGGATACGCTTTTAAACCTGATGTTAAAGTAACAGATAAAACAACAGGAAACGAGCTTAATTCTTCGCTGTATACAGTAACATACGCTGTTGACACAACGGTTGCGAACAACAACGCTAAGATGGATGAGAGCTTGGGACTTCCTCTTAATGCAGGAGCTTACATTGCAACTGTAACGCCTGTAGCATATGGCGGATATGACGCATGTGAAGCTGTTGTAATCAAATTTGTGGTATCACCAGCGGATATTAACGGTGATGGATTGACATTCTGCGTAGGATATGATGAACAAGTAGATGATTACGTAGATTATGATCCTGATAACCTCTTTGAGTATGAGTACACGGGAAGCCCTATTGAACCTGATTTTACAATATTCGCAGAGAAACTGGGGAATATTGAGCTTGAACCCGAAGTAGACTATACTTTGGAATATGAGAGCGACATTACAAGTGCTGGTACAAAGAGCTTTACCGTGACCGGAATAGGAAACTACACCGGAACAAAAGAGCTTAAATATGTTATAACGAAAGTAAATATCGACATCAGCGACTATTATGCAACAATAACTCCTGAATACTTTGTATTCAGCGGAGAGGCTCAGCAGCCCAGCGTGATAGTAAAGGCAACAAAAGAAACAGCTGACGATGAAGCGCTTGTATTCGGGAGAGACTATACAGTAGGATATATAGCTCCTGAAGGAGTCGAACTTGTAAACGGAGAGCCTATATATTCTGGACTTTACACAGTAGTAATCGAGGGATTAGGAAACTATGAAGGACAGGTTACTACAAAGCCACAGTATACTATTTTCAGAAAAGGCGTTACAAGCGCTGATATAACAGTTGAAATAGTCGGCGGACCGGAATTTGATTATGCAGGCGAACCTGTTACACCTGAGGTTATTGTTAAGGATACAACAAGAAACGTAACCCTTGTAAAGGATACGGACTACACTGTTGAATACTTTAATAATAACGAAATCGGAGAAGCATCTGTAAAAATTACGGGTATCAATAACTATGACTCAGAAAGAGATGAACCTTTCTGGATTGTTGGACCTAAAGAAATAAGCGAGGCCACAGTAGCTGAAGTAGAAGACGTTATCTACGATGGCAGTGCACAGGAGCCGGAGTTAACCATAACTGATGGAGATTATGCACTTGTTAAGGGTACGGACTATACTGTTGTATATTCGGAAAATGTAGATGCCGGACAGGCCAAAGCAACAGTAACTGGCATCGGCAAGTACACAGGTGAGAAAGAAGTAAGCTTTACAATCAATGCCAGAAGTATTGAAAATGCTGAAATAACAGGAGTTGAGGATAGCTATTCGGCTACAGGCTCAGCTATAGAACCTACTGTAACAGTAACCGATGACCTCGGCAATGTGCTTGTTATAACTGATGATTACACTGTTGTATATGAGAACAACACAGCGGTTGGAACAGCAACCATTACCGTGGCAGGTACAGGAAACTATGCAGGATCAAAGGTAATCACTTTTGAGATTATAAATTCAGTATTCTACACAACTGGTATAGTAAAATACGCAAGCGGAAACCCTGTTGTGGGCGGTACGGTAACCCTTAAGGGAACTACAAAGGACGGAATAACTGTCAGCAGAAGTACAACGACTGATTCTACAGGAAGATACTATTTCACAGATCTTAAGGATGGAAGTTATACAGTAACCTACAAGAGATCAACGGTTACGGCTGTACTTAATCCAGGAAGTCCAAAATAATTCCCAGCAAGGAGGAGAAACAGATGAAATTCAATAAAAAGCACGCTGTTTCCGTTCTTCTGACCGCAGTAATGTCAATATCGGTTTGCGGAACAGCATTAGCCAAAGATAATGCGGATCTTAGCGGCGGTGACAATCCGACAATTACTGTTCCCGGTGACAACGACCCTATGGTTGACGGCGGCAGCGGAGGCGGAGGAGGCTATTCCCTCCGCTACGGAAACACACTGAAAGAAGAAGAGGAACCATTTATCGACGTTGATGAGGACGACTGGTTCTATGAGGATGTTGTATACGTATATAAGAATGGACTTATGTCGGGTACATCAGACAATGAGTTTTCCCCTTACCACAGCCTGACAAGGGGAATGGCAGCGGCCATTCTCTACAGGCTGGCCGGCTCTCCTCAGGTTGAATACGATGATGTGTTTGACGATCTGGAAGACGGCCAATGGTATACTGACGGCATGATTTGGGCTGTTAACGAGGGTATAATCGCAGGCTACGGCGACGGAACCTGCGGGCCTGAAAAATTGGTGACAATTGAACAGCTTGCTGCAATACTTTACAGATATGCCGGTTCTCCGGCAACGGACGCTGAAAGGCTTTCCAAAAAAGCCATATTAGGTGAGCTTTCGGATTACGCTGTTCCGGCAATGGAATGGGCGGCTGAAAACGGCATGCTTTACGGCGAGCCTATAAATCCTGCCGCTCCGGCCTCAAGGGCGGAAACGGCAAGAATGTTTACGGTTCTTGCAAAAATGAAGTAAGATTTCAGTAACTGAAAACGGTCAAAAGCATTGCTTTTGGCCGTTTTTTACTTAGACAAAGGAAGTGGTTAAAATGAAAATAAGAATAGCATGTATTTTTGCCGCAATGGTTTTAGCTGTATCTATTCCTGTATACGCTGAAGATAACATGAGCTTCATTGAGGACGAAGAGACGGGTGAGGTAGAAACTGACAAAGATACTTCAAGCAAAGATAACACGGACAAAAAAGACAGCTCAAGCAAAAGCTCATCAACTAAAAGCTCAGCTAAAAAGGAGCAGGATAAAACAGAAACAAAAACAGAGGAAAAAACAAATCCATTTAATGACGTTGCGGCCTCCTCATGGTATTATGACTATGTCTTGGATGTGTATGAAAAGGGGCTTATGGCCGGTACAGCCGATGACATGTTCTCGCCGGATGCCACTCTCACAAGGGGAATGGTGGCCTCGATTGTATACAGAATGGAAGGAAGCCCTAAAGTTGAATACAAAACCTTATTTACAGATATCCCTGATGGACAATGGTATACTTCCGGGGTAATATGGGCGGCTGAGAACGGAATAATCGCCGGGTACGGCAACGGCTTATGCGGACCAAATGATTCCGTAACGATTGAGCAGCTGGCTTCCATACTTTACAGATATTCGGGCTCGCCTTCAGCGGATTTATCGGTGTTGGATAAATACTCAGATATGTCTATGATATCTGACTATGCTAAGACTGCTATGTCATGGGCTGTTTCAAAGGATATGACAGAAGGAGCACAGCTTCATTCAAAATCAGCGGCTACACGAGCTGAGGCAGCAAAAATGTTTTCAATTTTGTAATTATTTAAAACACTCAGAAAATTCTGAGTGTTTTATTTTTTTGTATGCTATGATAGAATTATGTTAAAATGGAGGTGTTATAGGAATGTATAAACCTAAAATGGAAAAGGATATTAGATGCTCTTTGGAATATGGCATGGACTTGTTCGGCGGAAAATGGAAGTCGCGTATTATTTGTATGCTTGGCTTAAATGGAACAATGAGATATGGCGAACTTAAAAGGGAGCTTGAAAGCGTGACGGATACTGTTTTAGCCGCCACATTAAAAGAAATGATTAGCGATGATCTTGTAAAAAGAACACAGTATGATGAAATCCCTCCAAGGGTAGAATATTCGCTTACAGAAGTTGGAATGTCAATAATACCAGTTTTGGCAAACATGTGTATATGGGCGGAAATGCGCCTTGGAAATACAGATAAACCGCGTATATGCAAAAAGTGTTACTTTAAGAGGGAGCAAAAGGCTTGATCTATACTAAGTTTTTTATTAGTAACTCATAAAGTTCTTAAGGACTTCACTTTGAGAAAATCCTTTGATATTATAATCACATAAAGAAAAACAAATTTAAATAATATCTAGGAGGAATACAAAATGAAAAAATTAGATGAAAAAGTAGTAGAAATGCTTAATGCTGAAATGTGGTGGCTTGGAACTTGTGGAGACGAGCCCAATGTTGTACCTGTAGGCTTCAAAGAAGTGACGGCGGACGGACAGCTTGTGGTAGGCGTTCTTCATCTGAACAAGACGATTGCAAATCTCGAAAAAAATAATAAAATAGCGGTATCGGTATGCGGCGCTAAAACAATGGTAGGATACCAGATAAAAGGAACAGCTGAGTTTACTGAAGAAGGGGCTTACGCTGATAAGTGGAAAGCGGTATCAGAAAAAATGTTTAAAGGAAAAATGTCAACAAGAGGCGTTCTTATGATTACACCCGAAAAGGTAATTGTTACAACACCCGGACCTAACAATAACAAAGAGCTTTAATATATCTGTCCAGCTAATAGCTAATCATCGCACCCATAATTGAAAAAAGAGGTACAGCAGCATATGCCGTATCTCTTTTTTTGCATATATGATATACTTAAAACAAGGAGGCGTTTTTATGTATGATTATAATACTATTAAGGTAGAAATTTTTGATGAAATAGCCATGGTAAAGTTTAACAGGCCTAAAGCCCTAAACGCTCTGAATATCGAAATGTCGGGGGAGCTTGCTGATCTGTTTAATGAGCTTGCAAATGATAAAAACGTAAGGGGAATAATTCTCACTGGAGAAGGAAGGGCGTTCATGGCCGGTGCAGATATATCTGAAATGAAAAATTGGGATACTGCCGGAGGTAGGGAGTTTGCGCGTTTTTCAAATTATGCTTTCAGTAAAGTATCTGATATTGATAAGCCAACGATATGTGCAATAAATGGTTTTGCGCTGGGTGGAGGTTTGGAGCTTTCACTTTGCTGTGACTGGAGAATAGCATCGGAAAATGCTGTAATGGCTGCGCCCGAAGTAGGATTAGGTATAATACCAAGCGGAGGCGGAACACAAAGACTGCCAAGACTTATAGGAAGCGGTAGGGCTAAGGAGCTTATATTTACTGGAAGAAAAATCAGTGCCGCAGAGGCGGAAAGAATAGGAATTGTAAATAAGGTCGTTCCTGATGAACATCTTATAGATGAAGCTGTAGGCTCAATGAAAGAAGCACTTGCAAATTCAAGTATAGCATTAAAATATGCAAAAGAGGCCATTGACACGGGGCTGGATATGGATTTGGATAACGGCATTAAAGTTGAGATAAATTCTGTTGGAATGGTTTTTGCAAGTGATGACAGAATGGAGGGCGTAACGGCTTTCCTTGAAAAGAGAAAGCCGGAATTTAAAAACAGATAGTCATTAGCTTTGAGCTTTGAGCAGCTTCCCTCCAAAGTTGAATACAAAGATACCAAATAGGATAACAGCTCCGCCAATAAGCGTGGCATTATCAGGGACCTCGTTTATTATAAAAAAACTGAGTATACTTGTTGTGAAGGGTGTAATAAACATGTAATTACTAACCTGTGAGGTCTGGGTCGCTTTTGCGAATGCCTTAGACCACGTAAGGTAAGCAATGGCGCTAGAAAAAATGCCAAGCACCGCTACATAAAATAATTGATTGGCCGGTGCGTGAGAAACCTCTCTTGCAGCCGAGGGCAAAAATACAGCAAGCAGTGCTGTGCCAAAGAAAATGCTGAAGGCAGAAGTCTGCATGGGTGTATAGGTCTTAGTAAGCCTACGCTGAAGCAGATTATATATACTAAGCGCCAAAGCCGCCCCAAAAAGCCAGATTAGTCCGACATTTACAGAAAATACACCATTTATTAATGTAAGAATAAGTACGCCTGCAAACTGAATTATGATTCCTGCCCATTGATACAGCTTAAGCTTTTCGTGATAAATGAAACGGGCAAGAAGGGCTGTTATAACAGGGGCAGTTGCTATAATGACACTGCCTGTTGCCGATGAAACAGTTACGGCGCCTTTATTGAATGTAACCATGTAGAGGAAAAAGCCGGATGCTCCTGATGCAATGAAAAGGGGCAAATCTGATTTATGCGGAGGTTTCATTTTTATAATCAGTGCAATAACCACCAGCGCACAGGATGCGACAAAATATCTCAGAAATCCTAAGGCGAAAGGCGAAAAATACTGCAGTGCCAGCTTTGTCAGGGCATATGCCAGAGACCAGAATATAACTGTTATTATTGCATAGGGATGATAGCTGTCTTTTAATTTCATAATGGCACTTCCTTTGCTATTGACTAAAACAATTGCTTCACTTATTATTTAACCACAAACGTTTCATATAAAAAAGAGGCAACTGGAATATTTTTTATTAGTGAAACACAAGTGCCTTTTATGGTTACAATTAAAAGATAACGAATTATGAAGGCTTGGTTTATGCAGTATAAACAAGAAAATCAAATTGTAAAACTAATAATGCAATTTATAAATGCATACTTTGAACATAAAACACAAAAACATGTTAGCAGAAGCTTTTTATTTCGTTAATATTTTAAGAAAAAATGTAATAAAACTCTTGCAAAAGCAGAAGGAATAGTATATAATCTTATCGTTGTGACATTAGAGTGAAGATTCGGAAGGTTGCCGCCACTCCCACGCGGGCGGGTTTTTCCGAGGAGCGATGTCCAGTTCAAGAAACCGGGCGACAAGGTCACTGTACTGAATAAAGGGGAAGTTTGCGCTTCTATATGTGTTCGCTGCTGGCGGATACACCCGGATGAGTGTGCAGTCACCACTTGTCGTGCTGAAACTAAAAGTACGAAAAGGAGGGGACTTTTTTTATGGCAAGTCAAAAAATCAGAATCAGTCTCAAAGCTTACGATCACAAATTGATCGACCAGAGTGCAGCTCAGATAATTGAAACTGCAAAGAAAACAGGAGCACAGATTAGCGGACCTATTCCGCTTCCTACAAAGAAGGAAGTTGTTACTATCCTTAGAGCTGTGCATAAGTACAAAGATTCCAGAGAGCAGTTTGAAATGAGAACACATAAGAGATTGATTGATATTCTCAGCCCTACGCCTAAGACAGTTGATGCATTATCACGTCTTGACTTACCGGCTGGTGTGGATATCACATTAAAAATCATGTAATGATCCGAATGGTTTTATATAAGTAACTGTTAACAGCTTATATTAAAACTAGAATGATTACCCGTAAGCCTTTTAGGCGAGAAGGGCAATCCGCTGTAGATTTCAGGAGGTGCGAGAAATGAAAAAAGCTATTATGGCTAAGAAAATCGGTATGACACAGGTTTTCACTGAAGACGGACGCCTTATCCCTGTTACAGTTCTTGAAGCAGGTCCTTGTTCCGTAGTTCAGAAAAAGACAATGGAAAATGACGGCTATGAAGCTGTTCAGGTTGGCTTTGTTGACCAGAAGGAGAAATTAGCCAACAAACCTAAAAAAGGTCATTTTGAAAAGGCTGGAGTATCCATTAAAAAATATCTTAAAGAGTTTAAGTTTGAGGACGCTGCAAACTACGAAATCGGCGCAGAGATTAAAGCAGATATCTTTGCTGCAGGCGATAAGGTAGACGTAAGCGGTGTTTCCAAGGGTAAAGGATACGCAAGTACAATTAAGAGATATAATGCGCATAGAGGACCTATGGGCCATGGTTCAAAATCTCACAGAGTTGTAGGTTCAATGGGTTCATCTGCGACACCTTCAAGTGTTAAGAAGGGTAAGAGAATGCCCGGACATATGGGAGCTGTTAATGTAACAGTTCAGAATGTTGAGATCGTTCGCGCGGATGCTGAGAAGAATCTTCTTCTTATCAAAGGCGCTGTACCCGGACCTAAGGGCGCATTACTTGTAATAAAGGAAAGCGTAAAGGCTTGATAAACTTTACGAAAGGAGGAAACAGACATGGCAAATGTTAAAGTATATGACATGAGCGGAGCAGAGGTCGGAACAATCGAACTCAGCGATGCAGTATTTGGTGTTGAAATAAATGAACACGTTATGCACCTTGCGGTTAAACAGTACCTTGCTAACCAGAGACAGGGAACACAGAGTGCAAAAACACGTGCGGAAGTACGCGGCGGCGGAAGAAAGCCTTTCAGACAGAAGGGAACAGGCCGTGCTAGACAGGGTTCTATCCGTGCTCCACAGTGGAAAGGCGGCGGCGTTGTATTTGCCCCCAAGCCCAGAGATTATTCGTTTAAGCTTAATAAAAAGGTTAAAAAACTTGCTTTACAGTCAGCTCTTTCTGTTAAAGCCGTTGAAAACAAAATCATCGTTCTTGATAACCTTGATTTAGGTGAAGTTAAAACAAAAGAAATGGCTAAAGTTCTTGGCAATATTAATGCTGGAAAAGCTCTTATCGTTATGGAGGGCAGCAACAAAAATGCCATTCTTTCAGCAAGAAATATTCCCGAGGTAAAAACAGCTTCGGTTAATACAATCAACACATACGACATTCTTAAGTACAACACGCTTGTTGTGACAAAAGAAGCTGTCGCTAAGATTGAGGAGGTGTACGCATAATGGCAGATTTAAAGTATTATGACGTTATACTTAAGCCCGTTATTACAGAAAACAGTATGTCTATAATGGACAGCAAAAAATATACCTTCCTTGTACACCCGGATGCAAACAAAATCCAGATCAAACAGGCTGTTGAAAAGATGTTTGAGGGTACGAAGGTTGAGTCGGTTCATACAATGAACTGCGCAGGAAAGAAAAAAAGAAGAGGCATGATCTACGGAAAAACAGCTAAGACAAAGAAAGCTATTGTAAAGCTTGCAGATGACAGCAAGGATATCGAAATTTTCCAGGGCATGTAATTATATAACCAGTAAAAAGATACACACGGAAACGTGTGAGATTATGAACGGATTGAAAGGAGTGTAAGTGATGGGCATCAAAAGATATAAGCCTTATACACCATCCAGAAGACACATGACTGTGTCAACATTTGATGAAATTACAAAGAAAACACCCGAAAAATCCTTAGTTGTTCACCTTAAGAAAAACTCAGGAAGAAACTGTCAGGGTAAAATAACAGTTCGTCATAAAGGCGGCGGCGCTAAAATCAAATATAGATTAGTAGACTTCAAACGTAACAGAGACGGTATTCCCGCAAAGGTTGCTGGCATCGAGTACGATCCCAACAGAACAGCAAATATCGCACTTATCGTTTATGCAGACGGAGTTAAATCATATATTATTGCTCCTGTAGGACTTAAAGTAGGCGATACAGTAATGAGCGGCGCAGAAGCAGAGGTTCGTACAGGAAATGCTCTTCCTATGAGATATATTCCTGTAGGCGCAAATATCCACAATATTGAAATGAAACCCGGTAAGGGCGCTCAGCTTGTACGTTCAGCAGGAAACGTAGCTCAGCTTATGGCTAAGGAAGGCAAATATGCCACAGTTAAACTTCCTTCAGGCGAAATGAGACTCCTTCCTATCGACTGTAAAGCTACAATCGGCCAGGTTGGAAACATCGACAACGAGCTCGTTACAATCGGTAAAGCCGGAAGAAAACGTCACATGGGCATCAGACCTACAGTCCGCGGTTCAGTTATGAACCCTAATGACCATCCTCATGGTGGTGGTGAAGGTAGAGCACCTGTTGGTCGTCCTAGTCCTATGACTCCTTGGGGCAAACCTGCAATGGGCTACAAAACAAGAAAGAAACACAAAACTTCTAATAAATACATTGTTCGCAGAAGAAACGGCTAATTATCCTTTCACTTTTGTGAAGGTATTGATAACGATGGCACAGTTCATCGGAAAGATTTGTAAAGGAGGACTAAATACATGGCCAGATCACTTAAAAAAGGTCCATTCGCTGATGAGCATCTCTTAAAGAAAGTTGATGCGTTAAACGCAGCAGGCGAAAAAACAGTTATTAAAACTTGGTCTCGTCGTTCTACTATTTTCCCTGAAATGATCGGACATACAATCGCTGTTCATGACGGCAGAAAACATGTTCCTGTATATATAACAGAAGATATGGTTGGACACAAACTCGGAGAGTTTGCACTCACAAGAACATACAGAGGACACGGTAAAGACGCAGAAAAGAAATCTAAAGTACGTTAATCGGTTTGGAAGGAGGGTTTCGTTCATGGCAAAAGGACACAGAAGCCAGATAAAAAAGGAAAGAAACATTGCAACTCAGGAAAAAAGACCCCATGCATCGGTTAAATACACAGGCATTCCTGCTTCTAAAGCAAAAATTGTTTTAGACCAGATTAAAGGAAAAGACGTTGCTACAGCAGCAGCTCTTCTGGAGTACTCACCCAGATACGCTTCAGCTGTTATCGCTAAAGTATTAAAATCGGCAGTTGCAAATGCAGAAAATAACTTGGGTATGGATGTCAGCAAATTATATGTTGAGGATGCGGTTGCTGGTCAGGCTCCCGTAATGAAGAGAATTCACCCTAGAGCACAGGGTAGAGCATATAGAATATTAAAAAGATCAAGTCATATATCCATAATCCTTAATGAGAGATAAGGAGGTAAAAGAGAGTGGGACAGAAAGTTAATCCACACGGCTTAAGAGTCGGTGTAATCAAAGATTGGGATACAAAATGGTATGCTGATAAAGAGTTCGCTGATTACTTAATTGAAGACGTGAACATCAGAAAATTTATAAAATCAAAACTCTACGCTTCAGGCGTTTCTAAAATCGCTATTGAAAGAACAAACGACAGAGTTAAAATAACAATCAAAACAGCGAAACCTGGTGTTGTAATCGGTAAGAACGGCCAGGCTATTGAAGAGTTAAAGAACGAAGTTCAGAAGATGTCTAAGCAGAAAGTAAGCATCAATATTGAGGAGATCAAAAGACCTGAGCTTGATGCACAGCTTGTAGCAGAAAATATCGCACTTCAGCTTGAGAACCGTGTTACATTCCGTCGTGCAATGAAACAGGCGATGGGAAGAACAATGAAATTCGGAGCTAAAGGTATTAAAACAACAGTAAGCGGCCGTCTTGGCGGTGCTGAAATGGCTAGAAGCGAAAGCTACCATGACGGAACAATTCCTCTTCAGACATTAAGAGCGGATATTGACTACGGATTTGCGGAAGCAAACACAACATACGGCAAACTTGGCGTTAAGGTTTGGATTTACAAGGGAGAGGTTCTTCCTGTAAAAGCTGTAAAAAAGGAAGGAGGCGCTGAGTAATGTTAATGCCCAAAAGAGTAAAAAGACGTAAACAGATGAGAGGCAGACTTAAAGGTCGTGCTCTCAGAGGCAATAAAATTACTTACGGTGATTATGGTATCGTAGCGCTTGAGCCTAGCTGGATTACATCAAACCAGATAGAAGCAGCCCGTATCGCTATGACAAGATATATCAAACGTGGTGGTCAGGTTTGGATTAAAATTTTCCCTGACAAACCTATTACAGCAAAACCCGCTGAAACTCGAATGGGTTCCGGTAAAGGTTCACCTGAGTATTGGGTAGCGGTTGTTAAGCCCGGCAGAGTTATGTTTGAGCTTGGCGGTGTACCTGAGGAAACAGCAAGAGAAGCTTTACGTCTTGCAGTTCATAAGTTACCAATCAAGTGCAAGATCGTTTCTCGTGCGGAGCAGGAAATGGAAGGTGATAAGCAGTGAAATCTAAAGGCTACGTTTCAGATTTAATGAACAAATCAGCAGCCGAGTTAGGCAATGACCTTGTTGCTGCAAAAAAAGAATTATTCAATCTCAGATTCCAGAACGCAACTAACCAGTTGGATAATACTGCAAGAATCAAAGAGGTTCGCAAAAATATAGCAAGAATTCAGACTATAATTACACAGAAACAGAGAGCAGCTAACTAATTAGCGAAAGGAGGCACATCTCGTGGAAGAAAGAAATCTTCGTAAAACAAGAGTGGGCAAGGTAATCAGCGACAAGATGGACAAGACAATTGTTGTTGCTGTTCAGGATAATGTTAAACATCCTTTATACGGAAAAATCGTTAAAAAGACTTACAAGCTTAAAGCTCATGACGAGAATAACGAGTGCAAAGTCGGTGACCGTGTAAAAGTTATGGAGACAAGACCTTTATCAAAGGATAAAAGATGGAGACTTGTTTCAGTCGTAGAAAAAGTTAAATAAAATCCTGTTATGAGAGGAGGCATATAATATGGTTCAGCAAGAAACCAGATTAAAAGTAGCAGACAATTCAGGCGCAAAAGAGCTTCTTTGCATCAGAGTTCTGGGCGGTTCGACCAGAAGATATGCGGGAGTTGGAGATATAATAGTTGCTGCCGTCAAAGACGCAACACCCGGTGGCGTTGTAAAAAAAGGCGACGTTGTTAAAGCAGTTGTAGTTAGAACAGTATCCAGAGTAGGAAGACCCGACGGTTCATATATCAGATTTGACGAAAACGCAGCAGTTATCATCAGAGATGACAAAAACCCCAGAGGTACACGTATTTTTGGACCCGTTGCAAGAGAGTTAAGAGAAAAACAGTTCATGAAAATTCTTTCTCTCGCACCGGAAGTACTTTAAGGAGGTGTGACAATAGTGGCCAATATTAAATTAAAAAAAGGCGATAAGGTAATTGTTATCGCTGGTAAGGATAAGGGCAAAGAGGGAAAGATCCTCCTTGTTGACAGAAAGAAAAACAGAGTCATAGTTGAAGGCGTCAACATGATCTCAAAGCACACAAAACCCAGTCCCGCAAATCAGCAGGGTGGCATAATTAAGAAGGAAAACTACATTGACGTTTCAAACGTAATGTATGTAATAAACGGAAAACCCACAAGAATCGGTTACAAATTAACTACAGTAACAAAAGACGGTAAAGAAGTTACAGTTAAACAGAGAATCGCTAAAAAGACAGGCGAAGTAATCGACTAATCTGTGAAAGGAGGTTAACTAATGAACAGACTTAAAGAGTTTTATGATGCAGAAATAGTTGATGCAATGACTAAACAGTTTTCATATAAAAACAAAATGGCTGTGCCTAAGCTTGAAAAAATCGTTATAAACATGGGCGTAGGTGAAGCCAAGGAAAATGCTAAAATACTTGATGGTGCAGTTAAGGACCTTTCAATAATTTCAGGTCAGAAACCACTTATCACAAAGGCTAAAAAATCAGTTGCTGCTTTCAAACTTCGTACAGGTATGCCTATCGGATGTAAGGTTACACTCCGCGGCGACAGAATGTATGAGTTTGCTGACAGATTAATCAATATCGCTCTTCCCCGAGTACGTGACTTCCGCGGTGTTAAGGCTAATTCCTTCGACGGCAGAGGAAACTATACACTTGGTATCAAAGAGCAGCTTATCTTCCCTGAAATCGAATATGATAAGGTTGATAAAATCAGAGGTATGGATATCGTGTTCGTAACAACAGCAAAAACAGATGAAGAAGCAAGAGAATTATTAAGATTATTCGGAATGCCATTCAGCAAATAAGGGAGGGAAACTAATGGCTAAGAAGTCAATGATTATTAAGCAGCAGAAAGCTCCTAAATTTTCAACTAGAGCATATACGCGTTGCAGAATTTGCGGAAGACCGCATTCTGTTCTCAGAAAGTACGGAATATGCCGTGTTTGCTTCCGTGAATTAGCTTACAAAGGCCAGATCCCGGGAGTTAAAAAAGCCAGCTGGTAATTAGGGAAAGGAGGAAATAACACATGTCAATGAGTGATCCAATCGCAGATATGCTCACTAGAATAAGAAACGGCAACACAGCAAAGCACGACACAGTAGATGTTCCCGCTTCAAAAATGAAGAAAGCTATCGCTGACATATTAACAAATGAAGGCTATATCAAGGGCTATGAAACAATTGAGGACGGCGTTAAAGCAACAATCAGAATCAGCCTTAAGTATGGTGCAGATAAAAATGAAAAAGTAATAACAGGCATTAAAAGAATTTCCAAACCTGGTCTTCGTGTTTACGCAAACAAAGAAGAACTTCCTAAGGTTTTGGGAGGACTTGGAACAGCTATCATTTCAACTAGCCAAGGTCTTATGACAGATAAAGAAGCTAGAAAAGCCGGAATAGGCGGAGAAGTTATAGCATTTATATGGTAATTGTTTTTAATAGATATTACAGGAGGTGCAGAACATGTCACGTATAGGTAAACTGCCAGTTGCTATTCCTGCAGGCGTTGAAATAAAGCTTGAGGACGGCAATGTGATTACTGTAAAGGGACCTAAGGGTACACTTACACGTAAACTGGCTGATGACATGAACATCGCAATTGAAGAAGGTCAGGTTGTTGTTACAAGACCCAACGACTTAAAAAGAAGCAAATCATTACATGGTTTAACTAGGACATTAATCAACAACATGGTTATCGGTGTTACACAGGGCTACGAAAAGACTCTTGAAATCAACGGTGTTGGTTACAGAGCTGCTAAATCAGGCAAAAAGCTCACACTTTCACTTGGTTATTCACATCCAGTTGAAATGACAGACCCCGAGGGTATCGAGACAGTAGTTGACGGTACAGCGAAAATCATCGTTAAGGGTATAGATAAAGAGAAGGTTGGACAGTTCGCAGCTGAAATCAGAACAAAACGTCCTCCTGAACCTTACAAAGGTAAGGGCATTAAGTATTCTGATGAATATATCAGACGTAAAGTTGGTAAAACAGGTAAGAAATAATAAAGGAGTGAGATCCGTATGATAAATAAGCCATCGCGTGCGGCTGCCCGCGTAAAACGCCATTACAGAATTCGTAATAAAGTAAGCGGTACTGCACAGCAACCAAGATTGGCTGTGTTTAGATCAAACAAGCACATATACGCACAGATTATTGATGACGTAGCAGGCAATACATTAGTTGCTGCATCTACGCTTGAAGCAGATATCGCAAGCAAAGTAGAATATACTTCAACTGTTGAAGCTGCTAAGGCAGTAGGCGAAGCTATCGCTAAGAAGGCTATGGATAAGGGAATAACAGAAGTTGTTTTCGACCGTGGCGGATATATCTATCATGGAAAAATCCAGGCATTAGCTGAAGCAGCAAGAGAAGCCGGATTACAGTTCTAAGACAAGGAGGAAAACAAGTTGAAGAAAATCGATCCTAGTACACTTGATCTTAAAGATAAAGTAGTAACTATCAACCGTGTAACAAAGGTTGTTAAAGGCGGTCGTACCTTCAGATTCGCAGCACTCGTTGTTGTAGGAGATGAAAACGGCCATGTAGGCTGCGGACTTGGAAAAGCAGCAGAAATTCCCGATGCTATCCGTAAGGGTAAGGAAGACGCTATGAAGAACATCGTTTCAGTTGAAATGAATGAAGTTGGAAGCATCTACCACGGCATTACAGGAAAATTCGGAAGCGCAAGCGTTATGCTTATGCCTGCTCCCGACGGTACAGGACTTATCGCAGGCGGCCCCGCACGTGCGGTGCTTGAACTTGCGGGAATCCGTAATATTAGAACAAAGTCACAGGGTTCTAATAATAAGAGAAATGTAGTAAGCGCTACAATTCAAGGTTTAAGCCAGGTTACTTCACCTGAGAAGGTTGCTAAATTACGCGGCAAGTCAGTTGAAGAACTCTTAGGTTAAGGAGGTAAAACAATGGCCGGAGAACTTAAAATTACATTAGTAAAATCTACAATCGGCGCACTGCCGAAACATAGAAAAACAGTACAGGCTCTGGGCTTAAGAAAGCTTCATAGCTCTGTAGTCAGACAGAACAATGCTGCTACACTTGGTATGGTTAATCAGGTAAAGCATCTTGTTAAGGTAGAAGAGATATAATCAGAGGAGGTGCCAATATGAACTTAGGCGAATTAAAACCTGCATACGGCTCAAGTACAAAAAGCTGGAGAAGGGGCAGAGGCCACGCTTCCGGTAACGGAAAGACAGCAGGCAGAGGTCATAAAGGACAGGGCGCCCGTTCAGGATCAGGCGGAAAAGCAGGATTTGAAGGCGGACAGATGCCACTTTACAGAAGACTCCCTAAAAGAGGCTTCAAATGCATTAATTCTAAAGACATCGTTGCAATCAATGTTGATATGTTAAACGTGTTTGATAATGATACAGTAGTTGATATTGAGGCTTTAAAATCAGTAGGCCTCGTAAGTAATCCTAGAGATGGAGTGAAAATTTTAGGTGTTGGTGAACTTGAGAAGAAGCTCACAGTAAAGGTTAACCAATACAGCAAATCCGCAGCAGAAAAAATCGAAGCTGCAGGCGGAAAAGCAGAGGTGATCTGATTTGTTCAAAATATTCGTCAACTCGTGGAAAGTCAAAGAGATTAGAAATAAAATACTCTACACTCTGCTCATACTTGCTATAGTCAGATTGGGAGCACATATCTATCTTCCAGGCATAAGCGCAACGACAATAAAAGCATATACAGATCTGTACTCCACAGGTACACTTTATAACATTATTGCTGGTGGTGCAGGCTCCAGTTATTCGATATTTGCTTTAGGTATTGGACCTTATATCACGGCGTCAATTATAATGCAGCTGTTATGTGTAGCTATTCCGACTCTTGAGCAGCTTTCTAAGGAAGGCGAGGACGGACGCCAGAAGATAAATAAGTATACACGTTATATTACAGTAGTACTTTCCGCACTTCAAGGTACAGGCATAGCTTTAAATTATAGAACAATGATGACTAACCCGTCGACACTTAATGTTATTATTGCTGTAATAACACTTGTTACAGGTTCAATGTTCATAATGTGGCTTGCTGAACAGATTACTGCAAAGGGAATTTCAAACGGCTCATCAATGATAATCTTCGTGAATATCATATCCAACCTTCCTCAGGGAATCAGCGCAATGATTGGCTATGCCAAGGGCGGTACAACAGGTATCCTTAAGGTTGTTGGAATTGCTGTTATCCTTCTTGCTGTTATCATCCTTATAGTAAGAGTTAACGACGGCGAGAGAAGACTTCCCGTACAATACTCGAATAAAATGGCCGGCAGAAAAATGGGCGGTGGAAACAGCAGTACATTCCCCATTAAGGTTAACACTGCCGGAGTAATATCAATAATCTTTGCTATTTCTCTTCTTCAGTTCCCTGAGACAATCAGCGGATTTATAACAGCCAAACCAGGCTGGCTGGAGACAGTGATAAATGTGCTTAAGATGACACACCCGGTTGGTGCGGTTTTATATGTGATTTTGATTTTCTTCTTCTCATATTTCTACACATCGATCGTTATAAACCCCAACGAAATTGCCGAAAACATGAAGAAAAACGGCGGTTTCATTCCCGGTATAAGACCGGGTCAGCCTACGGCTAATTATATTACAAGGGTTGTCAGCAGGATAACTCTCGTAGGAGCTGTATGCTTTGCGGCACTTGCACTTGTACCCATCATTATGCAATGGATATTCAAAGTGAATGTTGGATTTGGTGGTACAACACTTATCATCGTAGTAGGTGTCTGCCTTGATATTGTTAAAGCACTTGAGTCTCAGCTTCTTATGAGACATTATAAAGGTTTCTTAGGTTAATCCGGACTGCTTAGGGGAATGCAAAAGCATTTCCCGCGGTCGGGTGCACATAGCAGGAAAGAAGGTAAAACGATGAAATTAGTACTCATTGGCGCACCTGCTGCTGGAAAAGGCACACAGGCAGCCAGACTTGTTGAGCACTACTCGATAGCGCATATTTCTACAGGCGATATGCTTCGTGAGGAAGTAGCTAAGGAGACACCGCTTGGCATGGAGGCTAAGACTATTATGGCTTCCGGCGGGCTTGTATCCGATGAAATCATTATTGCAATGGTTAAAGAACGTATTAAAAAGGACGACTGCAAGAATGGATTTATCCTTGATGGTTTTCCACGTACGGTAGTCCAGGCTGAAAAGCTTGATGAAATGGTTACACTGGATAAGGTTGTTTATATAAACGCACCTGACGATGTAATGCTTGAAAGGCTTACAGCCAGAGTAACATGCCCCAAATGCGGAGCTACTTACAACAAACTTTTCCTGCCCCCTAAAGTTGCCGGCATATGCGATAAATGCGGAGCTGAGCTTACTCAGCGTAAGGATGATACATTAGAAGCGGGCAAGGCTCGTTTGGCAACATTCCATGAACAGAGCGAACCGCTTGTTGAGTTCTATTCCAAAAAGGGTATCCTTTTTGAAGTTGACGGAACAGCCGGCATAGATAATATCACAAAAGCTATTATTGAAGGCTTAGGTGAGGATTAATGGCTATAACAATTAAAACACAGGAACAAATAGAGAAAATGCGTATTGCCGGAGGCATACTCATAGACTTGATTGATATTTTAGAAGAAATGATTAAACCTGGAATTACTACTGGAGAGCTCGACAAGGTCGCAGAAGATTTTATTAGAAGCAGAGGGGCTGTGCCTTCCTTTTTGGGATACGGTGGATTTCCTAATACCTTGTGTACTTCAGTAAACGAGGAAATTGTCCACGGAATACCAGGTTCAAGAAAGCTTAAAAACGGAGATATAATAAGTATTGATATGGGATCCTATATAAATGGATACCATGGCGACTGCGCCAGAACCTATGGAGTAGGAGAAATCAGCGAGGAAAGCCAGAAACTTATTGACGTTACAAGACAAAGTTTCTTCGAAGGAATTAAATTTGCAAAAGCTGGCAATCATTTATATGAAATTTCAGCTGCTGTTCAGGACTATGCAGAATCGTTTGGATTTGGCGTAGTAAGGGACTATGTTGGACACGGCATTGGAAGAAACATGCATGAAGACCCTTCGATACCTAATTACAGACAGGTAGGAAGAGGTCCAAAACTTCAAAAGGGCATGGTCATTGCGGTTGAACCAATGATAACAGCAGGTTCATATAAATGCAGGGTACTTAAAGATGGATGGACAGCAGTAACCAGAGATGGTTCAAATGCAGCACATTATGAGAATACTGTTCTTATAACGGATGGTGAACCGGAACTGCTTACCTTTAAAAAATAAGTAGAGGTGAACAGAAATGGAATACACCGTAGGACAGGTGGTTTATTCAAAAAGCGGACACGATAAGGGGAAGGCCTTTATTGTAACAGAAATTGAAGGTGAGTATCTCTACCTGACGGACGGAAAAAACCGCACAGTGGATAAACCAAAAAGAAAAAAAGCAAAACATGTCCAAGTCACTAACTATTCGGACGCCGAGCTTAAATCGAAAATTGAGGGCGGAAAGAATCTTCTGGACTCGGATTTCGTGAAGGCGCTTAAAAGATATAGTAGTTAAACAGAGCACAGTGAAGTAAGGAGGTTCTAGTATTGTCAAAAGACGATGTTATTGAAGTAGAAGGAACCGTTTTGGAAAAATTACCAAATGCTATGTTTCAGGTTGAGCTTGAAAACGGACATAAGATTTTAGCACATATCTCCGGAAAGCTTCGTATGAACTTTATCAGAATTCTTCCGGGAGACAAAGTATTGGTTGAAATGTCGCCCTATGACCTTGCTAAAGGCAGAATCATATGGCGAGCTAAATAAGGAAGGAGCGATCACAATGAAAGTAAGACCATCTGTAAAACCTATGTGTGAAAAATGCAAAGTAATAAAGAGAAAAGGTCATGTTATGGTCATTTGTGAAAATCCCAAACATAAACAGAGACAGGGCTGATATCTTTAATTAATTATGGGTTAAGAAGGGGCATGAATCCTTCAGACCAGAATAGCTTTTTAGCTGTCGGGCGGCTGACGGACAATACCTGATAAAATGGTAGTGGTCTGTACTGACAGAATAAAATAGATTAAATATTTTTGATAATATCAAAAATAAATCTTTGAAAAATCCGGAAACTTTGTTATAATAAAATGATGTGGTTTGCGGATTAAAGCAAATAGGAATCAATCGGAAACAATCGTTATTTATAACACTTTAGGAGGTGCAAATTTTACATGGCACGTATTGCTGGTGTAGACTTACCAAGAGAAAAACGCGTTGAAGTTGGCCTTACTTATGTATATGGTATCGGTCACTCAAGTGCGGTTAGAATCTTAGCTGAAGCAGGTGTTAATCCTGATGTCAGATGCAGAGATTTAACGGATGAAGAAGTTGGTAGAATCCGTGACGTAATAGATAGAACCCAGACTGTAGAGGGTGATTTAAGACGTGAAATAGCCCTTAACATCAAACGCCTTATGGAAATCGGATGCTATAGAGGCATTCGCCACAGAAAAGGCCTTCCTGTTAGAGGACAGAAAACAAAGACAAACGCTCGTACTAGAAAAGGTCCGAGAAAGACTGTTGCTAACAAGAAGAAATAATTGAAAGGGAGGCTAAGGACTAATGGCAAAGAAAGCTGTTAAAAAATCGACTACACGTAGACGCCGTGACAGAAAACACGTAGAACGTGGTCAGGCGCATATCCAGTCAACATTTAACAATACAATAGTTACTATTACAGATACAGTAGGAAACACACTTTCATGGGCAAGTGCTGGCGAGTTAGGATTTAGAGGTTCAAGAAAATCCACTCCCTATGCAGCTCAAATGGCAGCTGAAACAGCAGCTAAGGCAGCTTCAGATTATGGCTTAAAGACGGTAGAAGTATTCGTTAAGGGCCCTGGCTCAGGACGTGAGGCAGCTATCCGTGCGCTTCAGGCAGCAGGCCTTGATGTAACAATGATCAAGGACGTAACACCTGTACCCCACAACGGATGCAGACCGCCAAAACGCAGAAGAGTTTAATAATTAGGAGGTGCTATAATGGCTAGAGATAGAGTTCCGGTTCTTAAAAGATGTAGATCACTTGGTCTTGATCCTATCTATTTAGGAATTGATAAGAAATCAAAGAAAGAAAACCAGAAAGCCGGCAAGAAAATGAGCGAGTACGGCCTTCAGTTAAGAGAAAAACAAAAAGCTAAATTTATATACGGTGTTCTCGAAAAACAGTTTAGAGGATATTTTGCAAGAGCTGAGAAAATGAGAGACGGTATCCCCGGTGAAAACCTTCTTATTTTACTTGAGCTCAGACTTGATAATGTTATGTTCAGACTTGGATACGGCAGAACAAGAAAGGAAGCTAGACAGATTGTACGCCACAAACATGTATTTGTTAACGGCAAACCTGTAGATATTCCTTCATACTCTGTTAAAGTCGGAGACGTTATTTCAGTTAGAGACAAATATGCCGATATGCAGAGATATAAAGACATTCTTGAGGTTACAGGCACAAGAGTAGTACCTGAATGGTTAAGCGCTGATCACGATAACCTTAAAGGCACAGTAGTTTGCAATCCGACAAGAGCAATGATAGACATTCCTGTTGAAGAAACACTTATTGTCGAGTTGTATTCTAAGTAATGTATATTACCGGACGTATTTTTTATATCTGCAAGGGAGGTTTAAATGAGTGTTTGAATTTGAGAAACCTCGTATAGAAATAGCTGAAATGGCACAGGACGGAACATATGGCCGTTTTGTGGTTGAACCCCTTGAAAGAGGATATGGTACAACACTCGGTAACTCATTGAGAAGAATTTTACTTTCTTCATTACCCGGCTCTGCTGTAAGCAATGTAAAGATTGACGGTGTTCTTCATGAATTCAGTGTTATTCCCGGTGTTAAGGAAGATGTTACCGAAATTATATTAAATCTAAAGTGTCTCGCAATTAAAAATACAAGTGAAGGAACCGAATCCAAGGTGGCTTACATAGACGTCGAGGGTGAAGGCGAAGTAACGGCTAAGGATATCAAGGCGGACAGCGATATTGAAATCCTTAATCCTGACCTTCATATAGCAACCTTAAGCGGCGGACCTAATAGTAAGCTTTACATGGAAATAACAATCAGCAAAGGCAGAGGATATGTCGGCGCTGATAAAAACAAGAAGGAAGATCAGCCAATAGGAATGCTTCCTGTTGACAGTATCTTTACTCCTGTTACAAGAGTTAACTTCCTTGTTGAAAATACACGTGTCGGACAGATTACCGACTATGATAAACTGACACTTGAAGTATGGACAAACGGAACGATTGCTCCCGATGACGCTGTCAGCTATGGAGCAAAGCTTCTCAATGAGCATCTTGCACTTTTCATTGACCTCTCGGACAATGCGAAGAACACAGAAATCCTTGTTGAGAAGGAAGAAGGAAAGAAGGAAAAAGTGCTTGAAATGAGCATTGAGGAACTCGACCTTTCTGTTCGTTCTTACAACTGTCTTAAACGTGCCGGCATCAATACTGTAGAAGACTTGGCTTGCAAGACTGAAGAGGAAATGATGAAGGTACGAAACCTCGGCAAAAAGTCTCTTGAGGAAGTTTTGAATAAACTTGCTGAACTGGGACTTGCGTTAAGACCGAGTGATGATTAATTATTATTGACGTAAAGCTGCAGAGAGCTGTAAGACCGATGAGCCAGCTCTCTGGGGTAAGTTTTACGGTATTTACAAGGAGGATTTGTAATGACAGGTTCAGGAAACAGAAAACTCGGACGCACAAGCAGCCAGAGAAAAGCTCTTTTAAGAAATCAGGTAACTAACCTTTTATACCACGGTAAAATTAAGACAACTGAGACAAGAGCTAAAGAAGTTAGAAGAATAGCTGAAAAGCTTATCACACTTGCAGTTAAAGAGAAGGATAACTTTGAGGAAGTTGAAGTAACAGCAAAAGTTCCCAAAAAGGACGCTTCTGGTAAAAGAGTTAAGGAAGTAGTAGACGGTAAGAAAGTTACTGTATACGAAGAAGTTAAGAAGACAATCAAAAAGGATAAACCTTCAAGACTTAATGCAAGAAGAAAGATTTTAAGCGTTCTTTACCCTGTAACTGAGGTTCCTGCTGACGGAAAGAAAGTTAGAAAGAACACAGTAAAGGTAGACATGTGTGCTAAAATGTTCGACGAGATCGCTCCTAAATATACAGACCGCAAGGGTGGATATACTCGTATAATTAAACTCGGCAACCGTAAGGGTGACGGTGCTCCCGAAGTAATTATCGAGCTTGTTTAAGAATCAAAGGGGATTAAGTTTTGCTTAATCCCCATTTTTCGTATTATTTGGTTTAACGGCGTTATCTAGTGCAGCAGATAATGGCGTTAAACCTGATAACAACACAAAAGACGGTGATATTATGAAAATGGTTAAAGCAGAAAATGTAAGCTATGAATATACTAAAGTCGTTGAAGTAAAGGGTGAAAATACTGAGCGTAAACTGATGGCTTTGGAGAACATCAGCTTAGATATAGAAAAAGGCGATTTTATAGCTGTATTAGGGCATAACGGCTCTGGAAAATCCACATTTGCCAAGCACTTAAATGCATTGCTTACCCCTTCAGAAGGAACAATATGGGTCGATGGAATGGATACAAAAAATGATGAGCTTGTTTGGAATATAAGGCAAAACACAGGTATGGTATTCCAAAATCCCGATAATCAGCTTGTTGCAACTGTTGTGGAAGAGGACATAGCGTTTGGACCGGAAAACCTGGGAGTTGAGCCCGCTGAAATAAGGCGAAGAGTTGATGAAGCACTGCAAATGGTAGGTATGGACGGATACCAAAAGAATACACCGTCTAAACTTTCAGGAGGCCAGAAGCAGCGTATAGCAATAGCCGGAATTTTGGCAATGAGACCTCAGTGCATTGTTTTGGATGAGCCTACGGCAATGCTTGATCCTATCGGAAGACGGGATGTCATGGACACCATTCACAAGCTTAATAAGGAAAATGGCATAACCATTATTCTTATAACCCACTATATGGATGAGGCTGTGTCAGCTGATAAGGTTTATGTTATAGATGATGGCAGGATTGTTATGCAGGGAATACCAAAGGAGATATTTTCACAGGTGGAAAAGATGAAGGCATATGGTCTTGATGTTCCCCAAGTAACAGAAACAACTTATAACCTGAGAAAACTTGGTATTGATATACCAAGTGATATACTCACGGTAGAAGAAATGGTAGGTGCGATATGTCGATTAAAATCAACCATTTAACATATGTATATGGAGAAGAGTCTGTATTTGAAAAAAAAGCCCTTGACGATATAAATCTTGAAATTAACGATGGAGAGTTTATTGGATTGATTGGACATACAGGTTCAGGAAAATCTACGCTTATACAGCACTTAAATGCGCTGCTTAAGCCTACAAGCGGAGAAGTTCTTCTTAATGGAGAAAACATTTATGCTGACAAAAACAAGCTTAAATCAATAAGACAGAGGGTAGGACTTGTATTCCAGTATCCGGAGCATCAGCTTTTTGAGATGACAGTATATAAGGATGTAGCCTATGGGCCGGGTAATCTCGGGCTGCCTGAGGAAGAAATTGATAAAAGAGTTCGGGCTGCCTTTGAGACAGTTGGACTTGGAGAGGAAATTTATGATAAATCTCCATTTGAGCTTTCGGGAGGACAAAAAAGACGTGCGGCTATCGCTGGCGTTCTGGCTATGGAACCTGAGGTTCTTATATTGGACGAGCCAACAGCTGGACTTGACCCTAAAGGCAGGGACGAAATACTGGATGCCATAAGAATTATGCACGAGAAGCGTAAAATAACAGTTATTCTTGTATCTCACAGTATGGAGGATGTTGCTAAGCTTGTAGATAGAATTGTTGTACTGTCGGAAGGAAAGGTAGCGCTTACGGGAACGCCGAAGGAAGTATTCGCACAGGTGGATAAGCTTGAGGCCATAGGCTTGGCGGCTCCTCAAATAAGCTATGTGTTTTCCGAACTCAGAATAAAAGGATATGATGTCCCGAATGATATTTATACCGTGGCGGAAGCGACGGATGTGTTATATAAGTTTTTGAAGCAGGTGAAATAATGATAAGAGATATAACAATAGGCCAATACTATCCGGCTGATTCGCCACTTCATAAGGTGGATGCCAGAGTTAAAATTATAATAACACTGCTGTACATAGTTTCTTTGTTTATAATAAAGAGCTTTGTAGGCTATGCGATAGTAATCGCATCTCTAGCGATAGTTATTAAAATGTCAAAAGTTCCATTTAAATTCATGGTTAAAGGACTTAAGGCGTTAGTGTTCATTATTGTTTTTACTGCTGTTATTAACTTATTAACTACTAAAGGGGACACTCCGTTATTTTCAGTCTGGCGTTTTACAGTTACGCTGGAGGGCGTTTATTTTGCGATTAAGATGTGCCTCAGAATTATGCTCTTAATAATCGGCTCATCTCTTTTGACCCTTACGACAACTCCAATAAAGCTGACAGACGGTATAGAATCGTTACTGAAGCCGTTTGCAAAAATAGGGGTTCCGGCACATGATATAGCAATGATGATGACTATTGCCCTAAGGTTTATACCAACGCTTTTAGACGAGACAGATAAAATAATTAAGGCGCAGCAGGCAAGAGGGGCAGATTTTGATACCGGAAATTTGGCAAGCAAGGCAAAAGCGCTTGTACCTATTCTTGTTCCGCTGTTCATATCAGCATTCAGGCGAGCAGATGAATTGGCTATGGCTATGGAGGCACGGTGTTATAATGGCGGAAATAAAAGAACGCGAATGAATGTAATGAGAATAACCTCAATTGACTATACAGCATCAATCATTTTTATAATTTATTTTGTGGTTCTTATATTAGTTAGAATATTTATCGGATAATAATATGAAAAGAATATTGCTTACAATTTCATATGATGGTACAAATTACTGTGGCTGGCAGAGGCAAAAAAATGCCGTTGCTGTTCAGGAAGAATTTGAAAAGGCATGCTCAAAGCTTTTTAAGACTGATATAGAAAGCATAGGAGCAAGCAGAACGGACGCTGGAGTTCATGCCTTAGGACAAAGGGCAGTTATAGATGTTGAAACAACTATACCTATGGACAAAATACCACTGGCTCTTAATTCTTTTTTGCCGGATGATATTGTGGTAACTCATGCGGAAGAGGTGGATTTGGATTTTAATCCAAGATTTAGGGCTTTAAAAAAGACCTATGAATATAGAATTTATAATAACACATTTAGAAATCCGCTTTACAGAAACTACAGCGAGTACGTAAGGGAAAAGCTTGATATTAACAGCATGTCAAGGGCTTCTGAAGCTTTAATAGGTGAACATGACTTTAAAGGATTTTGCGCTTCCGGGAACAGCTCGAAAACAACGGTAAGAAAAATATACAGTCTGGAAGTTAAAAAAGAAGAAGATTTTATAGTTATTAGAGTTTGCGGAAACGGATTTCTATATAATATGGTAAGAATTATTGCGGGCACGTTGATTTACGTTGGAATGGGAAAGATTAGCCCGGACAGCATGGAAGAAATAATATTTTCCTGCGACCGCACAAAAGCCGGCAAAACTGCGGGACCATCGGGCCTTACGCTAATAAAAATAGTATATTGATTTTTAAAACAAACTATTGACACGATTTGGTCTTTATAATATAATAAAAGCTGTTGCAATGCCACTTTTAAACTCGTTAGCCCCGAGTTTGACTATATATTTTATATTTGTTTTTGGAATTTAAGGGAGGTTTAATAATGAGAACAACATACATGGCAAAACCCGCCGATATCGAAAAGAAATGGTATGTTGTAGACGCAACTGATAAAACATTAGGACGTCTTGCATCAGAAATAGCTAAAGTATTACGTGGAAAGAACAAGGCTATCTATACCCCACATATAGATACAGGCGACTACGTAATCGTTATCAACGCTGACAAAATTAAAGTAACAGGCAAAAAGATGGATCAGAAAATTTACAGACGCAACTCCGGCTGGATTGGCGGCTTAAAGGAAACTCCTCTTAAGAGAATGCTTGAGACAAAGCCTGAAGAAGTGCTTACACATGCTGTTAAAGGCATGCTTCCCAAAAATGCACTCGGAAGAGCTATGATGAGAAAACTTTTCGTTTATGCTTCACCCGAACATCCTCACGCAGCTCAGAAACCTGAAGTATTAGAAATTAAGTATTGAGATAAGGAGGAAGCGAAATGGTAGCAGCCAGATATTACGGAACAGGCAGAAGAAAATCATCCGTAGCCAGAGTTTATCTTGTACCCGGCAACGGCAAAATAACTATAAATAAAAGAGATATTGATGAATACTTTGGTCTTGAGACTCTTAAGTTAATTGTTCGTCAGCCCCTTGAAGCAACTGATACAGTAGCTAAGTTTGACGTTCTTGTTAACGTTAAGGGCGGCGGCTTTACAGGACAGGCAGGCGCAATCAGACATGGTATTTCAAGAGCTTTACTTGAAGCAGATGCTGATTTCAGACCAGTTCTTAAAAAAGCAGGTTTCCTTACAAGAGACCCTCGTATGAAAGAAAGAAAGAAATACGGTCTCAAAGCAGCTCGTCGCGCTCCGCAGTTCAGCAAGCGATAATCGACTGCTCAGACTATATCAAAAT